>Ga0256824_10000846_pt1 | contig 11846 bp, 14 predicted proteins | sample CV67metaG_FD_191570 | JGI IMG/M metagenome (GOLD analysis project Ga0256824, IMG submission 191570) | Hydrothermal vent microbial communities from East Pacific Rise, Pacific Ocean - CV67 | ecosystem: Environmental > Aquatic > Marine > Hydrothermal vents | place: Pacific Ocean: East Pacific Rise...
CTGAAAATAAGATTCGTCTTTTGCTTGAGGGGAAAGATGAAGAAGCGCTGGAAGCTATGATGGAAGAGTGTAAAACTTTTTTTCAAGGGGCCTTAGCTTAATGAGAGTATTTGCCGTTTTCTTTTTAATCCTTATGGGTACATTTATTATTGATCAAAATATAAAATCTCTTTTTGTTGAAGGGTACTATAGCGCAGGTGAGTGTATAGATCTTGAACTGCATTATAATAAAGGTGTAGCATTTTCTATGTTTTCATTTTTAGGTCCTTATTTGAAATGGATACAAGCAGGACTTGTGCTGGTGATTTTGTTTGTTGTTTTCAAAGAAGGGTATATTAAGCGTTATGCTCTCCCTTTGGGCTTACTCATCGGTGGGGCATTGGGCAATGTGTACGATAGATTTATTCATGAAGGTGTGGTAGATTATATTGCATGGCATTGTGGTTTCAATTATGCAGTCTTTAATTTTGCGGATATTGCCATCGATATAGCGGTGGTATGGATACTTATTATGGTGTATTTTTTTCCTGAGACTGTTGAAAAAAAATGAGACTTCTTTTTCTCTGTGTTTGTAGTGCTCTTATACTTCATGCAGGGATAAGTACCGTTAATATAGTACCCTCATTTAAGAAAAAAATCTTTATGAATATTAAGATATTAGATCAAAAGAAACTCTCTTTTGATAAGATAAAAAATATCACATTTGCTGAACTCTCTGACCTTACATATGATACAAAAACACAGACACTTTATTTCGTCAGTGATAAAGGGTTACTCTTTTCTTTTAATGCGCACTTCTCAGATAAAATTGATATGCTTATTCCTCTTCGTGCAACAAAACTTAAAAATAAAAAAGCCAAACGGTTTAAAAAATGGAAACGTGATAGTGAAGGTTTAACCTTAGATGGTAAAGGGCGGTTGCTTATCTCTTTTGAGGGTAAGGCAAAAATAGGATGGTTTCATAAAAATAGTGCCCGTTTTGGTAATATGATTCGTAAATATAAAATTCCTAAAACCCTTCAAAATACAAAAAATTATCGTAGTAAAAATAAATCCTTAGAAGCATTGGCCTGGCATGACAAGTATGGTGTCTTGACTGCAACAGAATGGCCATTGAAGCGAGATTATAAAAAAAGACAAACAATCTATGCCCTTTCTGGGGAAAGATGGCATTTTGAGGCAGAACCAGAAGGCAAGTCGGGGTTGGTTGCGATGGAAGTGATGGATGATGGTAATATTTTGGTGATGGAACGCTCTTATACAGGGTTTTTAAATCCATTTGTGGTCACCTTAAAGAAAGTCTATATTAACGGATGCACGCAAGCCATGTGTAAAACCAAAGTATTGGCTAAAATGAGTAATCACTCTGGGTGGGACTTAGATAATTTTGAAGGTCTGGCACGTGTAGGTGAAAACCGCTATGTGATGATAAGTGACGATAATGGGAATTTTTTTCAACGTACACTATTAATTTATTTTGAGGTAATTGATGAATAATATTAAACACTATATCGTATATAGTTTGTTGAGTATGATACTGATGGGTATGGTTTTTTATGGTGAGAAAGCATACACTCAAGCCATAGTATATGAAAATATGACAACAGAACTAGTGGCATTACAAGGTGTAGAAGAACAGGCAAGTAGACAATTAGAAAACTTTGCTAAAAGTATCTTGGGCGACTTGTTTAATGATGAGAGACAAGTCAACTTTGCAAAAGTGAAAGAGAAACAATCATTTGCGATGGTTGAATCTAAAAAATACACACGGTATTTTATGTATTTACTGGGTGCGGTATTGCTTTCATTCTTTTATATTTCTTTACGCGTATATACCCTAGTAGGAGCACTCGCAGCCATTATAACGCTTGTGTTAGGTCTTGTTACTCCTATCTTGATGGTGACCATACATAAAGAAGTAGAGTATATAGGTGATATTGTGCTCTCATTTGAATCTAAAGGGGTCCTTGGTTCTATTGTAAAACTATTTGATACCGGTGATATTATTGTGGCTTTGGTTATCTTGCTCTTTTCAGTACTGGTTCCTGTGTTAAAAGTATTTTCCTTACTTTTTATCTCTATTTTTAGGGAGAGTCACTTTGCACATAAAATAGTTAAATTTTTTAAGATGATTGGAAAATGGTCGATGGTTGATGTCTTTGTTGTAGCTGTTTTTCTGGTTTATTTGACTGCCAATAAAGGGGATGTCAGCCGAGCTGAAGTTGAGGTAGGACTTTATTTCTTTTTAGCCTATGTGATTGTTTCAATGATTGTGAGTTTAAGTGCAGACAAGATGGTGCGACAGTTAAAAGCGTAAGGTATTTGTATATGAAGCGCTATATTCTTCTTCATTTGTAACATATGCAAGTCCACCAATACATATAGCCACAACCAATACCGCAAATATAATCTTCACATAGGAGTAGGGTCGTTCACCTACTATCTTCCCATTTTGTGCATTGATAGCATAGTTATAGGTTTTGTCTTTCCATGTGAATGAAGCTGTCCAGACAGGTAATAGTATATTTTTATACGTAACGTTGTTGTGTTGTGTATGCATAGAGGTGATTTGTTGTTGGTCTCCTCCTATGTCTTGTTTAATATTATATTTTATTTTCGAAGACATCTTTGCTTTGGCATACTCAAATCCATTGTCTAATCCTATTGTGTATTCTTCTGCTTCAAAACCAGAGAGGTACTTTTCATCAAAGGGGACAAGTGTTGTAGTGTCCCAAGGTTCAAGAGATTCTAAAATGGCCCGAGAGATAGTCTTACTTGCCCCTACCGTGATATCATCAAAACTTACATAAACGGTACCTGCTACGGGTGTCCATTTAATACGAGCTTCTTGTACACGCACCTGTCTTTGTCTGCCATTCTCAATGACGGTTTTGGTAACAGTAACATAGTAGACATCACCACGTAAGCCATTGTATGGACTTACCGTGTCGCTGTCATAGGTCCAATAAGGGAGATAATATCCTGTAAGTTTCTGGTCTCCATCTAAATATTTTTTAAAGGCATTAGGGGCAAACCATCTGGAACCCACCCATTGTTTAAAATGCCGAAGGGCCTCTTTTTGTGTGATAAGAAAAGGAATAAGTGCTTTAGGCGTAATCTCTCGAATAAAGTCTATGATAGCAGGTGTCCCACAAAAAGGACAGCTTGATGAAAATGAGTAAGGTGTAAGAGTAAAATTCCCCCCACACTTTTTACAGCTAACATTTTTTGTAATCTCTTGGGGCTTTTTGGTGCTTAGTTCTGCAATAGCACGTGCTAAGTCATATTCTTCTATGCTATGTGTATCCGTATCAATAGACGTCTGTGTAGCACAAAACTCACAGGTGAGTGTACCTGTTGCTGGTGAGAATTTTTGTGGTGCCCCACAAGAGGGGCAGGTAAAGTTTATTGCAGAAAAACGCATTGATTATGGTAGTGGGGGAGGCGTTTGTGTAAAGTGTTGGTTAAGTACAGACTCTGCCTCTTCCCAGTCCTGCATACCTTGTGTCCATACTAGCGTTTGCTTCATAATAGTTGCATCATTGATATAAGTTTGTATCTGCTCTAGAGAGAAAGGTCCTTCTTGTTTGTCATTTAGCGCAATATAGTATTGGGCTATTTGTTTAGGAAGTGGGGGTGGGGTATTTATATTATTCATGCTATTTGTCATCTGTTGTCCCATAGCAAGTCCTGCTCCCATGCCTACCATATCGCCTATAGCACCACCTTCATTGTTTCCTAGTGCTTGACCACTTTGGTACTTGATATGGTCGTTAAGGTTACCCGTTATCTCTCTACTAGAACGTGTATCGAGTGCTTTTTCTACTTCTTCCGGAAGAGAGATGTTTTCTACAAGTATACGGGTAAGTTCTAAGCCATACTCTTTAAATGCTGGAGAAATACGTTCTGTAATGAATGCCCCAAACTTCTCATAGTTGGCAGCTAAATCGAGTACAGGGGTCTCATCTTGTCCCAAGATAGTTGCAAATTTAGAAAGGATGAGATTTGTAAGTTGTCCTTCTATTTCATCTGTGGTAAAGTGACCATCGGTTCCGACTATTTCATTTAAAAATGTTTTGGGGTCATCTATACGTATCTCATAGGTACCAAAAGCACGGAGTCTTACCATCGTAAACTCAGGGTCACGTACCATGATAGGGTTTTTTGTCCCCCATTTTAAGTCGGTAAAACGTTTGGTATTTAAGAAGTACACTTCTGCTTTAAAAGGAGAGTTAAATCCATGATCCCAATGTTGTAAATCTGTTAAAATAGGGATATTTTTTGTTTCTAGTTCATAAATACCAGGGGTTAAAATATCTGCGAGGACACCTTCATTGACAAAAACGGCAACTTGAGATTCTCGTACAGTAAGTTTTGCACCATACTTGATCTCGTTCCCCTGTCTGTTAAAACGGTACACCATTGTGTCAGAGGAGTTATCTGTCCACTCAATGACATCAATAAATTGTCCAAATAACCAAGAAAATAAACCCATCTTATGCCTCCTTGGTGTCAGTGATTTCTTTTACTACTTCTGGTAGCTCTTCAGCTTTAGCTTTCACTGCAAGTAGGGCGTCTTTGAGTTCTTGTTCTGTTTTTTGTAATTCAACTAGTGCATCTTTTCTAGCAGCTTTACCTTCTTCAGCGATACGCAAAGAGTCATCAAGTGTGGCGATAAACGTATCATTGGCTTTCTTGATACTTTCAATGTCAAAGATACCACGTTCCATCTGCGTGCGTATTTCTGCATTGGCTTCTCTAAGTCCTTCTGCATTTTTCTCCAAGAGTTCATTGGTTAAGTCTGCGGCATCTTTCACAGCACCTGCCGTGGCATGACTTCTAAAGATAGTTACCGTTTGCGCCAATTGGTTTCTCCATAGGGGCACGGTATTGACCAGGGTAGAGGTAATCTTAGAAATGAGTGATTTGTCATTCTCTTGTATAAGTCTGATACTTGGTAGCGACTGCATAGTCACTTGACGTGAGAGTCTAAGGTCATGGACACGGCGCTCGAGCTCATCTCTAAATCCACGTATCTCTTTCATGTCTTGAATGGCTAACATATCATCGTTTGAGTCTCTGACTTTTGCTTCATACTCGGGAATGATTGTCTCTTCTAATTCTTCAAGTTTCGTCTCTCCAGCTTTGATGTAAAGCTCCAAGTTTCTAAAGTAGTCAAGGTTTGCATCATATAGTTTATCAAGAGAAACGATGTCTGTCATGAGTTGGCTTTTATGCTTTTCGAGCGAGTTAGAAATGTTGTCTATTTGGTCTCTTACTGTCTCATACTCTTGTATAAATTTGACAAGGGGTTTAGTTACACCAAAAAGTGACTGCCACCATGCGAGTTTTCTATTAGGGTTAAATTCATCCATGTCAAAACCACGAATAGAAGCTACCATTTCATTTAGTGCAGCACCTGCAGCACCTACATCTTTATTTTGTACCCCATCTATCATGCGGTTAGAAATGTCATCTAACTTTTCTTGGGCAGAAGAACCAAAGTAAATGATAGATTTTCTATCATTAATGTCAAGTTCATTCAGCGCATCTTGAAGTGCTGTTACTTCGTTTTCCATGACTTCTGGTACTATCTCAGATTTTTCTTCTATTGCTGTTTCTATAATCTCTTTGGTTTTCGTTTCCATGCTTTTCCCTTAGTATAAATTTATGTTTAAAGTGTAGCAAAGCTATACTTTAATTGTCTTAGCCTTTTATCTGTTCTTTGAGTACATCTATATGTACATCAAGGTCAAAGATATTGTTTTGCTTAAGGCGTGCAAGCTCTTTATCGAGTTTTCCTTCTACGTCATCCATGAGTGTATGTAGTCGCTCTTTTGTTTCCAAGGTAATGTCTGCTTCATCTAACTCCACATAAGACTGTGTTACTTTAGCGATACCATCTATATAGACGATAAGAAACTTTCTCGCTACACGTACATCTTTTGGATCTTCTTGTATGGTTTGTAAAATATGTTTTGCTTTGGTAAGTGCTGTTGTGATTTTTGTTTGGAGTAGGGTATCTTTAATTTTAGAAATATTGGTTTCAATATGAGAGAGTTTACTTTTTGCTTCATTGACCGTTTCTAAAACAAATTCTGCAGAGATGTCTCCTAGGTTTTCAAGTTTATCTTTCTTTGGATCAAACCCATAAAAAAGATAGTATCCTACTGTAGCGATGAGTGCTAAAAAACTAGACTTCAAAAGAGGTTGCCCTCCTGCTACAAAGGCTGTAAAAAAGGTAGACACGCCAAGTAAGTACCCTGCCAACATTTTGTACGGTATCTTAGGTGCCTTAGTAAAAATGCTACTGTGATAAAGTCCCTCTTGTGCAAAACCTTTTTTTGCAAGTCTTGCTACTGCAAGAAAAAGAAAGAAACTAATACCATTTAAAATAAAGGCTTTAATGTTCGTTTGAAAGAGTGCAAGTACAACAGCGATAAATAACGGAACCAAAAAGATATAGAGTAGTGTCCCTTTAGTATAGTTAAGTTTTGCTGGTTGTTCTGGTGTATAGCGTTTGGCTTTGGACATGGGCTACTCCTAAAAAAGGTTTGCAAGTGGATACCATACTGCAAACCCCGCTGAAAAGAGCATAAAAACAAGCCCCAATGATTTTTTTAGACTAGGTGATAACATCTATTCCCTCCCTATATTAGATATAGTTATTTTATCTTGGAATTGTGAATAGAAAGTGAATGAGTTAAATCACCATATCCACATCATCATGGTCTTCAAAATATTTGAAGATTTTATTACGCTCTTCTTCTGTGTCCACAGTACATGAAGCATTATAACTGTGAAACTTACCTGTTTTTGATTTGTTTCCTAGAGTACAACTATGTGTTTTATCACCCACTTCTTGCATAATTTCTTTAATGCATTTTTCTAAGGCCTCTTTATCTCTACCGATAAGTTTAAATCCCCACTTCGTAGGATAGTTTATTTCTGGTTTTTCTGGTGTGCTATTATCTAGTATTTTCATCGTTATCTCCTTTATCTGTTAAAGTCGCCAGAGTTTCCACCTGACTTATGTTCTAGCTGTACATTTTTAATGACCATTCCTTTATCAATAGCTTTGAGCATATCGTAAATGGTAAGTAACCCTACGCTGACACCAGTGAGGGCTTCCATCTCTACACCTGTCTGACCGTTTAGTTTTGTGGTAACGGTAAGTTTAAACCCGGGAAGTTCTGGAAGTTCTTCAATGTCCGTTTTGACTGAGGTAATCATCAGTGGGTGACACATAGGGATGAGAGTGGAGGTTTGTTTAGTTGCCTGTATAGCTGCGATGACAGCTGTTTGAAGTACGGGCCCTTTTTTTGCCATGTTTGTTACTACAGCATCAAAAGCAGCTTGTCCTACCTCTATGATGCCAGATGCCGTAGCAATACGTGTGCTTTCAGCCTTGTCACCTACATCTACCATTTTTGGTTTGTTTTGTTCGTCTAAGTGTGTTAAGTTCACGGTTATTTAGCCTATGTTATTTTCTTTTATTTTAGCATAAAAGCATATAAAAAAGAATAAATGACGAAAAAAGTCTTAAAAAACTTGACTTTAATCGTTAAATAAGATAAGATTATCAAAAAATTAAAGGATAGTTATGGTTTATGCCTATATGCGTCAAATACCAACCTTAGATAACTTGGTAACGCAAAAGAATGATATTCTAACTTTTTCCCATCAAAAAAATATTGATATTACACAAGAAGTGGTAGAGTATGCAACAAAAGATTTACTGATTGAGGAGAGAAAAGACTTTGAGACTTTTTTAAAGTCTTTAGGTGAAGGTCATTACACAGTAGTAGTAGCCACTCTTTCTGTACTTAGTACACGTGTGGATGAGTTGGTAAAAATCATTAGTTGTATGTTGAGTCATCATGTAGATTTATGGGTCTGTAGTGCTAATTTATGCATTAACCATAATAGTAGCATGAGTGAAGTGTTTCCTTTACTAGAACAACAACGTAAGAAGCCACAGCAAGAGACTCAGATAGGACGCCCGAAAGGGAGTAAGTCTAGCTCAAAGTTCGATGTGTATCACAGTGAAATTATGACGATGCTCTCTCAAAAACAGAGTGTCTCTGCTATTGCTAGAACACTGGAAGTAAGTCGCTCTTCTTTAAAAGACTATATTGAATCTCGAGGACTTAAAAGTTTAGTTGCAAGCATCGGTATAGCAGCAGAAAACTTAGAAGATAAAGAGGTGGACAATATCGTGTTGATTTGTCCTTTTGAAGTAGATGCATTAGAATCAAAGAAGGTATCATAATATGGAAGCAACATTATCAACAGAAGAATCAACCGTCAAAGACACAGGTAAAAAAAAGAATCAATCTAAAACATATTTAAAAGATTGGATGCCTTATAGAATAAAAAGATATTGGGCTTATGTAGCAGCAACAGTTGTTGCTTTGGCGATGCCTTTTATTACGATAGGAGGGAATCATCTTTTTTTATTGAGTTTTGACCAAAAGAAACTACATCTTGCCGGTGTGGCATTTGATATGCAAGAACTTTACCTCATGCCATTTTTACTTATGCTTCTTTTCTTAGGGATTTTTGCCGTGACAGCTGTAGGTGGTAGAGCATGGTGTGGTTGGGCTTGTCCTCAAACGATCTTCCGTGTGATTTTTAGAGATGGGATAGAGACAAAACTTTTAGGCTTACGTAAACGTATTAAAAACAAGCAAAAAGATCCAGATATGTCTAAAATGGAAAATAAAGTCAAATATGTCATTGCTATTTTACTTTGGTCTATACTTGCTTTTGTGGCTGCAGCAGACTTTATGTGGTTTTTTGTTCCACCTGAAGATTTCTTTACATATTTATTACACCCTATGGAACATGTAACACTTGTAGGAATGTTGGTAGGTATTGCACTTTTTATTATTATCGATGTGGTGTTTATTAAAGAGAATTTTTGTGTCTATATCTGTCCTTATAGCCGTGTGCAGTCAGTACTTTATGATGATGATACGATTATGGCAGTCTACGATCCTATACGTGGTGGTGATATTTACCAAGGTAAGGGTTATGAGAGAGAGAAGAAATTTGAGAAACAAAAAGAACTTTTAAAAGTGGATACTTCTGCAGAGTGTACAACCTGTGAATCTTGTGTAACAGTGTGTCCTACGCATATCGATATCCGTAAAGGATTACAGCTTGAGTGTATTAACTGTCTTGAGTGTGTAGATGCCTGTACATCTGTGATGGGGGCTTTAGGTAAACCATCGTTGGTACAATGGTCTTCTGAAAAAGAGACACTTAGACACGAAGGAAAAACAAATTACTTTAGAGGAAAAGTGATTGCATATTTCACAGTACTTTCTATTGTACTTATCTCTTTGTTTGTGATGGGAAGTAAAAAAGAGCATATGCTTTTAGATATCAATAAGTCACCAAGACTGTATAAAATACTTGATAATGGTGTAGTTCAAAATGACTATATCTTTATGTTTGCAAACACAGATAGAAAAGCACATACGTACTTTTTTGAAATCGTAGATAATGACAACATTAAAATTAAAAGACCATCTGAACCATTTAAAATGAGTGGTGGCAAAAAGAAGAAAAAGGTTGTTGTCTTAGAGATAGCAGAATCTTTTCTCAAAGATACGCATAAAGATACGCCAATTCCTGTGCACATAAGAGCCTTTGCTGTAGATGATAAAGAGAAAATTATTATAGATAGACAAGCAGTGTTTATGTACCCTAGTACATCTAATTTGAAAAAATAGGAGAAGCGTATCATGCAGGTTGAACCAAGTTTAGAGAAAATAGAAGACTATAATGGTAAAGAAAGTAACGAAAAGAGACTAACGGTCTATATCGTGATACTCTCAGGGCTATTAATAGGGGCAATATATGGCATTATTAGTGCTAATACATCTGTTTCTGATGTGTTAGTCAAGAAAGATCAAACGGGTATAACGAAGTACTAAGGGGAGTATATGAGTAAAGTGTTGGTGTTGGGTGGAGGGTTCGCAGGTGTTGAAACAGCGATATACCTTCGTAAGCAGGAGATAGAAGTAACATTAGTCAGTGATAGGGATTATTTTTATATTTATCCTACCTCTATTTGGATACCAACGGGAGAAGCGACACGAGAAGATGTCTCTGTCCCTCTCGATAAACTTGCGATGAAACATGGATTTCAGCTTATCATAGAGCCTGTAGTGGCATTTGATGCAAAAGACAAAGTGACTACTTTGGCAAGTGGACGTATGTTAAGTGGTTTTGAGTATGTTGTCGTAGCCTTAGGTCAAGATAAGTTACAGCATAAAGGGATAGAACACACACTTTCTATTTGTGGGAAACCGGAAGAAGCTACAGCACTTTATGAAAAGTTGGATGCACTTATTTTAAAAGAGAGTGGAAAGATAGCGATGGGCTTTGGCGGTAACCCTAAAGACAGTTCGGCTGTACGTGGTGGTCCCGTATTTGAAGTGCTTTTCAATGTACATCATTATCTTAAGAAAAAAGGCGTACGTCAAAATTTTGAACTTACTTTTTTTGCACCTATGGAAAAACCTGGACAGAAGATGGGTGAAAAAGCACTTGTAATGATGGAGAAAATGTTTAAAAAGACAGATATTCAGACACAAATAGGGGCGAATATTTCTCAATTTGAAGAAGATGGCATAGTCTTTGAAGGTGGTATAAAAATAGTATCTGACTTAACAATGTTCATCTCTGCTGGCACGGGACATAGTATTTTAAAAGAGTCAGGACTGCCTTTAAGCGAAGCAGGATTTGTGGTAACAAATGAATACAATGAAATAGAAGGATATGAAACGATCTATGCCGTAGGAGATACTGCATCACTTATGGGACCTGATTGGAGAGCTAAACAAGGACATGTGGCTGAGGTCATGGCAAAAAATGTGGCATATAATATAGCAATGCATAGACAAAAGCTAGAATCTAAAAAAAGTTATATGGGGCATCTCAATATTTTGTGTGTGATGGATATTGGAAATGGTGCAGCTTTTGTTTATCGTGATGAAAAAGGTGGGAAGATGATTCCTATGCCCGTTATCGGACACTGGATGAAAAAAGGTTGGGGGTGGTACTGTCGTCACTCGAAACTAGGACGAATTCCTAGAATCCCGGGGATGTAATAAGTGTATCTATTGGTAACACCTTATCAATATGATTGTTAGACCTAAGCATTTAAATTTAATTAAGACTAAATTTATCCTATTTAAGTCATAATGCATTTACAATAAAAATTAAAGGATATTAAATGGCAACAGTAACATTTAAAAATGACATCGTATGTAACCTTGGCGGTACAGAAATTAACGTAGGTGATAAAGCACCAGTAGTAACAGTAGTAAACTGTGATCCAATGCTTCAAAATGAGCAAATTGGTGGAGAAGGTAAAGTTCAACTTGTAATTGCAGTACCTTCATTAGACACAGGTGTTTGTGATGCTGAGACTAGAAGATTTAACACAGAAGCAGCGTCTTTAGACGGTGTAGAAGTAATCACAGTATCTATGGACCTTCCATTTGCAGCAGCAAGATGGTGTGGAGCAGCTGGAATCGAAAACTTAAAAGTATGTTCTGACTTCAGAAACAAAGATTTTGCAAACGCTTATGGTGTTCTTCTTGCAGATGGTCCTTTGGCTGGTGTTACAGCTAGAGTTATCTTCGTAGTTGGTAAAGACGGAAAAATTGCTTATAAGCAAACTGTTCCTGAAATCACAGAAGAACCAAACTACGATGAAGCACTTGCAGCAGCTAAGGCAGCTTGTTAAGTTCTCCTTTCAAAACCCTTTTGGGTTTTGAATTTTCTTATTTCTTTTTAACTCTTTTATTCCCATCCCCCTTTCTTTTTAC
>Ga0256824_10000847_pt1 | contig 11843 bp, 10 predicted proteins | sample CV67metaG_FD_191570 | JGI IMG/M metagenome (GOLD analysis project Ga0256824, IMG submission 191570) | Hydrothermal vent microbial communities from East Pacific Rise, Pacific Ocean - CV67 | ecosystem: Environmental > Aquatic > Marine > Hydrothermal vents | place: Pacific Ocean: East Pacific Rise...
ATTATGCTGAACTAGGTTATGATGTTATTACTGAATTTTTAGATACAGAATTACAAAAATATTTAATTATTTTAAAAAACTAAAAGAAAATACCTTTTTATCATAAATAAACATATAATATATATATAACATAATAAAAAAAGGAAATTTAATGAATAAAGAAATTAAAAAGACTAGCTGGAAGACAAAGTTAATTAAGTTAATATTAATACTAATAGCTTTAACTGGGTTTGTTTTTGCTTTTACAGATATTATGGAAGTGGTATATGAAAATTTTATATATGTTTATGTATCTATGCTTATATCACCTGTTTTATTAATTCCTTTTTTAATTCAAGATAAATTTACTTTTTACACAAAAATAGTTTTCTTTTTTTCTATATTATTTTTAAGTTTAAATAACTACTATATTTTTAAAATGTTTGATAAAAATAAATATATGGAAAAAATTCAACAAACTATCAACATAAAATTAAAAACTAAAATAACAAATCTTAAAATAGATTTAGAAAATAGAAATACTGAATATTTAGCTTATCCTTCTACACAAACAAAAACAAATGTAGAATTATTAAAGTTTAAAGTAAATAAGGCAGAAGAAGATTTAAAAATCCTAGATATTTGTATAACAGATATGGAAAAAGAAGGTTATTCACTAGAAGAATCTGATAAATACATTAAATGTTATAAATTACATAAGAAATATAATGATTATATTAAAGAAGAAAGATTTTATGTTGAAATAACAAATCTTAAAATAAAAATACTAAAAGTGAAAAAATCACTTACTAAATTAATTACAGGAGAATAAAATGAATTTCAAAGAAAACAAGGTATCAATAATTATAGGTATTGCTTTATCAATAGTAACAATAGTAGCAATAGGTAAAACCTCACTAACTAAGGCTGAATATACTAGACTTGTTGATAAAAATAGTGAAATAAATAAGAAACATTTAGAAACAAATAATAAATTAAAAAAACATTTAGAATGTTTAAGTACAAAATCTTCTTTATCAAAAAGAAATCATTTAGAAGTATGTAGTGCTATATATAAATCTTTTGATTTAATAGAGTGTATTGATACAACATTAAATCAAAATAAAGCCCAAGCAAATAAATTATGTAAAATCATTTTCAAAGAGAAAGAACTTTAAAATGAAAACATTAATTAAAGAAATTATATTCAATAAAGAAAAAAATTTAATAGAAATAGAAGACACTATTGAGCTTGTGAATTTGAAAGCTGAATTTTTAAATTCTACTGAAAACCTTTCAATGATTGAAGAGAATGAATTATTATCAAAAACTGATAATAAGACTATTGAATTGAAACAACAATTTATAATAGTACAAGATGATATAACTTTATTAAAAAGTATATTAGAATTATCTGTTGAAGATTATGAGAAAGCAAAAACTCAAATTATTCAAATTATAGATAGATTAAAATAATAGGAATTAAAATGAAAAATCAAATCAAATTATCAATAGCTTTATTAACTGTTTTAAGCTTAAACACAACATTGTTAGCTGAAAATGTGATAGATTACCAATCAGAAAACAAAACAACATCTTTTTCTGTTGATGATAGTGATGGTGCTTATGAGGTAAAAGGTAGTTTTGATTTAGGTTTAGGTGATAACCTTTTGGAAGGTTTAGCTGCAAAAAGAGATAAGGAACTAGATAAAATTTTTAATCCATTAATTGAGAAATTAGAAAAATGGAAAAAAAGAAATATGAAACTTTTAAATACAGATAATTTAGGAAATATGAAAGAAGGTGTTGAAAGTAAATGGATGTCTTACATAGGTTTTGATGATTTTAAAAAAGCAGCAGATAAATTTAAAAATAAATATAAAAATGAAGAAGGTGATTCAATATTTGGTGCTCAAGAATTTTATCAAGAAAGTAATGGTTTAAATCCTTTTAATCATTTTAGAGAAAAGTTAAAAGAAAGTGAAGATAAAGTAAAACAAAAAATAAATGATTTTGATGTTTTAAGTGACAACACAAGAGAAAAATTAGCAAAATATAGTGAAAAAATTAGTAAATATACTCATATTGATAGTGATAAATTAGTTACTGATTATGTAATGAAAGGTAAAGAAATGAAACAAGGTAGTTTTGGTTCTTATATGAAAGATTTAGCATCTGGTAAAAATTCTGGTGAAATGTTAATGGATTTTTATCAAAAACAATATCCTGATTATGTTGCTGAAAAATCTTCAACTGTTTTTAAATTACCTTCTATATTACCAAAAACAAATAATTTATGTGATATTACAAAATGTTTATATTCTAAAAGTTGTATAGACCCTATTGATGGACATGACTTAAAAAAAGAATATAACAAAAAATTAAAAGAACTTAAAGAAAAAATGTTAGTTCAAGGTATATATTTAGCTACTACAACTTTAATGAAAGAATTTGCAATTATGGAATATGTAGATTATGCTCAAAAAGCTATGTCTTGTTCTGTTGAAGCAACTGTTTCTACTTTACAATCTTCATTAGGTATTCCAGATTTCTTTTCAACTGCTGGTGCAGTAACATTATTAAATGGTGCTGGTGATAAGGCTAAAAATTCTACAAAAACTGGTGAAGATGCCCCTACTGTTGGCTCTGCTGTTGCTAAAAATAATCAAAAAGTTGCTGATTGTTTAAAAATTGATGACACAATAGCAAAATCAACAAAAAATATTGATGGTGATGTTGGATTAGTAGAACAACAAGCTGATACAACTGTATTATCTGAATTTGATGTTATGGTTTCTATTTTTATACCTTTTACTGCTCCTGGTGGGGATGTTAAAGTTTCTTCTTCTTCTGCAACTTCAAAAATTGCTGATAAAGCAGTTGTAAAACAATGCATTGAAGAAGGGAAAACAGATAGTTGGAAAGCCTCTTTTAATGCTTGTATGGAAGCAAAATCTGATTCAAACTATGATTTTAAACAAAACATGGACTTTAAGATAAAAAAATTATTTGGTAAAATGAGAAAACATAAAAAAGTACAATGTATATTAAAGAAGAATACAAACAAAAGAGAAAAGTTAAATTTTTCTCTTTTAAAATATACTGCAATGTTGCCTAGTGCTATATCAACACAATATAATTCTACCCCTTCTACTACAAATAATCCTAAAAAAGCTCTTGAAGCTGTAAAATTATTATTAGAAAAGAAAATTCCTGTTATAGCAAATAAAGATAATAAAAATACAATTTGTTTAGAAAGTTATCTTGAAGCATCAAAAGAAGGTATTAAACCTTTATTCTGTGAGATAAAAGTAAAAGGTTCTGATATTGATGGAAGTATTGTAGATAACCTATTAGATTTTGATAAAAAAGTAAATAAATATTGTTCTGGTATTTCAAATAATATAATAAATGCTGAAAATAAATTAGATTCATATAAAAAAGCTTTTAAGAATGATACACAAGATACAGACTTAGAAGAAAATATATCTGGTTTGTCATATTGTATGAAATATTATAAGATTAAATCTTTCAAACTATTAAATAGTGGAAATACAAAAGCAAATGAAGATACTAAAATATCTTATATGTTAGAAATGAAATATAGAGATGAAGAAGATGTTACATATTCTGTTGATATTGAAGCTAAAACAAAATTATTTGAAGAAACTTTTAAGAAGCTTGATATGCTTAGTGAAACTGAATTATATAATGTATGTGTTGTTAATCCACCAAGAGAAAGTAAAACAGGCTTAAAATCACCTGTTTATTATTATTGTAAAAGTTTTAAAACAAAATTATTTGACAAAGTTTTGAATCAAGCAAAAAATGAATTTGATTTTGGTGCATTTGATTTTGGTGCAACTTCTATTAAAATAAAAAGTATTGAAAAAAGAATACAAGAAGTTAAAACAAAATATAGAATAAAATAGAAAATAAACATATAATATAACTAAAGGAAAAAACTATGGAATATGATGAAGAACAATATGAATACTTTTTTAAATTATCAACTTCTTATATAAGTAAGACAGAAAGTTTTACTTGCTTTAAATTATTTAATGAAGAGATAAATTTAAATCTAGCAGAAAATAATTTTACACACTTAGATGTATTACTAAGTTTATATGAAACTGGTAGTCAAGATGTTAAAATAGCTGTTATTTCCAATCTTATGTTTTATACTAGTTTATTAGAAAAAATAGTAAAAGTAGAACCAGATTCAGAAATTGTAGAAATTATAGAAGAAGAAATTTTAAAAAGGACTTCTGATAAAACTATAAAAGCTCAAGTCATGGTTTTCAAAAAAGCTTTAAATAAATAATATTAAGACTATACATATATTAAATATAATTATAATACATACATAACAAAAGTTAAGGAAAATATAATGGAAGAAGAATATACAGAAATACTTGAATTAGCAAAAATGAGTGTTGATAGAGAAGAATATGCTAAATATAATAAAAAAATAGAATTACAAGAAGTAGAAAGAAAAAAAAAGGATGAAATTATGGGAATGAAAACATATACTGAATTAGTAATGGCTGATTATACAGATATAAACAAAGTAAAAGAACTTATTGATATGAAAATTACAGGAATAACTGGACCAATCACACAATTATTAATAGAAGAATTACAAGAAAGAGCAAAAGAATATATAAATAATGAAAAACAACTTTATAAAAATATTTCTTTTGATGATTTTAGAACTGGTAATTATACAAATATAGAAATTGAAAGAATAGCTAATATGACTGCTGATACATACAGAATTAATATGCCTAAATCAAGAGAAAAGTTTGTTACTAATTTTAAATCTGACTTAGAAGAATTAAAAACTTTAACTAATACATTATTACAAAAAGAAAATGATTTAAAAACTTCAATAAATTTCAATAACTCCATTCCTAAGATATAAAACTCTAAAAGAGTATATACTAGAATTTTAAATTTTAGATACTCTTTTTCAAAAAACTTTATAAATTTCTTCATTTTCCTTTTTTAATCATATAATCTAAGTATAACAAAAAATAAGGTTTGTATCTATGAAAAAAATATTATTATCTATTATCTTAACTATTTATAGTTTAAATGCTACAAATAGTTTGATAGAACTAAATGTTGCTAATGAAAAATATCAAAAACAACATAATATATCAAAAACAACATTATCTGTAATATCTTCTATAAAATCTAATAATAATAACTTTTTAGTATCTAAATACAAAAACAATAAATTAATATCAATTGATTATTCTAAAAAATGGTTTCCTTCTTTAAGTTTATCTATGAGTTTAGTGTTTTCTAATAATGAAATATTTATAGGAAAATATCAATTAAGTTCAAAAACAACTAATAATGAAACCAAATTATTTAATAAAGATTATTCTACTAAGCTTTTTATAAAGAAATATAAGGTAATAGAAGAAGAATGTGATACAAATACCAAATGTATTTTAAATAAGCTTAATATAAGTGAATATGAGTATGAAGAAAGATATAAATTATTAACAAATAAAAAGGTTAAATAATGGCTGTTCAAGAATATTCAATACTATATAATGAAACAACAATACTACATCTACAAAGGGGTGTTTTTAGTTTTATTACTTTACTTCCTCTTAAACAAGAGAAAGATTTAGAAATTGCAAGTGAAGAAAAAAAGAAAGCATATCAAGAAAGAATGAATAAAATGATTACTTCACTTCAAACTTATGATGAAAAGAAAAATCTAGGTGCTACATATAAGATAGTATCTCATTATGAAAAACTTTCTCCATTACAGAGACATATGTTAAATAGAGAAACAAATAACAAAGATATTTTAAACAGAAAAGATATTAACACTACTTTATCTTTTGATGAAATTAAATTAAATCAAAAGATAGAAGAAATTTTAAATGTTGAAACATATACTAAAACAGATTTTTTAGTTGTAAAGACTTTTATAAGAATGGCTAAGGCTTCTGAATTATTTGGTGAGCCTTTACAAGTTGTGTTGAAAAAATTAGATTTTAATAATATACAAGAATTTAAAAATACTATGAATCTTTTATATACAACACATACTTCTGCTTATAAAAGTGTAGATTATGAATCAAGTAGAGTTCCTAAAAATGAAGAAATATTAGAAATTTTAGGTAAATTATCATTAACTACTACAAAAACATACTACAAGGATTTAAATAATCTTAAAAATAATATTATCAATCAATCATTACAAAAAGATGCAATACAATATGATATATTTTTAACTCCTACTTCTGTTCCTGATGTTATCAAATTTAATTCTTCTTTTATTTCTATTAAAAATGAAAATAAAACTAAGTTTATAAAAATATTAGCTGGTGAAAGACCATATATTAAAACAGAAGAGATAGAAGGAAAATTTAAAGTTGAATTTTTTATTGAAGGAAATGGAACTATAAAAAAAGTATATTCCAATCTTGTTTATAATTTAGAAAAAAAACAAGAAAGAGGTTATATAAAGAATTTTGTTTTAGCAGAAATGCCTGTATCTTTTGATAAAAATATGGCTGAAAGTGCAAAAGAAGTTTTGAAGAATTTAGGATTTGAAGAATTCAATGTTGTTACTGAAATAGTAAAAAAAACAACTAGGATTTTTGAAAAACAAATTATTACTAAAAAGAAAATATTAACTGGTTTGACACAATTACCAGCTTTTGGTGATAGATTATATAATAAAGATATAGCTATTCAACATAAAAACAATCAAGATAGTTTGTTACATTATTTGGGTGAAGGTTCTCAATTTTCAAATGTAAGATTTTCAATATCTATAAGATTAGATAGTGATAGAGATGATTTAGAAGATTACTTAAATCAATCTTTTGGACCATATGATTTACTTTGGCAAGAACTTAATGAAAGTATTAGTGATATATCTTCTCCACTACCAAAATCTAATTATATTACAGTAAATGCTCAAACTCTTTTGCTTGAGAATACAGAAGTTTCAAAATTATTTGATTTATCAAATGGTAATTCATATTTTCATGGTGTTGAAGGATATACAGATAAAGATATGGAAAAAGTTTTTAAATCAAATTTATTCTTAAAAACAAAAGATGAAGTTCAAGGTATGAATTTGTTTATAAATACAGAAGCTTTCAATTTTTTAATAGTTGCTGCAACTGGTGCTGGTAAGTCATTTTTAGCAATTAATCTATTGGATGGTTTTCAAAATGTAGAAAATAAACCTCTTATTTGGATAATAGATAGAGGTGGTTCTTTTATAGATTTTACTGATATTAAAGGTGGAATAAATATAAGACTGGATAAAAATTCAAACTATACTTGTATGAATCCTTTTTCTTTTGTTGAAGTTACAGCTCAATTAATTAAAGTTGGTAACATGATTACAGATTTTGAAAAAGTTTCTTTAAAAGAAAATGAAGAAGAAATAGATAACAAAGAAGAAATTAAAGTTTTGTATAAAGAAATAGTTGATTATGCTAATACTTTAAATATTATTGTATTAACTGAAGAAGAAATTAAAGAAATTTCTAAAGTAGAAAGAGAGTTAAATGATTATTTAGTTTATGATAATAAAAATTTAACTATAAAAACAGAATTCACAATGACAAAAGCTAGTGAAACTGTTGCTTTATTTACTGAATTAATGACTTTTATGATTGGTATTCCTGATATAAAAAGTGATGATTCTTTAAGAATTAAATTAAAGCAGTTTATACCTATTGTTTTTGAAGAAGAAATACTTAAAACATTACATACACAAAAAGGTTCTGTAAATAAATATGTCTTAACAAGTGATTTTAAAAGGAATCTTAAGGAAAAAATGATGTCTGCTGGTAAAAGGTTACAAGGTTCTGATTTTGACATATTTGAAGGTGATATAGATAGTAAATTATCTCCACTTGATAAATTTATCAATCCAAATGATTTTGGAAAACTTTTCAATGGAAAACCAAATTTAGATTTCAGTGCTGATTTAATCAATGTAGATTTTGAGTTAATTAATGATGAAGATATCTCTAACTTATTAGTTATGGCTTTATCATATAATTTTGTTGCTGTTATGACAGATAAAAGATTAAAGTCAAAAAGAAAATTAATTTTAGTAGATGAAGCCCACACTGTACTTAATAGTAAAAGTATAGCTGGAATTTCTAGTTTTGCATATATTTATAGGGTAGCTAGAAAATACTCTGCATCTATTGGGCTTATTGCACAATCAATTGCTGACTTTTATGTAACAGATGCACATCCAGATAAACAACCTCATTATAATGGTATTGTAGGTAATGCAAAATGGAAATTTATATTAAAAGACCATTCAGAAGCATTATTAGATACAACTGGTTTTACAAAGGAAGTCAAAAAAAGAGTTTCACAAAATAAATCTTTTAATTTTTATATTGACAGTAAAGTATCTGGATTTGCTGGAATGATAATGTCTGATATAGATTATGCTATGGCATCTTCTTCTGCTGATGAATATGAATTAATGTCTGTTTTTGAAAGTTATCTAAATTCAATTCCAAAAAAATTATTATTATTTAGTATATTTTTCAAAAAAGATTTTGTATCTAATTTTAATAATTCTGGAAATTTCATTAAAGCTTATAATGGTAAAGAAGATATTAAACATAATATGGATTTATTAAAAACTGTTTTTCATGGTAAAGAAGAAATACTAAAAGCTAATAATTTTGATATTGAAAATTTCTATAAAATAATACAAGAAAAACTAAGTAAAACAAGTATTGATAAAATTTCAAATGATAAAATGTTAAAAGATAAATTTATTTGGTCTGCTTTATTAACATATGCAATAGCTAACAATTTAACTTTTGAATTAGTTAATGTAATAATAAAAGACATTAAATAGCATAAATAATCATATAATATATTATATATACAAGGAGATAATTTTTTATGGCACAAAATGAAGAAGAATTAGAGAAGAAGTCTAATGATAAAAATTTCAAAAATGAAGCAGAATTTAAAAAACATTTAAACAAAAGAGAAAAGAAGATAACTTCTTTTACTAAATTAAAACTTTTTTTAATTTCTCCTAAAACTAGATTTAAATTTGGTATGTTAATGTTAATACTACCATATATTTTTATGTTATTATTTATCATAACTGCTACATTAATAACATTAAACTCACAAAATGAAATATCTGGTTCTGCTTTTAATAGTGGTTTATCATATTTTTCTGATTTAACACAAAACCTATATATTTATTCTATAAACATATTAAATTTTGGCTTTATAGATTCATTATTAGGTTATTCTGTTGAAGAACTTTTCCAATTTTTTAGTGAATTGTTATCAATAAAAGGTGAAAATGTAATTTTTAGTATAGTAAAAGCAACTATTGCTATCTCCTTGATTCACTCCATAATAACTTTTATAGTTGTTATGCTTATCAATAAATTATCTACAAGAGCAATAATAAAAAGAGAGGAAATTAAAAAATTAAGTAAAAAAATAATAGATGCTGCTAATTCTCTTAATGATTCTTCTGATATTAAAAAAGAAAGAAAAAATAATAAGAATTCAAAAGAATTAAAAGAAAAATTATTAAAAATAATAAAAGAGGCAAAGCCTTCTGAAAAACCTTTTATTAAAAAAATAGCCTCTTTAGTTTATAAAAAAACATTTAATGATATAGATGCAGTATTTGGTAATAGATTAGCATCTGCTTTTGTTACTGGTGTAACAGAAGATATTGTCAAAGAAGCAACAATTTTAAGAACAGCAGAAGATGTTAAAATGGTATTCTTTCATAAACAACTTGTGGGTGGTAAGAAAAATGTCAAGATATTAGAAAATCTTAATCTTAAATTAGATTTAAATGATTTCTTAAGTAGAAAAGGTTATGTAGAAACAGATTATGAAGATTGGTTTAAAATATTATTCTTATTAAGTTTTTTAATTAATGCTAATTATTCAAAGGTTTTTGATTATTTAGAAACACAAGGAATAATATTCAATCAAAAAGAAAGAGATATATTGAAATTTGCTAGAAAAATAGCATTATCTGATATTAATAAAAAACTTTCTGATGATATACTATCTTTACCTATGCATTTAATGTTACCAGCTATGAAGGAAGAAGATAATCTTAAAAAAATAGCAAATATATATTTAGAATTTACAAAAAGAAATATGGAAGCAACTACTGCCCTTATATCTAAAAAACCTCAAGATGGTTCTGAAAATTATGAAAATGAAAAAACAGAATTTGTAGAAGAATTCAAAAGGTATTTATCTGATTATGAAAAAACAATTCAAGATTTTTGCTTTGTTGCTTTAAAAGATAGTGAATTTGATGAACTTTCAAAAAACTTTGAAGAAAATATAAAGATTGCTATACAAACAAAATATAGAATTATTGATTATACAGATTTAGATAATTTAAAAGCTATTACTGCTGATTTTGCAACTATTAGAATTGATGATTTTATTAGTTTGTTAAATGCTATGATTAAAAAAGAAGCAACTTCAAAAGAGCATTATAATAAAACTTTCATGCCTCTTTATCAACAATATTATTTATTGGTTATTGATAACAAAGAAGAATTAGAAGTAATATATACAGAAGATTTAAAATAAGAAGATAAAGAACTAAAATAAACATATAATATAACAAAGGAAATTAAAATGAAACTAACTAAAATAATACCATTACTATTAATAAATGTATTTTTACAAGCAGAAGACTTTTCATTAAAAGAATGGGATACATTATCAAAGATTGAAAAAGAAGAAACTATCAAAGGTGTTTATAAATTATATATTAAAAAAGCACAAGAAAAAGAAGAAGCAACTTCAAAAATACAAATCATGATGGCTGACTTTACTAAAAGAAAAATGGAAGCTTTAATGTCTAAAGAAAAAGTATCTATTATATTTAATAAAGAAACTTTATTTAGTTTAGAAAATAGAGTTCAATATGTATTAAATTTGGAAACAAATGATATAGAACAATTATCAAATGTAGTAATAAAAGATAATTTGGAAGAATATTCTGTAATTATAGCCTATGATAATGCATCTGGTTATATAAAATTAGAAAACAGTGAAGGAAGGATAGCTTTAATGTCTGTTCCAGAAGATAAAATATTAAAAATAGAATTATTACAAGAACAACTGCAATTTATGAAACCTGAATTAGGTAAAAAACTTCAAGAATTAATAAATTCATTTACAAAAAAACCTTCTGAATATGCAGAACCAGAAAGAATATAATTTCTTTTTTGGTAATACTTAAAAATATTCATATAATATATATAAATAACAAAAAGGAAACACAATATTATGAAATTTAATTTATCTATAATAGCAATATTGTTTTTAAGTAACAATTTGAATGCAGACCCTTTATTAAAAATCAAAAAACAATTTGAATATAAAGAAACTAATGTAAAATTATCATTAACCAAGCCAAAAGAAATGGAAGATTTTGATATGTTTTTTGACACTCTTGATAATTCTAGTAAAAAAATAAAAGAAATCAAACATTCAAAATTAATAAAAAACCCAATTATTGTAAAAGAAGTTAATAAAAGTAAAATTAAAACAAATACTAAAACTGAATTACAATTAGAAAAGAAAAAGTACATCTTAAAAAACAAAGATATTATTGAAGTTTCTATGCAAGATAGAAAAAAAATAGATGAATTAAATAAAGTTTTAGAAGATATAAATAATACTTTAAATGATACAAAAATTAAAGAAACTATAAAACAACAACCTATAATAGAAACTCCTACTTATATCAAGCCTATTAAGACTATAAAGCCAATAGTTAGAACAAAGATAGTAGAAAAGATAATTTATAAAGATAAAGAAGTAATTAAAGA
>Ga0256824_10000848_pt1 | contig 11842 bp, 12 predicted proteins | sample CV67metaG_FD_191570 | JGI IMG/M metagenome (GOLD analysis project Ga0256824, IMG submission 191570) | Hydrothermal vent microbial communities from East Pacific Rise, Pacific Ocean - CV67 | ecosystem: Environmental > Aquatic > Marine > Hydrothermal vents | place: Pacific Ocean: East Pacific Rise...
ACATATTTAAAAGATAGTAAAGAAAGCTACCGACAAATTTATAAAGAGAATTTTAGCAACTAATCAATAAAGCAATACACTAAAGTATTGCTCTCATCTCCCCTTCGGTTAAGGTATTCACCCCTAATTTCTCAGCCTTGGTTAACTTAGACCCTGCTTCTGTACCATAAATTAAAAAATCTGTCTTTTTAGAAACTGAACCACTCACTTTTGCTCCTAGCTTTTCTAACATCTCTTTTATCACCCCACGACCCACAGACATAGTTCCTGTTAAAACGACTGTTTTATCTTTAAAAGGGTTCTCTTCTGCTTCAATTTTCTCTTCCACCGTAGGTTTGATTTCATCAAACAATTTTAATACAAACTCACGGTTAATACGCATAAACTCTACAAAAGAGGAAGCCATCTCACCCCCTATCCCATCTATCGCTTCAAGTTGTTCCTCGTTTACATCTACCACCGATAAACCAAATTCTAAGGCGATAGATTTACCAGCAACAGCTCCAATATGTTCAATCCCCATGGCTGAAAGCACTTTGGCTAAACTTGTCCCTTTTGAATCAGCAATGGCATCAAGAAGCTTGTTGATTCGCTTCTCTTTAAACCCTTCCATCCCCTCCATATCTTCAAACTTTAATCTGTAGAGTCCTAAAATATCTTTTATTTTCCCCTCTACTACCAACATCTCAACGATTCGAGAACCCAAACCATCTATGTTCATAGAGCCTTTTTTTGCAAAGTGAATAATAGAGTTTACCACACGGTCAGGGCAATCCATATTTTGACACTTAATCAATGTTCCCTCATCCAATACTTCACTGTGACAGGTAGGACACTCAGTTGGTCGAACAATTTCAACTTCACTGCCATCACGTCTGTCATCAAGTACTTTAGTGATTTTTGGAATCACATCACCTGAACGGATTAAAATAACTGAGTCTCCTATCTTTAACCCTTTTCTCTCTATCTCTTCAAAATTATGTAAGGTGGCACGAGCAATCATCGCCCCATCCAAATTGACAGGTTCTACCTCTGCTACAGGGGTTAAAACACCTGTTCTCCCCACTTGAATGGTGATGGCATTGACTTTGGTTACTTTCTCCACAGCAGGAAATTTATAGGCACACATCCATTTTGGAACTTTTACCGTATAACCCAACTGCTCTTGTTTAACAGTATCATCAACTTTAATCACCATACCATCCATCATCATGGGAATCTCATCACGTTTAGAGATTAGAAAGTGGTAAAACGCCTCTATCTCTTCTATCGTTTCACATGCTTTAGAATAGGGTGGTTTTAAAAAGCCAAGTTCATAGATATACTCCATTTTTTCAGATAAATTACTTTGAGTTAAACTGTTTTCACCAAGCCCCCAAGGGTAAAAAACCAAACGGCGTTTTGCTGTCACTGTTGAGTCCAACTGTCTTAAGCTTCCAGCAGCTGCATTTCTAGGATTGGCAAAAGCATTGTCCCCCTCTGCTAAACGCTCTTTGTTAATGATTTCAAAATCATCTTTACGAATCACCACCTCACCACGAATCTCTATTTGCCCTTGATAATCAATAACCAAAGGGACAGAACGGATGGTTCGAACATTGTCTGTCACCTCTTCCCCTACCGTTCCATCTCCACGAGTAATGGCACGAACCAATTTACCCCTTTCATAAAGGAGGTTCATACTTGCCCCATCAAATTTAGGTTCACAAAAATAGGGGGTTTTTCCTATATTTTTCACCGTTCTATCTAGCCACTCTTGAACCTCTTCTGTCGTAAATACATCTTCCATACTCCACATTTTTTTAATGTGTGTCCCTTTGGTAAATTCATCACGAACAATCCCCCCTACCCGTTTGGTAGGTGAGTCTTCAACCCTATCTTTTGGATGTTTTGTTTCGTAATCTAACACTTCATGATAGAGCTTATCATACTCTTCATCGGTGGCAAGAGGGTTATCTTCAACATAGTAAGCATACGCCCATTTATTAAGTAGTTTGGTACTGTTTAGGTAAAGTTCTTTGGTCATTTTTTATCTTTAATTTAATTTATTTTTTTGATTTGATATTTTAGCATTACATACTTATAACCCAATTTTCTAATATTTTATCCTTCACACTCCATTCACTTTTCATTTACTTTTGGTTAACCAAATATACACTTTAAAATTATAGAATAAAAGGTTTACATAAGATAAAGGAATAACCATGAAAACAATTCACTTAAAATACTTACTTTCAAGCCTCTCTCTTCTTTTAATTTTTGGATGTGTTGCAGAAAAAGAAGCATCTGTAGATACAACTCAAACAAGAAGAGCAGAAAATGATACACGCATTGAAGTATGTCATAACTGTCAAGTTAAATTTAAAACAACCCTATTGGCTCAAAAAATGGCAATGAATTCACCTACCTATGGACTCTGTCCTAAATGTACAGCTGAATATCATAAAACTCATCCTTAGAAGTTTAAAATTAACTTTAATAGGTACATTATGTATATAATTGAAACAAGTTATTATTTTTATCAAAAGAATCTCTGATTTTAAATAAAATATAATATTTTGACTATATAATTCCTCTTTTAAAATTTATTTCAAGGTGAATATATGGCTCTTATTATTAAAAAAACTTATTTCATAATACTACTATTTTTAGGATTTACACTTTTTGGACAAAGTAAAGGGATTGACTATGATAAAAAACATTTGAACTTGTTTATTGAATCAATGGCAAAATCAAAGCTTGGTAAAACCTATAAATGGGGTGGAAATGGTCCTTATGCTTATGACTGTTCAGGATTTACAAAAGAGGTATTCAAATTGAGTGGTATTCAAATTCCAAGAAACTCTTGGAAACAGGCAGAAGTTGGTAAAAAAATCACAAAAAACCATTTAAAAAAAGGTGATTTAATCTTTTTTAATTCTAAAAACCATAACAGAGTTGACCATGTTGGAATTTACCTTGGTCATGGAAAATTTATCCATGCCAGTAAATTTCATAAAAAGATTGTAATTAGCCCTTTTAGAGAATATCGACGTTTTTTTAAATGGGGTCGAAGACTAGGCTAATTTTTTCCTTTAATAATCAATAGATGAAATTACTCCATCAAAATCATTATGAAGAACACTCCAATGGGTCATAACTTTTGTTAATAAGGCAACATCCTTTAAGTCTAAAAGAGATTTGTTTTCTCCATTTAATTTTAAAATTGTTAAACGAAAAAGTTCATTAGAGAGTCCATAGAAAAAATGGATTTCTTTTGTATCGTTATCGGTTACAAATAAATTCATTATCCCTTGCTTTGTCTTTACTTGCAATGCAATTAACTCATTTAAAGAAAAAATTGTTTTAACCTCTTTGGCTTCAAAAATTATTTTAATAATCTCTTCAATATTGTTAAATTGATAAAGCCCTTCTATTTTTGCCTCCTCATAATAAACACTACCTTGATTATCCGTTAATTGATGTTGGGTAACATGTAGATTTGAAAAGTTTAGAATTTCTAAATTTTTTTCCTTATAAACAATGGATACCTCAGCATTTTTTGTTAACAATTCAATTGTATGATTATTGAGTTTTAATGAACTCTGTTTATAATAATGGTTCAAGAGAAAAATAGCAGAGATGAAAGCAAGAATTATTAGTATATTTTTTATCATAAAGTTAGTATATCATAGATTTAAGAGAATAATCAAGAGTATGATATAATCAAAAAAAACAAAAAGGTAAAATCATGTTACGTTTTCTGCTTATTTTCTTCGTTGGACTACTCTTCTCTGCTTGTATCTCTAATTCTCTTATCGTCAATGATATCAAAGAAGACCCCAAAGAGTTAAGCACTCAAACCATTTCTAAAATTGCCATACCTGTGAGAGAGGAAGGATACAGTAACTTTAAAACACAAACTCTAAAATCACAAAGAGAACTTGATAAATTTATAGAAAAAATTAAACTCCAAATAAATTGGAACAAAAAGAAAAACTTTTTAGAAACCTTACTCCTTAAAAAAATTGATTTTTCAGAGTATAATCTTTTTTTATACCGTATAAATATGACTTCTGGAGCAACTGTTCTTTCTGTTGATACACCAATTGGCGATAAAAACAATATTACCATTAAAATAGGTCAAGATCAACCAAACATAGGTACTGCCAATATGGCATATTATGCTTTGGCTTATAAAGTTGCTAAATCTGTTAAAACCATCACCATTGACAATGGTACAGAGAAAACTGTTATAGAAAATAAAACCCTGAATACAGCAAATAGTCATCATCCTGTTCCCGATGAATGTATGGAATGGTTCGATGGCTGTAATGACTGTGGTAGAGTAGGAAAAGAGGGTATTCCTGTTTGTACAGAGATGGCTTGTATCAGTTACAGTGAATTTAAATGTAAAAAGTGGAAAGAGTGATTTTCAAGTAAAAAATCACTCTTTGATTAATTTAAAACTTTAACATCTTCTTTACCCATTCAGTGTATAATTTTATTATGAAAAAAATTATATTAATAAGTCTATTACTTATGGGATTAGGACATGCAACAAAGTATCAACTGATACATCTAAAAAATGGGGGAACACTAAATGTACGGGAAGTACCTATTATTTCATCAGAAACAGTCGTTGGGAAACTACCAACCAATGCAACAGGTATCACCATTAAGCATTGTCAATACAATAAACGGGGACAAGAGTGGTGTTACATTAACTACCCTTTAGGCTCTTCACACTTAGAGGGTTGGGTTAAACGTTATTTTTTAGAACCTATGAGAGAAAACACAACATCAAAAGTACATATTACAAACTTTTTACATAACTATTATCTGGCTGATGAAGAGAATTTTTTAGACAAATTACAAGTATTTTATACCTATCCCATGCAACAATATATGAGGGTAAAAAACCTTACACTAATGGAGTTACGTTCACAGAAAGTGTACTTTTATAAAAGATGGCCAAAACGTGATTACCGTTTAACTTATTTAAAAATTTTAAAACGTAAAGCTAACTATATTGATGTTCAAACTACTGTACGTTGGACAGTTCAAGGAGCAAAAGAGGAAAACTCAGGAAAAGATATTCAAAAAATTCGTCTTATTCCAGAAAAAAATACCTTTAAAGTCCTAGCCATAAAAAATTTAAAACATATTGTTTTTCCTAAACCTCAAGCGATTGAAGAACAAAATATTACTGTGGCTCAAGGAAAAGAAGGATTTCAAGAACTTACCGAAAAGAACAATATTAAAGAAGCAGAAGGGATAGCCAAGAACCCTACACAGAAATATTATATTAAAGTGGGTAGTTTTGTCGGAACAATTAATAGCACTTATTTAACAAGAATCAGTAAAAATAGATTTCCATACATCATTCAAAAAGTGAAACAAGATAAAAGTATTATACAAAGGGTACTTATTGGACCATTTGAAAACAGTACAGAAGCACAAGCATCACTGGCAAAAGTTAGAAGTAGAATTAATGCCAATGCCTACATTCAAAGTATGTTACGTTAAAACTTATTAGCGAGAAGAAGAGAGTTCTTTCTCTCTTCTATTTTGCTTCATTTGTTGTTTCGCTAAAGCCCTCATATCTTCAGTGGTATCACTCTCATCCATAATCTCAATACCAAGAACTGTTTCAACACAATCTTCTAAAGTAACAATCCCCTCTGTTTGATCATACTTATCTACCACCAAAAACATATGCTCTTTTTTAGTAATAAAGAGGTCAAGAGCTTTAGCCACAGGGATATTTTCATTAATGCTAAACATATCAAACTTTATCTCTTTAAGCGTTACGGAGTCATCTTTAAGAAGTGCTTGTTTAAAGAGCTTCTTCACTAAAATAATCCCTGTAACGTTATCAATCGTTTCATTGTAGACAGGGATTCTTGAAAATTTGAATATTTCAGATTGATTCTCTAACACCTCTTTCACTGTTAAGTTTTCATCCAGTGCAAAAACAACCGAACGGGGTGTTAAAATATCATGTACTTTATGCTCATCCAGTTTAAGTACGTTTTCAATAAAATCAGACTCTTTCTCATCAATCACCCCTTCATCTTCACTCTGAAGCATACTCTCTAAAAGTTCATCCTTTGTCAAACTGTTTGCATCTTCATTCCCTTTTGAAATTTTATCGGTGACAAACAGTGTCGTTAAAATAATCGGATAGGTGATAAAAATAAAAAACTGAATCACCTTTGAAGCCAACGGAGCAAGTGATTTCCAATAGATAGCTCCAATGGTCTTAGGTATAATTTCTGAAAAATATAAAATAGCAAATGTTAAAACAATTGAAACATATGCCACCACATCATTTCCAAAGACAGAGGAAGCCTGTGCACCAACGGCTGCTGCACCTAATGTATTAGCAATGGTATTTAAAATTAAAATAGATGCGATTGACTTGTTGATGTTCTCTTTATGCCAACGTAGAAGCTTTCCTACGCTTGGTTTCTCTTTTTCTAGTACTGAAACATACGACATATTGACAGACAATAGTACCGATTCAAGAACAGAACATACAAATGATACAATCACTGATGCCAAAAAGAAGATAATTAATAATTCCATGTAGTGTAATAAACCTTTATAATAAAATGATGGTCGCAAGACCTAAAAAACTAAAAAAACCGACAATATCGGTCACTGTTGTTAAAATAACTGTACTTCCAATGGCAGGGTCTACATCCATACGCTTTAAAAGTAGTGGAATGGTCGCCCCAAAAAAACCAGCCATAACCAAGTTAATAAGCATAGAAAGTGCTATCACTAAACCTAGTAAAAGACCTTTGTCAAACCAAATGGAAGCAATTATACCCATGACTATAGCAAAAAGAATACCATTAATAAGAGAGATACTCACCTCTTTTTTAATAATTCGTGTTGCATCGGTATGAGAGATGTCTCCCAAAGCCAATTGCCGAACAACCACAGTTAATGTTTGTGTACCAGCGTTACCCCCCATCGAGGCAACAATAGGCATTAAAATCGCCAAAGCAACAATGCTCTCTATGGTATTTGAAAAGAGTCCAATAACCAATGAAGCCAAGATAGCTGTAATAAGATTAAGACCCAACCAAGAAGCTCTCTTTTTTCCTGATTTTAAAATCTCTTCATCCTCTTCTGTATCATCATTCACCCCTGCAAGATTATACATCTGCTCTGTTGCTTTTTCAGAAATAATATCATAAATATCATCGGAAGTGATACGTCCTAAAAGCATATTTTTTTTGTTAATAATAGGCATAACCGATAAATCATACTCTTCAAAAGCTTGAACAACCTCTGAAATGTCATCCGTATCACGTGCGGTAATCGGCTCAAAACTATCACTACTCTCGATAATATTTTCATGAAGTGTTTTTGAAAAATCAAAAATAAGTAAATCTTCAAGATCAATGCTATATCGTAAAGTTTTTTCATTGGTTGTAATAAAAAGGGTATGCACATTCTCTAACTCATTGGACTTTTTAAGTTGTGCAAAGCGACTAACAAGATTTTGAACAACCTCATCTTTTATCGCTGTAAAAACCTCCGTTTGCATGTATGAGCCAGCTTGGTCATTGTCATAGTTTTGAAGACGGATAATATCAATCTGATCCTCTTTATCCAGTTTTTCAAAAACTTTTGAAGCAACATGCTCATCATGCTCATGAAGCTCTTGCATAAAGTCAGTTTGGTCATCTGACTCCAGTTGAGAAACAGCTTCTTTTAATCCTTTTACATCCAAAGACTCTACAATATCACCAAAATATCTATCGGGTAAACTAAGAGCAATGTCCCCAATAATATCTTTTGGGATAAGCTGAATCGCTTCTGTAAAATGTTCTTCGTCTAACTCTCTTAATATATTCGCTATTTCAGAGGGGTGAAGTTCAGTCTCTTGGTTCTCTTCAAGATAAAGTTTTAATACATTCACAAACACTCCTTATTTATATAATTAACATCGCATCCCCATAGGAGAAAAACCGATACTCTTTCTCTATCGCTTCATGATAAAGTTCAAGAGTTTTTTCACGCCCAACAAAAGCAGAAACCAACATAATAAGGGTACTTTTTGGCAAATGAAAATTTGTCAACAGATGAGTGACCCTTTGTGGTTTATTACTTGGATTTAAAAACAAATCACACTCCCCATCTGTTTGTTCTGTTCGAGAAAAATATTCAACCGTTCGTGTCACCGTTGTCCCTATGGCTAAAATAGGCTTTGAAGTTTTTAAAACTTCAGCACTCTCCTTGGGGATATTAAAATATTCCGAGTGCATCGGATGTTCCAAAATATGCTCAACATCCACAGGTTTAAATGTACCTGAACCAACATGTAAAGTTATCTTATGAATCCGATATTGCTCTTCAAATTTTTTAAAAAGTTCAGGGGTAAAATGCAACGATGCTGTAGGTGCAGCTACTGCTCCTGCATTCTTAGCAAACAATGTTTGATAGTCTATCTCATCCTCTTCATTATCTTCACGTTCCATATAGGGAGGTAGAGGTATGTGACCTATTTTATCAAGCACAATCACCAACACTTCAAAACGGATAAGTTCACCATGATGGGTAAAAGTAACCACTCTTGAACCGTCATCATTAAGCTTTACAATGGTTGCAATTAAAGTATCATCAAACAATATTTCCGTTCCAAGTTTAACCCGTCCACGGGTCATCACCAAATACTCATGAGCTGTTAAAGGTTTGTTAAAAAGCAATTCAACTTTTCCACCACCTTGGTCGTTAATGGCTCTTTTTCTACCAAATATTCGAGCTTTAATCACCTTGGTATCGTTAACAAAAACATCACACTCTTTGGGTAGATACTCCATAAAATGTTCAAAAGTTGTATGGGTCAGGGTTTGTGTTTGACGATTATAAACCAGAAGTTTGGCTTTATCTCTAGGGTGTACTGGAGTTTGAGCTATGAGATGAGCTGGAAGCTCATAATCATAACTTGCAGTTAAAAGTTCTTCTTGTTTCATTTAGGACTTAACAACCACATCTTTCACATCTAAATCATCGTCATCGTCTTCATCTTCCACATGAGGATTAACATACGAAACAATAATAATAGAAACCCCATAAAGTATAATAAGAGGTATCGCCATAAGTAACTGAGTCAAAACATCAGGAGGTGTTAACAGGGCAGCTAAAGCAAAAATAATAATGACGGCATATTTAAAAAAGTCTTTTAATGTTTTGTCCGTAACCATCCCTAAAACAGCTAAAAAGTATGCAAAAACAGGCAATTCAAATGCCACACCAAATCCCATCATAATTTTTGTAAAAAATCCTACATAATCTTCAATGTTAATCAAAGGGGTATAAAGAAAAGAACCAAAAGTAATTAAAAACTGAAAACCAAAAGGTGTTACCACATAGTAAGCAAATAAAATACCCACCGTAAACATAAATGAACCACCAATGACAAAAGGATAAACCATTTTTTTCTCATTATCATACAAACCAGGGGAGATAAAAAGCCAAAGTTGATAGAGTATAAAAGGCAATGCACCTAAAAGTCCAGCAAAAAATGAAACTTTTAAGGCAACGAAAAATGCTCCACCCACTTGGTGTGTGGTGATTTTTCCATCAAAAGTGTTTTTACCTGATTTAACATCAAGACCTTTCAGTGCTTGGGTTAACTCTTTGGCTGCATTAGAAGCATCTTTGAGTAATGTTGCCAACTCTTCTGTAGCTACTTTAGAGGCTTTCTCTAAACTACTTTGTAATTTTTGAGCCGATGATACTTCAGGGGAAAGAGGTGTGTTATCTACTTGAACCACTTCCACTTTAGTACCATTAGCATCGACAGGTTCAAGATGCCATTGGGCTTTCTCTTGAGTTTTAACAATCCGTCCAACTTCGGTTAAGGCTTCATTTAAAGGTGCTGTAATCCAAGTTAAAATAACATTATGAAAAGTAAAAGCGATAATAAAAGCAACAACAACAGAAAGCATGGATAGTCCAAGCCGTTTCTGAAGCTCTGCAAGGTGGGGTTTAATTTCTGCAAACATTACTACTTATCACTCTCTTTCTCTTTTTTTATCTCTTCTTTTACCTCTGTAACGGTCGTTTCTGTCACCGTTTTCTTTTTAAAAGCAATCTCTTTTTGTTTCGGTTCAACAGGTGTTGCAACAGGTTCTTCTAGCTGTGTTAATGAAGCAAAATTATCTTTAAATGAGCCAAGCTCTCGTTTTACATCACTGGCAGGATTTAAATTTTTAAATCCTTGTAACTCTTCCGTTGCTTCGTCGAGTTTTGCTTTATAAGCCAATGCTTCACGCTTCAAATCTTCAATATTAACCTCTTCGCTAATTGATTTTTTAGCATCAGAAATGGCATTTTTTGCACCTTTAATAAATTTTGCAATATCTACCATCGCTTTAGGTAATTTCTCTGGTCCTAAAAAGACGATTGCAACTATGGCAATAAATAATATTTCCATAAAACCCAGTCCAAACATATATCATCCCTTATTTTTTAAATTATTGCTATTTTACCTAAAAAGGTTGAGAGTTAGGATGATGCTCAACAAAATACGTAACAATCAAACTTTCTAACCAATAGTCAGGACTAAACAGTCCCCCTTTTACAAAACCAACATGCCCCCCAGATTCAGAAAGTTTTAGGGTAATGGTTTCTGATATTTCTGTAAGGGAAGAGGGCAATATTTCAGGGGTCATAAAAGGGTCATCTAAAGCATGAACAATCAATGTTGGTATTTTGATACTTTTCAAAAACTGCTTCGCTGAACATTTTTCATAATAATCTTTAGCTGATTGAAAACCATTGATAGGAGCTGTATACACCTCATCAAACTCCTCTATGGTCTTAATCTTTCTAATCCCCTCTTCATCAATCCCTAAAAGTTCTTCCATATTAAACTGTTTGTACTTTTCTAAAAGTGTTAGTTTCAATGGTTTCAATAGATGGGATTGATAGAGTTTAGAAAATCCTCTATTTATAGCCTTAGCCGTAATGTCCAAATCCATCGGAGCAGAAACAGAAACAGCCGAGGCGAGTAGAGCCTCATCACCCTCTTCCCCTAAAAGTTTCAAAAGCATGTTCCCACCAATCGAGTAACCCACAGCATGAAGAGCTGAATTTGGATACTTCTCTTGTAAATGCTCTAACCAAGCCTTAGCATCAGCCGTATCACCACTATGATAAGAGCGAGGAAGCAAGTTTTCCTTACCAGAACACCCCCGAAAATGCATCAAAACTGAAGCAAAACCTTTTTTTTCTAAAGCGTTCATAATACCTTGAATATAAGGGGAGTTAAAAGACCCAGCCAAGCCATGAAAAAGTGTCACAATAGGACGTTCATCGGTCGGTTTTTCGTTATGCCAATAACACTCTACAAAGTCACCATCAGGTAAATTGAAACGTTCGATCTCAACTTTCGGTGCTATTTGTTTACGAAATAGAGGTGCGTAGAGGGTTTGTAGGTGTTTATTTTTTAGTATGAGAGAGGGTTTGAACACGTTTTGATTCCTGTAACTGTTATGTTAAGCTTTTTTTATAATTCATATTCGGGTGTAAACACTCCGATTCTGAAAATAGCATTTGTATATATGGAAATGATGGCTTTAGCCCAATGCCAATGAATTAAGGAATTAAGCCCTAAATATAGCGAGGCTAAAGCCCTCGATTCCACATATGCCAATCGGTATATTCGGAATCGGCGTGTTTACACCCGAACTATGAATTGGTCAAAAAAAGCTTAAATCATTGGCATTGGGCTTTAGCCTCGCTATATTTTGAATAAAATTATCTATCTTAAAAAAATTTCTTTTACAAATTTTACAATAGGATAAAACTCATCTTTAGATAAATCCCATAAACCAGT
>Ga0256824_10000849_pt1 | contig 11836 bp, 10 predicted proteins | sample CV67metaG_FD_191570 | JGI IMG/M metagenome (GOLD analysis project Ga0256824, IMG submission 191570) | Hydrothermal vent microbial communities from East Pacific Rise, Pacific Ocean - CV67 | ecosystem: Environmental > Aquatic > Marine > Hydrothermal vents | place: Pacific Ocean: East Pacific Rise...
TCTTTTCCATATAAAACTCCTTTTACTTTGAGATACCTTAGTATAACAATAAAGAGTGTCAAAAGTGTGTCAAAACAGTATGAAGTTACATTTTATTTGAATTTGTAGTTAGATTTTCATCTCTAATAAGATTTAAGGAGCATCTTTTATTTTATAAAGATAAGTGTTTTTTAGTATTTTTGGTTTTATATTTTTATATTTATCTATAGAAGTAAATACCTTTTGTGTAAACTTCAAAGAGCCACTATGAGCCATATGTGTATCATCTTTAAAGTCTTCATAGGTAAGATTAAAATCTTCTGCCCATAAACTACCTATAATCTTACTTTTTCCTAAATGTTCATTAAGTAAAGAGATTAACATATCATCATACTCTTTGGCTTCACTGGCATAGTACTTTGTCCAGCTATAGGTAGGTGTTAAAACAAATATAAGTTCAGTACCTTGTTTATCTAATGCTTCTTTTAATTTTTTAAATGCTTTCATCCCAAAAGAAGAGATAGGAAAAAGTTCTAATGGTTCATAGGCTTGATTAGGAACTTTACCTTTAGAATATACATTAAACTTCTTATGTTTCAAAGCAGAATAGCCATTTGTTTTAGCACGGTTGCTAGTTTTAAATTTTAATGATTTTATAAATGTCTGAAATGGGAAAAAGTAATTATTTTTTTTCTTATGATATTTTTCTAAATATTTCCATTGTGTATAGTTTAAAAATACTTTTTCATAAGTATTATTGGCATAATACTTTTCTCCTAGCATATGTGGTTCAAGCGTATAATAGACTGTTTCTAACTCTGAGAACGTATCTTTATTTTTCATAAATGATGTATACATCTCAAAAGGACTGGCTGCATTCTCTCCTATGTTTACTATATCTTTAAGTGCATACTTATCATTAAGCTTAGCTATCTCTTTGGGAATAATATGATAACGAGCATGTGAACTACCCATAATTACTATTTTGGGCTTTCCCTTTACCCAAGAAGCATCATCATAAAGTTTGGTTAATAAATTTAAATTATATACAGGGGTATATTTAAATAGAAGAAACTGCCCAACGGGACCAAATAAAATAACAGAGATGATAATTATTAAAGTAAATTTTTTAGACACTATAGTTTCTCCAGTTAAAAATTGAAATATAAAAATTCTGTTGGTCTATGCATAAAATATGTACTAACTAAGAGTAAAATAAGTGTAAATGATACATAAATTTTAGAAGGTTTAAAGTATGTTCCCCATTGCATAGCATTGCGCATAAATAAAGTCACTATAAGTGCAAGACCTAAAATGATATAAAATTTTATATTTGGTTCTTTACTTGTAAGTATCATAAGTTTCATTCCCAAATCAGGCATAGTAAAAAACATCCCTTTGAGTACTTTTATAGCATCACCCCATTCTTTAGCCCTGAAAAATACCCAAGCAATATTTATAAAGTTAAAAGTAATAAACCAAGCCAATATTTTGGGTAGGTTAAACCCTAACTGTTTCCAAAACCTATGAACCACTAAAGCCATGCCATGAAGAAAACCCCAAAAGACAAACGTCCATCCTGCACCATGCCAGATGCCACCTAGTATAAATGTAGCAAGTAAGTTTGTATAGGTTCTTACTGAACCTTTTCTATTTCCTCCAAGAGGAATATAAATATAATCTTTTAAAAATCTTGAAAGTGTAATGTGCCATCTTCTCCAAAAGTCTTGAATGTCTAGTGCTTTGTAGGGGCTGTTAAAGTTGATAGGTAGTTTTATATTAAACAATAATGCTACTCCTATAGCCATGTCGGTGTACCCAGAAAAATCAAAATAGAGTTGGAATGTATAACTCAATGAAGTTGCCCATGCTTCCACAAAATTTAATACTTCATGTTTATCAAATCCTTTTGTAGCCCATACGGCAAAAGTATCTGCGATCACAACCTTTTTAAATAAACCCATTGAAAATATAAATAGTCCAAGAGCTATATTTCTATAGTTTTTAACAAGATTCCATTTAGAGGCAAATTGTGGCATCATTTCTGAGTGATGCACAATAGGCCCTGCAATAAGTTGAGGGAAAAAGGTTACAAACAGTGCATAGTTTAAAAAATCATACTCAGCCGTTTCTCTTCTGTATGAATCAACCAAATAGGCAATCTGTTGAAATGTGAAAAATGAGATAGCTAGTGGTAAAGCCAAATGTAGTAAATTGATTTGTGAATCAAAAATAAGATTAAAATTTTCTATAAAAAAATCTGTATATTTAAAATATCCGAGTAGACCAAGGTTTGCAATTATTCCTATGGTTAATAATACTTTCTTTGATATGCGTACTTTGCTGAAGTTTTCATTTAATGTGTTCCCTATAACATAATTGAATAACATAGAAACTAATATTAGAGGAAGATAGGCTACATTCCACCAAGAGTAGAAAAGTAAAGAAGCAAAAACTAAAAAAGCCTTTGCCCCAACTAATGCTCTTTTCTCTAGTAAAAAGAAATAGATAAAAAATGTTATAGGTAAAAATATAAATATAAATGTGTATGAGTTAAAGAGCATTATTTACTTATTAAATAGTGTATCATAGTCTTTACGCTCAAATATTTCTAATTTGCCACCAACGGTAGCATTATATATTTTACGACCATTATCGTTAAAAATAGTATTAGCAAATTCATAGTTTTTGGCAACATTATACACTTTTGGGTCATGCCATTTTTTACCTTTTCCAAAGTAGTCTGGATGAAAGTGGTTAATGTCATCTTCATTAGAAATAAGGGTTTGACCTATCACTTCATCTGTTTCACGTATAGCATAAGAAAAATCCATTCCTATAAGATAAACTTCGGTAAATCCAAGATAAAAGGCAAGCTGCATGTTTAAGTAGGTTACCGATTGTCCACAAAAAGAGACCAGAGAGAAGTCTCTTGAAAATCTTGGAATTTCAAAAGAGTAGTGGTCTCCTCGGTAAAAACCAAGATCTGCTGCAAAGAAGTAGGTGTTGTCTGTTTTGATAATCTTCTCTTTATATAGAGCTGGGAAAAACTTAAATTCTGGGTCATAGGTATTTATCTTTTCTAGGTTATCATCTACCACATGCCCATCTTCTACCATATAAAAGGTAGGTTTAAACCCCATCTCTTCTGTTTTATAGAAAATCCCATTCACTGCAAAAGTATACTCATTTTCTAAAAGTGAAAGGTCACACTTGTTTAAAGAAGGTCCATTACCAACAATGAAACAACGTTTTCCTTTAAATCTATCTTTTAATGGCTTTAGCTTGTCCCGTTCACTAGATGAAATGTCCTTCATCACATCAAGCATATTTGATTTCTCTTTAGGTGACTTTGATGGATTGGTTGTATTTACAATGGTTTTTTTCTTACCTCTACCCAATAATTTTTTTAGAGACTCTCTTCTCTTTGTACCTTTTGGTAAGAGTTTATTTGCAATCTTCCGTATCATTTTTTTCCTTTTTGCTAAATATTTTTTATGTAATGCTGGATCATTTTTTTTTAGTTTTTTGAGTGATCTTTCATTTGTAATATCTAACCCTTTTAACTTTTTCCAAACAATTTTTTTGAATTTAGATTTGGTATAGTATGCTTTATTGGAGGCATTTATTCTATCTAGCATTAAAACTCCAAAACTAAACGATCTTCTGATAAATTCGCTTTCATAGTATTCAAAACTTTTTTCTTTTGTTAAAAATAGTTTCATCTCAGCCAAAGAATTTAATATATCTTCTATATGTTTCCTTGAAATGGATTTACTTATAGAACCATCTCTTCTAAGCCAATTATAGTAAGTCTCTTCTATGACTCCAATCTTGTTTGCAAAATATGCTAATTTGTATGTAGTATAGACATCTTCATGATAGCGTCCAACTGGAAAAAGTATTTCATGTTGAGTAAATAGATCTCTTTTATAAAGTTTATCACAGGCCATGGGTGATTTTTTAGCAGATAAAATTCTTTTCTTTAATTCTTGAGTGTGGCTATCTCTAATTTTATTTGTAAAAATAACCTTATAATTGGTATCAACTTGATTATATCCATAGACGACAATATCAAGTTTTTCATTTATTGCTTTGGTATATGTTTTTTCAAGTAAGATAGGCTCTATATAATCATCACTATCTAAAAAAATAATAAACTTTCCAGTTGATGCTTCAATACCTGTATTTCTTGCGGCACTTAATCCACAATTTTTTTGTGTTATAAGTTTTATTCTTGAGTCTTGATTGGCGTACTTTTCACAGATGGACAAGCTATCATCTGAAGAACCATCATTAATTACTATGATTTCTATCTCTGTTAGTGTTTGGTTTATGGCAGAATCTAAGCACTTCACTAGGTATTCTTCTACATTATAGACAGGAATTATCAAGCTAACTTTTGGTTGCATTAATTTCCTTCATTAAATTAGTATAGGCTTTATATTTTTTGTGAGGGTTCTGAATAATACTTATGCTCTTTATTTTAGAGTAGGATTTTTGGATATTCATTAGTATATCTTTTAAGCTTTTATTTTCATTATTTTTATTTTCAACTTGAGTTTTGTATTTTTCAATATCTTTATTTCTGTTTTCAACTTGAGTTTTGTATTTTTCAATATCTTTATTTCTGTTTTCAACTTGAGTTTTGTATTTTTCAATATCTTTATTTAGTTTAGTAAAAATTTTAGTAAAAATTATTTTGTCATTTTTTAAATAATCAAGATATTTGAGTATTTCGACTGATGAGTTTTGAGATGTTATTTTTTTAGTTTCTGATTGCTGAAAAATTGCTGTAACTTCTTCATTACCTTCTAAAAGAGTGAAATTGTTGTTTTGTGCAACATTTGTGAGTGTTTTTAAAGAAAAATTATACATATGTGCATGTACAGAGTAGCCAAGAAACGAAAAGTCATAATACTCTTTATCATGTATATCTAATATTCCAGGGACTTCAATATATAAAAGACCATCTTTATCGAGTAATTTTTTTAGTATAGTTAGTTCATTATTAAGATCAATAAAGTGTTCAAAAACATGACTTAAAATAATAAGATCAAATGTTTTCCCCGTAGTTAGAATGGTTTCTGCATTTCCTTTAATAGTCGATATATTCTTTTTTTCACATTGAATGATACACTCATCTGAATATTCTGTGCCTAAAAGATCAACCTCAATATTCTTTATGGTAGCTTCAACTTTAAATTCATCTAAAACATTCCCTACACCTGCACCAATTTCAAGAATACTAAGTTTGGATTTAGCTTTTATGTATGGTTTTAGTTTGTCAAATATTTTTTTGCCTTGACCTTCTTTAAAAAGGGCTGTTTGATTTTCAAGACTCTCTTTTCCATAGTTAATCGGATGGTAGTACTTTTCATAATAGTAAGGAAGAGATTCCTGTTTTATGCGAGGACTTGTAGTAACCAACCCACAGTCTTTACAGATATAACTACCAAATGGTAGATCAAAACGATCAACATCTAAAAGTTTTTCAAATTTTTTATTTTTACAGCAAATACACTCTTCTACTTTCTCAAGTAGTATAGCTTTACTCTCTATGTCTTTGAGTAAAAGTTCTTTATACTTTTTTGTAACATCATTTAGTTCTCGTAAACCGATTTTCATAGTTCTAATCCTTTTGGATAAATAAATAAATCACACCAACCTTTATTATCCTTATTATGATTGACAATATATTTAATAAAAGTTTCTATTTCATTTTCTTGTATTGGGTTTTTTAATACATCAATTAATCTATCATTTTTAAATTTAGCACGCATTGGAGATTCAACTACATGGAATTTTTTGATAAGTTCCTTTAAAAAAGATATGGGGTCTGTACCTTGAGACTTTAACCAATAAGGAGCAAATTCTGTCTTAATTATCCAATTGTCATTTTTTGTTAGATATGTATACGCTCCACTAAATACATGTTCTTCATAACCCTGAGTATCAATCTTAATAAAATAAAAGTTGCTTGGGTTATTTTTAAATAATTTATTTAAACTAATTGTTGGGATAACCTCTTGTCCCCATTTATCGTTTTCAGCAATCACTCTATTATCTTGGCTACCAAATGGATTGAGTGAGAATTGTCTATTTTCATCTGCAATCTCTGCACAAATTGCATTGAAAATATTATAAGAATTTTGAATATTTTTAGAAAGATTCGTTTCTATATATGTACATAACTCACTGCTTGCTTCAACTAAAGTTATGTTTGAATTTGGAAATGCTTTTGCAAAAACAATACCTGTAAATCCATAGTTCGCCCCAATATCAAATACTTGTTGGGGATTGAACTTTTCTTGTATCTCATAATATAATTTTGAATTTAATTCTTCATAGGATGATTTACCGTCGTAAGATACACCACCACTATCTGATTTATTAATAGAAAATATAATATTATTTATTTTAATTTCTTTTTTTAGCACTTGTTTAGGTAGCCATTCATGATTGATTGAGATACAGCCAAAAAATCTACTTTTAGTATTTGTACTTGTTAATTTATTATTTAAAACACGAGCTAGCGTTTCTGCTCCATCATTAATACTTATTGTGCTTATGTATATACCGGGATTTAATATGTTGTTAAATGTACATACAACTTCACATTTATTATTTTTAATGATAGGTGAGTAACTTTTCATTTCCGTTGATACACCTGTAATATACTCCCCAGATTCAGTCCAAATAGGAATGCCAATTAGAAGATTTTTAGCTTCATATAAAAGCTCAAAAGAAATTTTAAGGGATACTTTTTCATCTTTATCTACAGTATTCTTGACCCATGAAAAAAGAATATTCTTAATCTTTTTTTCATTATGAAAAAGATCACCATAAAAAGGTTTTAGTGATTTCTTTTTAATCTGACTTTTTTTATTTTCTTCTTGTTCTAAATAATACTTAATAGCATCATCAGGGTTTCCATTAAAGGCTAAGTTTCCTTTTTCTAGGACGATGACTCTGTCACAAAAAAGTCGTACACTGTTCATGGAATGTGAGACGAAGATCATGGAGATGTTGTCTCTCATAGCGTTTATTTTAGCTAAACATTTTTGTTGAAAGTTGAAATCTCCCACTGCCAGTACTTCATCGAGTATGAGTATATCTGGCTCTACAGAAGTTGCTATACCAAAACCTAAACGTGACTTCATACCCGAACTATAGACTTTAACTGGTTGGTCTATGAACTCTCCTATCTCAGCAAAGTTTTCTATCTCTTTTGTTTTTGTTCTTATCTCTTTTTTAGAAGTAAAACCTTGTATTTTAAGGTTGTAAATAATGTTCTGTCGTCCTGTCATCTCTGGCTTGAGGTTAGAAGTTAACTCAAGTATGGCAGATATACGTCCGAAGGTTTTGACTTTTCCTGAAGTAGGGGTGAGTACTTTTGCTATGATTTTAAGTAATGTAGACTTACCATTACCGTTACGTCCTATGATGCCTAGTGCTTCGCCTCTTTTAAGCTCTAATGACACATCATTTAAAGCATGGAACTTTTTATGATATGTTTTTTTAGACAGACTTAAAGACTCTTTTACTCTATCGAAAGGTTTTTTGTAAAGCTTATAGACTTTAGATATATTTTGTATTTGTACAACAGTTTTTTTCTGACTCATAGAACATCTCCAAAATGAGGTCGTAATTTTTTATATATAAAAATACCTATTGTCATAAACAAAGTTGTATATATTAAGAAAGATAATAAGAAAGTTGTATCTTCCCAAAACCATACATGGTTCAAAAATGTATTTCTATAGCCATTGACAATATATATCATAGGGTTAAAATTGAGTATCCAAAGGTACTGCTCTGGTACGCGCGAAAAAGACCAAAAAATAGGAGTAACCCAAAACCCAACTTGAAGTAAGGCACCTACAAACTGCGTAACATCTTTAGTAAACACACTTAAACTAGCCAATAACAGTCCAAACCCAAATACTAGTAAAGTGAGCATCATGATATAAAAAGGTAACTGAAGCCAGTATATACTTGGGTAAAAGCCCATTATTAGCATGACAACCACTACGATACTTAAAAAAACAAGATGTAGAAGAAAAGATGAAAGTATTTTAACCACAGGGAGAAGAATAATTTTAAATGATGGTCGCTTTACTAAACTTTTATTGCCTGTGAAAGCCTTCATAATACTGGTTAGTGAGGTAGAAAAAAACATCCATGCAGCGTAACCAGTGAGTAAATAGAGTATAAAAGGTACTTCACTGTTTATCATGTTACCTTTGATACCTGCAGAAAATATAAGCCAAATAACAGAGATGAAAATGAGAGGTCTAATAATAGCCCAGATAATACCTAAATAGGAACCTGAAAATTGTTCGTTAAAGTCCAACAATGCAAGAGAGATAAGAAGTTTATAGTTCTTTAAAAGTGTATATATATGATTCAATGAACTTCCCTTATAGTAATATAGTCATGGTAGGCTATATAATAATTAAAAGTATTTTACCATATAGTAGATAACATGTTACAAAAATAGGAAGAGTATTTAGAAGATAGTGATTATTTATGCAGAAATTTTAAAATTTCTGCATAATACTTATTTAAGTAGACTTATACCGTATGCTTTTGGAATTGTACCTGCACCCCATGTTGAACATTTACTAATACCTAAACGTACTTTTTTACCTGCAACATATGCAGATAATGCTGCTGAATACATTTTTTTACCACCATCTGTATTTGTTGCAAGATATAAATACTCATCTGCTGCATTTCTTGTACAACCTAGACTTGCATGTTTTGCTTCCATTTTCATTACAATGTAATCAGCATAGACATAAATATCTTTTATCTTTGTTACTTTTGTAGCTTCTGCAAATACAAATTGTGTTGATGCTAATATCATTAGCCCTATAATTATTTTTTTCATTTTGTTTCCTTTTGGTTTAGTTGATTTTCTGATGATTCTGCTAGTTCAGCCAAATCATCGTTTTCTATAGGCTGAATGTCAGCAATTTCTTGTTCGGGAAGACTTTCCTCTATCTCTTTCAACTCTTTAGCACTTAATGATGTGTCTGAAGTTAAATCAGGTTCTTCTTCATCTGAGCTCGTGTCGGAAGTGGCCAATTCAGGATCAAATGAATTTTTTCTAACATTTTCATTGTCTGTGTCAGATAAGTCAAGGCTATTTTCAATCTCAACCCATTCTTTATCGGATATGGGGTCATCTGAAGTTTTTTCTGCATTAGGATCATAAACTGCTTCCTCTGCTAACTCTGAAACATCCACTTCTTTCTTAGAACTTCGTTTTTCTTTTGGTAAAGTATCTTTCTGCTTTACCTTGGCTTTTACATTTGGCAAGATTTCACTAGTTTTTTCAGTAGAAGTTACAACCTCTGCTTCTTCAACTTTTGGCATCTTCCCATGTTTTGCCTCTTTGCTACTAGAATCCATGTTCATGTAGACAATTAGTGATATAAGTATTATAGCAATAAATCCCAATAAAAACTTCATCATTTTGCTCCTTGCCATTACATGTAATTCAGTTATAAATACCATATATTTATATGAGTACTTAATAACATACCCAAAGTATACAACTTAAACGTTAGTAAAACGTTAGTGTTTACGTGTTTAATCCAAATGATGTTACCATCTTGTAGAATTAGGAATTAGGAATTAGGAATTAGGAATTAGGAATTATGATTAAGATACTTTTACTTGAAGATGACCCAAATCTAGCGAAGTCACTCGTTAAGTACCTAAAAAGAAATGACTATGAAGTAGACTGGGCGAAGCAGGGAGAAGAGGCTCTAGACTTGAGCTACGATAACAAGTATGACCTTTATCTGTTTGATGTCAATGTACCTTTGATTAATGGCATAGATGTACTGACTGGATTACGTCAAGCAGAAGACCGAACACCTACTATTATTATCTCTGCTCAAATAGATATAGATTCGATGACCAAGGGCTTTACTGCAGGTGCAGATGACTATGTCAAAAAACCATTTGATCCAGAAGAGTTGCTTCTGCGTATCAAAGCCAAAACTATGCTACTTAAAGAGAGAATCACCGTACATGATTATAGTCTAGATGCTACGAGTAATGAAGTGTATCATAATGATATACTTTGTGGAATGGGAGCTGTACAAAAGAGTATATTTATAGAGCTTTTAACAGCCTATCCTAACCCTGCAAGTAAAGAGGTACTGATGGAGTCACTAGTAACCCAAAATGATGGAGCTTTACGTGTCAATATAGTCAAACTCAAAAAAGAGACAGGGCTAAAGATAGAAGCTGTACGAGGAGTGGGTTATAAAATTCTCTGAAAAAGAATCATTTATAAAAAGTTTTTTACTTTTTTTTACTGTGATATTGCTATTCTTAGTGTTTATATTTTACGATAAAGTACGAAATGAAACGGCACATATACGTAATAATATTTTTTTAGAAATGCAAAATTACAGTCTTGGTTTAGATGATGAACGTTTCTCTATGCAAACTATACCTAAAAAAGTAAAAGAAAAAATTTATACACTCTACGAAGAGTTAAATAGCCTTTATCTTTTAGCACCAGTTCCTGATACTGAGAAAAAGGAGATGATGATGGTTGTGACTCCTACAGGGGCAATCATGGTGCCTTATTCTAATAATGCTACAGAGGTACAGAAGGTATCGTATCCTAAAATAGACTATCTAGATAGAGTAACTCAGATGAAATATCGTTTACTATGGCAGTTACTTTTATTTGGTTTGGGTGCATTGATTGTGTCTCTGCTTGCAGCATGGTATACTTTGAATCCTTTGCGTAGTTCATTACGCTTATTGGAAGATTTTATAAAAGACATTATTCATGACCTGAATACCCCTTTGACTTCCATCTTGTTAAACTTAAAGATGATAGAAACAGAAAATGAAGAAATAGAAAGTATACGCACAGCTACGCAAACCATAGAAATGCTACACCATAACCTAGACTCTTACCTCAAAGAGCAAAAACAGCCAGAAGAGACCTTTAGTCTAGACGAAGTAGTAGATAGATATGTAGCGTTCTTCACGCCTTTGTATGATTATCTCAATTGGGATGTACAAATAGAAAAGCTTACACTCTCTACAGATAAGCAAGCCTTTGAACGTGTTATCTATAACCTTCTAAGTAATGCCTGTAAATACAACACAAGCGAAGGGAAGATACAGATATCTTTAAATAGGTCTCTCTTGTGTATACGAAATAGTAGTTATGGGGTGAGTAATCCTGAGAGAGTTTTTGAACGTTTTTATAAAGAGAGTGAGAGAGGGTTGGGCATAGGCTTGCATATAGTAGATAAGTTATGCAAGACCCTGCAGATAGAAAAAAAGTTTATGTTAGAAGGTACCGATGTCATCGTGGAGTTAGAGTGTAAAAATTTATTGAAGTAGTAATCCATGAATAGGAATGAGATATGCATAGTCATCTTTCATAATGTCTTTTAGTGCTTTAGCCCATGCGTTTGCCATTTTTTTATAACCAGTATTATTTGGATGTAGACCATCAATCAAATTCCATCCGACTGCACTCTGCATGTTAACAAGCGTAATATTGTCTTTATGCTTAAGACGATTTTTAACAATAGTAGAAATGTTTTTGTTAAAACTATCAACCCAAGAGTGATATTTGTACATATTTATAATTCGTGCTAAAACTACATGGACTTGAATACCTTTATCTTTTTCAAAACGATCTATTTCATCTAATATACGTGTAACACCTTTTGCATTATCACTTATAGAATAAAATGGGTCATTTGTTCCAATATGAATTAGAATGATATCAGGAGTATTTTTTTCCAGTAAGGAATATATTTTATATGCCATTTTATGGCTTGTCCATCCCGTGTAGCCCTCATTA
>Ga0256824_10000851_pt1 | contig 11833 bp, 11 predicted proteins | sample CV67metaG_FD_191570 | JGI IMG/M metagenome (GOLD analysis project Ga0256824, IMG submission 191570) | Hydrothermal vent microbial communities from East Pacific Rise, Pacific Ocean - CV67 | ecosystem: Environmental > Aquatic > Marine > Hydrothermal vents | place: Pacific Ocean: East Pacific Rise...
CAAGGTAATCTCTTGCTCCCTCTGGAGTTGACTTAGTAATGATAGGTGTTTCTACTTCTAGGAAGTCTAATTCATCTAAGGCATTACGTGCAGCGATAGTCGCTTTAGAACGTAGTTTAAAGATATCGTAAGACTTTTGTGTACGTAGCTCTAAATAACGGTACTTAAGTTTTATCTCTTCGTTTACCTTCTCGTCATTTAGCTCAAAAGGCATAGGTTTTGAACGGTTTTCTATGACAAGTTTGTCTACTACCATCTCTACTTTACCAGTTTTTAGTTTAGGATTTTCAAGTCCTTCACCTCTGGCTCTCATTTTCCCAGTGGCGACAAGTACAAATTGGTCACGTATTTCTTCTGCTATGGCATGTGCTGCTACATTGTCTGCAGGGTCACATACAAGTTGTATGACTTCGTCTTTGTCTCTAAGGTCGATAAATATCAACCCCCCATGATCTCTACGGCTAGAGACCCAACCAGCTACAGTAACTTCTTGCCCTATGTGTTCTTCGTTTACTTCTGCACAATAATGTGTTCTCATATAATGTGTTCCTCTATGTAATATTGGTCGCGATTATAGCTAAATGTTGTTTAAGGGTTAAATTATATGTCAATTTGCAATATTTTTGACCATCAAAGCGATAATATGTTACCCTAACACTAATTATTTTCAACATTAATAGGCAAAAGATGAGTAATCAAAAATTAGAACACATTAAAACAGCAGGGTTTATATTGAAACCCAATGATCCTGAGATAGTGACACTTTATGAACGTATAAAGTCTCAGTTTGAAGATAAGGGTATTTCTGTACTTCTAGCAGAACGTTCAGCACAGATGGTAGGCTTAGAGGGCATACCTTTTGAGAGGATGTGTGACAAGTCAGACTTCTTGGTTTCTCTTGGAGGGGATGGTACACTGCTTTCTTTGGTACGACGTTCTTATCATTATCGTAAACCCGTTGTGGGGATTAATGCTGGGAACCTTGGTTTTTTAGCAGATATTACCATAGATGATGTAGATAATTTTTTAGAACAGTTACTAAGTGGTGAGTACCGTATAGATGACCGTATGATGATAGAGGGGTATCTTATCAAAAAAGACTCCAAAGAGAAAAAAGAGTTTTTTGCCCTGAACGATGTGGTTATCACAAGTCCTCAGCCATCAAAAATGGTGAAGGTCAATGCATCTATTGACGGAGAACGTTTTAATAGCTATAGGGGTGATGGTCTCATCATCTCTACACCTACAGGTTCTACTGCGTATAATCTTGCAGCAGGAGGTCCAGTGGTGTATCCTTTAACCAAGGCGTTTATCCTCACACCTATATCTGCACACTCATTGACCAATCAACGTCCTTTGGTAGTGCCTACAGATTTTGATATAGAACTTGATACAGAAGAATACGAAGCAATAGCAATGATAGACGGTCAAGTGCGATACGATATAGAAGAGGGAGATATACTTTATATAAGAGGTGCAAGACGCAATGCTAAACTCTTACACAGAAAAGAGAGAAATTACTTCTCTATACTTCGTGAAAAACTGCATTGGGGTGACAGACATTGATTGAGCGTCTATACTTACGTGAACTTGTAACTTTTGATGAAGTAGAGTTAGAGTTCTCTAATGGTTTAGTGGTTTTTACGGGTCCCTCAGGAGCAGGAAAATCTGTACTTATGTCTGCCATACTTTCTAGTTTTGGATATAGTACGCAAGGTGCAGCTAAACTTTGTGAAGTCATAGTACATAAGCCAGAAGCATTAAAAAGTGATGTGTATGAACTCGATGATGAAGTGACAATAAAAACATTAAAAAAAGAAAAGCTTCGTTATTTTATTGAAGGTCAAAATATCTCTAAAAAGGTACTTGGTGAGATGTTTTCTCCTTATGTACAGTATCTTTCAGTACGAGATAAGAGCGGATTTGAGTCTGAGTCACTTATCTCAATGTTAGATACTTCACTGTTGGGTAAAGATAAAAGCTTTAAAAAATTACGTAAAGAGTACACAAAGCGTTATGCTACATACAAGGCAAAGGTGCAAGAGTTAGCCAAGATAAAAGAAAATGAAGCAAAACTTTCTGAGCTTATGGAGTTTGCTAGCTATGAAGTAGACAAGATAGAAAAAATCAATCCTCTTCTTGGTGAAGATGAAGAACTCATGCAAGTAAAAAAACAGCTTTCTCGCATAGATAAAATAAAAGCATCTTTGAATACTGCAATGGATATATTTACAGCTGAAGCTGCAGTAGAAGAGGTTTATAAACTGTTAGATAAAGATGCCTCTGTATTTATGGACACTATGAACCAAGTGCGTGCTGACTTTGAAGAGACAGAACATTTGGCTACTGAGCTTGAAGAAATGGATGTAGAGCAAATACTTGACAGACTTTCTGATATTACAGCATTGCAGCAACGTTATGGCTCTATTGAAGAAGCACTAGCGTACAAAGATGTAAAGAAAAAAGAGTTAGCTGGGTACCAGAACATTGAACAAGACAAAAGTATGCTTGAAAGTTTTTTAGCGATGGAGTACACGGAGTTGTCTACCTTGGGTAGACAGATATCGAGTAGAAGAAAAGAAGAGGCAAATGGACTAGAAAAAATACTGAAGGGCTATCTCACTACACTCAAACTGCCAGCACTTTCTTTTCTCTTTGAAATAAAATCACTTAGTGAAAATGGCTTAGATATACTTGATGTAAAACTTGGAGAGTCCCATACTTCTACACTGAGTGGTGGTGAGTTTAACCGTGTACGTTTAGCCCTAATGGCAGCCACTATTAGTGAAAATGAAGGTCAGGGTGTTCTTATACTCGATGAGATAGATGCCAATGTGAGTGGGGATGAGTCTATTGCTATTGCAGAAATGATTACGAAACTCTCTTCCGTATACCAAATATTTGCCATTTCACACCAGCCACACCTTTCAGCTAAGGCCAATCAGCATATTGTCATCACGAAAGATGGAAATAAAAGTCAAGTCATAGAACTAAGTGATGAAGGTAGAGTACATGAGATTTCACGTATTATTGCAGGAGAAAACCCTACCAAAGAGGCGATGGATTTTGCAAAGAAATTAAGAGCTTAGGTATAGTGTAATTTGAGTTCATTGGTATAGTGTATGAGATGCTTGAAATATGCTTCTGCTATGCTAAAATCTGAACCAGTTTTTAAGTAAGTATTATAGTCCACTAAAAGATCAGAAACTCCACCTATACCTATGTTTGTAGCAGATCCTTTTATACTGTGTGTTAGTCGTTCAGTAGCATGATAATCATACTTACTTAAAGACATTTCTATAAGAGGAAGTTGACTTTCTATTTGCTCTATAAGTTCTATGACAAACTCTATAGATTCTTCATTTGAAAGTCCCATATCTATGAGTCTTTGATGGCTGAATTGTACATAGTCAGCCTTTGGTAGAGAAGGTGTTGGGGCTACTGTATGTGGTTTAACTTTGTTTGGTTTTTCTTTATCTAGTTTAACTTTGTCTAGTTTAACTTTGTCTAGTTTAACTTTGTCTAGTTTAACTTTATATGGTTTTTCTTTTTTAGGTGAAGTTGAACGTTTTTGACGTCTTTGCACTTGATATTTTTTTTCATTTTTATACTCAATGAAAATAACAAATGCAATAAGCACTAAAAAAGTAGATAATATGATACCAAGCACAAGTTTCCTTCTAATAGTTGTAAGTTAAATTTACTATAACTTATTTAACTTTAGAAGTGGGAGTGTCTGATATAAAATTGATACATATTTTGCTATAATCTCCCATAAATAAACAATAGGTGAATAGATGATTATTGATACACATTGTCACTTGGATGACGAACGTTATAACGATGATTTAGATAATGTATTAGATAATGCACAAAAAGCAGGGGTAGATAAGTTTATTATCCCAGGGGCAGACAGTAGCACTTTAGAACGGGCTGTAGAAATATCAGAAAAATATGAGAATGTTTATTTTGCTGTAGGTGTACACCCTTATGATATTGAAGGGTATGACAGAAGTTATTTGGAGCAGTTCGTATCTCATCCTAAGTGTGTAGCTATTGGTGAGTGTGGACTTGACTATTTTAGGTTGCCAGAAGGTGAAGACGAGATTGTAAAAGAAAAAGAAGCACAAAAAAAGGTATTTATAGACCAAATACTTTGGGCTAAAAAGATGAAAAAACCACTCATCGTTCATATAAGAGAATCTAGTGCCGATTGTTTGACACTTCTAAATCAATATGCAGGACTAGAGGGAGGAGTCTTACATTGTTACAATGCTGATGAATCACTGCTAAAACTTGCGAAGAAGAACTTTTACTATGGTATAGGTGGTGTTTTGACCTTTAAAAATGCAAAAAAATTAATTAATGTATATAATAAAATCCCCATAAATAGACTATTAATAGAAACAGATGCACCTTATTTGACACCTCACCCACATAGAGGACAAAGGAATGAACCTAGCTATACTAGGTTAGTTGCAGATAAGATGGCAGAACTTTCAGGACAAAGTATTGAAAGTATTGAAAAAATTAGTACAGAAAATGCCTATAGACTTTTTTCTTTTTAAGTAAATAAAGCATTATGAAAAATTATATAAAATTTATTTTTTTATTTGCATATCTTACATCTACACTATATGCATATAGTATTGAAAAGAAGTATCCCTCTTACACTTATGTATTTAACGAGTTTGATGTAGATAAATCATATATTTATGATGCAGACTTTTCTTCCTTTGTTTTCAAAAATGAAAAAAATTTAAAAAAGTTTTATAAACGTTCTCTACAAAGAGGTAAGAAAATATTACCAACAATGAAGGGATTGTTGGTTGGTGAGGGGGTAAGTGACTTATTTATTTATCTTTCTATGATAGAATCTGGTTTTTCAAATACAGCTACTTCACCTAAAAAAGCAGTAGGTTTATGGCAGTTTATGCCTGCAACTGCTAAACATTATAACCTTACTGTATGTAAGGACTATGATGAGCGTTGTAACACGTCCTCTTCTACATCTGCTGCCATTGCCTATCTTAATAAGCTACATAAACAATTTGGTAAGTGGTACTTAGCGGCTATGGCATATAATTGTGGAGAAGGATGTGTTGAACGTGCCATTAAGAAAGCAGGAACAAATGAGCTAAGAACACTCACTGATAATAAATTGAAATATCTTCCAAAAGAAACACGTGAGTATATTAAGAAAATTTTACTTGTTGCAATGATAGGTGAAAATACTACTTTAGGATTTACTAAGGACAATAACTTAGATAATGGATTGATTGAAGTTGAAGTACTTGCTGGAACACATTTAAAAAATGTTGCAAGATTAATAAAAATGAAATACCAGACTTTACAAAAACTAAATAGAAAAATAAAAAAAGGAATTCTTCCTAAGAGAAGAAAAAAATATAAAATTATTATTCCTATAGAAAAAATATTTGCTTTTTATTTACGTTATGAACTTATTGATGATGTTAAACCACTGAGACCACACCTTATCTCACATTATGTTGAAATGGGAGAAACCTTGACAAGTATTGCAAATAAATATAAAACAGACTCAAGAGAAATTATTAGAGCCAATCATCTTGAAGATGATTACTTGACATTAGAACAGTTTTTAGTGATTCCTGTGAATAAAAAAGTATTTGAAAATACACTCATAGGTACATCTAAATAAAGTTTATGTTAGAATAAAGTTAAATAGGCTTACTGGGGTAGTCTTATATCATTTTATCAAACAGGAAATAACTTATATGTTTAAAAAATATTTACAATTTATTATTATACTATTACCAATGACGCTATTGTTCGCAGCAAGTAGTTATCTTGTCTATACAAATTGGACTAAGTACCAAATGAAGACATCATTAAAAGTGCAGCTTGATAATACAAAACTATTGCAATCATTAGAGCACTCGGTCCTTAATGAAGTTGTATGTGTTGCCACGATGAGTCAGCATAAAGAGCTTATGACAAAAATATGTAACCCTACAAAAAAAACAACTGACACTGTGATGCAACAAATATTAGAGCAAAAAGAAGATACATCTTTACACCATTTGGAAAAAGTAGTATTTAATATACGAAATAATATAGAAGATAGTGGCACAGTTGCGGTAGAAAAACTTGTTAATGGCGATTTAGATAAAGAGATGAATACTTTTATTCAAAAATATACGCAAAAACTAAAAAACTATAGTGAGGGGATGGATAAAAAAGAGTACATTCGTTATTATGCAGATATTTCAAGAATTTCTTATGAAACAGAGTCTGAAAAAGCACTTGTATCGTATTATCTTTCATTAAAAAAAGCTATTCCGGCATCAAACCTTATCTATTGGGATAAAACTGTTTCAAATTCTCAAATCCCTGAGTCTACAGGTGATAACTTATCAATTTTACATGAAGATATTGAAAGCTTTTTTAAACAAGATACTTTTCAATCGACATTAAGAGGTATTGAAGATATTCGTCTTGATATTATGTCTCACAGTATATTGGGTAATTATAAATCTAATGTTGCTTCGTGGGTGAGTTTAGTTAATCAAAAACAAAAAGTACTTCATACCGTTGAAAATATGTTATTAGGACATATATTTAATAATACAACTAAAGAATTGAGTAAAATAAAATCTACATTATTGTTAGCATTAGGGGCACTTGTATTAAGTGTATTAGGTTTATTATTATTTATTAACTTATGGCGTAAAAAATCTTCTAAAAAGAAATTATTGGCTGAGTTACTTACTAAAATATCTCAACTCACATCTGAAAATAAGAACTTAGAAGTAGGGGATGATGTTTCTAGTTATAAAATAGCCTATGATTATATTGCTTCAAACTATGAATCTGTACATGATAAAGTAAGTAGTAGCAATATGGAAAATAAAACAAATGCAGCTTTTCTTAATAATCTTGCTTATGAAGTACGTACCCCACTCAACGGTATATCTGGGTATACAAAATTATTAAAAGAAACCCCTTTAAATATTGAACAAAGTGACTTCGTCTCAATCATTGAAAATAGTTTTGAAAACCTTGATAGCATTTTAAATAAATTATCAGCAGATACAACACTGGCTAGTCAAAAATTAGAAGTTGAAAATCTTTCATTTAATATTGTTAAGAAAATAGAATCTGCAGTTGAAACTTTTTCAATTAAAACAGATCAAAAAGATATTGTATTAGGTTTATATATTGAACCTACATTATCTCACAGGGTGAAAGGTGATGCCACAAAACTATCACAAATTATCACAAACTTAATAGATAATGCACTGGAGTCTAGTAATGCTTATGATGCAATTGATATTAGTTTAGAAAAAATTCATTCTGACAGTGAACAAGTAAGTATAAAGTTTTCTATTAAAGATCAGGGTATTGGCTACAATGAAGATGAACTTGTACGTATTTCTAATGCTTTTGATAAGATGGAAACGGTAGATAATATTGCAAGTATTGATATGAAAAACCTAAGTATCTCAAATAAAATTATTAAACGTATGGGTGGAAAACTAGAAGTTATGAGTAAAAAAGGAGAAGGGACAACCTTTTTCTTTACACTCTCTTTTGAAAAGGAGAATAAACAACTTGATACAGCAGTTTATCCTAGGTTTGAAGGTATGCGAGTTGGTTTGGCACTTCCAAGTAAGGACATTAGCCGTGAAATAGATAAAACATTAGAAGTGTATGTCAAACATCTTGGTGTTGCTCTAACTATTTATGATTATGAAACATTATTTGATAATGATGAAAAAGTTACACTTCCAGACCTCATGTTTGTTTATCATAATTATGCACGACTAGAAGATGAGTTAGAGTCATTTTTAAAACTATCTTGTAAAGTTGCATTGATTACATCAGGGACACTTCGTTCTCGTATTAATACAGATAAATATACATTCTCAAGTATTGTATATGCACCTATCACCATGAGTAAGATAATTAAAATATTTGCTGAAAGTAAATTAGAAAAAAATATATTAAGAGAAGACGTGACAGAGGGTCAAGTAGCAGAAGTGAAGAAATTTGAAAATATTAATGCTTTAGTCGCAGAGGATAATGAAATTTCACAAAAAATTATTGCGAATATACTTAAAAAGTTTGGTATAGCTGTTACGCTAGCAGAAGATGGGAAGAAGGCCTTTGATTTACGTAGAGAAAATGATTTTGATATTATTTTTATGGACATTGAAATGCCAGTAATGGATGGGCTAGAGGCAACATCAAAGATTTTATACTATGAAGGTGTAAATCAATTTAATCATGTTCCTATTATAGCATTGACAACAGATTCGAATAGTATAGAGTATGAAAACTATAAAAAAGCTGGTATAGATGATTATTTAATTAAACCAATTGATGGAAATAATATATATGAATTGGTACAAAAGTACTGTATTGATATTCCAAAAAAAATGGCACAAACAGAAGAAGATGAACTCATCGCAAAAGTTTTAGCTGGTGACTTTCTAAAAGAGTAGTACAGCTTAAAAGCTGAGATAAAGAGAAATAAAGAGATAATATTAGCTTATTATCTAATAATAGAGGTTTCATGATAAAACTTTCAATACTCTTACTCTCCATGCTGACTTTGTCTATGGTGACTACAGGATGTTCACAAAAAGCAAAGGTTATAAAAAAACCAAGTGCAACGAAGTATACCAGTGCTGCAAGGCATAGAGCAACTATGCGTTCTTACAAAGTACTAGGAAAACGCTACAATCCTACCTATGTAGAAGTAGGTCAAGTGATGCATGGTATTTCTTCTTGGTATGGCCCAAATTTCCATGGAAAATACACAAGCAATGGTGAAATATATGATATGCACGCACGTACAGCTGCACATAAAACATGGCCAATGGATACAATGGTAAGAGTTAAAAATCTACAAAATGGGAAAAGTACCATTGTTCGTATCAATGACAGAGGACCTTTTGTAAGAGGGCGCATTATTGACTGTTCTTATACTGCAGGAAAAGAGATTGGGCTTGATAAATCAGGTATTGCTAAAGTAGACATTCAAGTACTAGGTTTTGCAGGAAAAGTATACTCAGCTGCAACCATAGCTAAACATAAAAGAGAACATACGCAAACACGTGTAGCACTCTCAAACTTTGGTGTACAGGTGGGTGCTTTTAAACGCTATGAGGGTGCACAAGCAACTAAGCGTAAATATGCACGTATGTATACACATTATAAACCTATGGTTAAACGATTTACAGATGTTGATGGGGAAGCACTTTATAGGGTATGGTTGATGGGCTTTGGTTCAGAACAAGAAGCAAGAGATTTTAAAGATAATAACGACCTTATTGGTGCGTTTATAGTAAGAAATTAGGATAATAGATGATAGAAGTAACAAGAGAGACTAAAGAGACACAAATTTCAGTAAAACTCAATCTTTATGGTACAGGAAAAGCTAGTATTAACACGGGTGTAGGATTTTATGACCACATGTTAGAGGCATTTACTAAGCATGCACATATTGACATGGAAGTCACTTGTACAGGAGATACACATATTGATGATCATCATACAGTTGAAGATGTGGGAATAGTTATAGGTCAAGCCCTTAAAAAAGCAATTTACCCCGTGCAAAGTATTGAACGGTTTGGTAATGCCACGGTAGTTATGGATGAAGCTTCTGTTACTTGTGATATTGATCTTTCAAATCGTGGTTATTTGGTTTTTGAACTTCCTATTGGTGGAAAAGTAGGAGATTTTGATGTAGAGCTTGTAGAGGAGTTTTTTAAGGCATTTGCTTTTAACCTACCTCTTACACTTCATCTTATTTATAATCGTGGTAAAAATAAACATCATATTATTGAAGGGGCATTTAAAGCCTTAGCCGTGGCTCTTCGACGTGCTGTCACTGTTAATGAGAATGCAGGAATTCCTAGTACAAAAGGTGTACTGTGAGTATAGAACTTATAGTGCTTGATGTTGATGGTACAATGACAGATAGTCGCATTACCTACAGTGAAAATGGTGATGAAATAAAATCTTTTAATGTTAAAGATGGTTTAGCCATTGCAAGTTGGAGAAAACTTGGTAAACAAGTAGCTATTATTACAGGTAGATCATCAAATATTGTGGCACGTCGTGCAAAAGAGTTACGTATAGAACACTTTTATCAAGGCATACACAATAAAAAAGAGGTCTTAGAAGAGCTATTAAAAAAACTAAATCTTAATATGGACAATGTTGCGGCTATTGGTGATGATTTAAATGATTTACAAATGTTAAAAGCTGCAAAGGTCTCTTTTGTTCCTCGGGATGCCAGTGCCTATGTTGATAAGATCGCAAATGTTATCTTAACAAAAAAGGGTGGGGATGGTGCCGTGAGAGAGATGATTGAATATCTTATTATTAAAGAAGGACTTGAAGAGAAGTATCTGGAGCTATGGGCATAAGACTAGAATATGTACTTATTTTAACACTCCTTGTGACTATCGGTGTAACAACAATGGTTAAACTAACCAATACAACACGCAATGAGCTTGTATCCACGAAAGAATTAGAGTTTTCTGATACAACATTTATAGAGGTAGATAGAGAACAAATGCAAGCACGTTCTTTTAGTACAAATGGTGTACGAGATGCTGGAGTATTACGCTTAAAAAATTTAACATATCACACCAATAATATTGAATTACTGCTTGCTAATGATGGTACATATAATGCAGATACTTTGTATTTGGATGGCAATGTAAGCTTACAAGAGAAAGAGGGATTTTTATATACAACTGAACATGCTAAATATAATCAAAAAACAGAAATATTAGATATTACATCTGCTTTTACAGCGAAGATGAATCAAAATATTATTAAAGGTAAGACTTTACACTACAATGCACTTAAAAAAGAAGTCAATGCTACGAAGATTGATGCCATTATTTATACAACTGAAAAGTAAACTAATGATATAATCATATCTATTAACATAAAAGGTTTTTTATTGAATTTATCAAAAATTAATATTTTATTATTAATGATGTCTTTTTTCTCTTTTTCTCTTTTTGCAGAAAAGGTAGAAATTACCTCTGATTCTATGAATGCAGAAAATATGAAAAAAGAGGTGCATTTTATTGGGAATGTATTGATTAAGCAAACAAAAAATTGGTTACATGGTGATACCGTGATAGTCTATTTTGATGAGAACAATGAAACCAATAAATATGAAGCCATAGGGTCTGTGACTTTTGAATTTAAAAAAGAAAATAGTTTTTATAAAGGTTCGGCAAATAAAGTAACCTATTTTCCTGCAAAGTCACAATATATTTTGCTTGGGCACGCGATTATCGATGATCAGATCAATAAACGTCATGTTAATGGTGATGAAATTGTATTTGATATGCTTACTGGGAATGCAAATGTGAAAGGTAGCCGTAAAAAACCAGTAAAATTTATTTTTGATATGGAGAAATCTAAATGAGTACACCTCGTGTAGTAGAAGCGAACTTTATTAAATCAGCACAAAGTATTGCAGATTCTTTACCTGAAGATATGAGTGAAGTAGTATTTCTTGGGCGTTCCAATGTAGGAAAAAGTTCGACACTGAACTCTTTAACCCAGCGTAAAAACCTAGCAAAATCTTCAGCCACTCCAGGTAAAACACAGCTGATTAACTTTTTTGAGACACGTTATTTGTACAATGAACAGAGTTACCCTGTACGTTTTGTGGATCTACCAGGGTTTGGTTATGCTAAAGTTTCTAAAACACTGAAAGAAGTGTGGCAAAAAAACTTAGTAGAGTTTATACAGCATCGTGTTTCCATACGTCTATTTATACATCTTCGTGATGCTAGACACCCACATGCAAAAATAG
>Ga0256824_10000852_pt1 | contig 11824 bp, 9 predicted proteins | sample CV67metaG_FD_191570 | JGI IMG/M metagenome (GOLD analysis project Ga0256824, IMG submission 191570) | Hydrothermal vent microbial communities from East Pacific Rise, Pacific Ocean - CV67 | ecosystem: Environmental > Aquatic > Marine > Hydrothermal vents | place: Pacific Ocean: East Pacific Rise...
TAAATTCTTCTTCATTTAAACATTTCACTTCTAAACTTTTAGCCTTTGCTAGTTTGCTCCCTGCCTCTTCTCCATAAATTAAAAAATCGGTTTTTTTACTAACACTTCCACTCACTTTTGCACCTAGTTTTTCAAGCTTCTCTTTGATTACTCCTCTACTCTCTTTCATTGTGCCTGTTAACACTACTTTTTTATCTTTAAAAAAATTTTCTTTGGCTTCTATTTTCTCTTTAACTGTTGGCTTAACCTCATCAAATAAGTTTAATACAAACTCACGGTTTACACGCATAAACTCTAAAAATGAGTTTGCCATCTCTTCGCCAATACCATCTAAAGCAGTCAGAGTCTCAAAGGATGCATCTACTATTTTTAATCCAAACTCTTGAGCGATAATACCACTTGCACTTCTTCCAATATGTTCTATTCCCATAGCAGAGAGTAATCTATTGAGTTCTATTCCTTTAGTTCCATTTATAGCCCCTAAAAGTTTAGCGATTCTTCTACTTTTAAAGCCATCTAATCCTTCTAAATCACTCTCTTTAAGAGTGTATAAATCTAAGATATTTTTAATTTTTTTCTCTTTCACTAAAATCTCAACGATTTTTCCTCCTAAACCGTCAATATTCATTCTCTCTTTTGTCGCAAAATGTGTAATAGCATTAATAACCCTATCAGGACATTCAAGATTTTGACACTTAATAAGTGTTCCCTCATCTAAAACTTCACTTTTACAAGTCGGACATACTGTAGGGCGTATTATCTCTTTTTGGGTTCCATCTCTTCTATCCTCTAATACTTTAGTAATTTTAGGAATGACATCTCCTGAACGAATAATGATGACACTATCCCCTACCATTAACCCTTTTCTCTCTATCTCTTCAAAGTTATGCAAAGTAGCACGAGAAATTAAAGCACCATCTAAATTAATAGGCTCAACTTCTGCTACAGGGGTTAAAACACCTGTTCTTCCCACTTGAATAGTAATACTATTTACTTTCGTTACTTTCTCAACAGCAGGAAATTTATAAGCACACATCCATTTTGGTACTTTTCTTGTATACCCTAACTCTTCTTGTAAATTAACTTCATCAACCTTAACAACCATGCCATCCATCATCATCGGAATTTCATTTCGCTTAGAAATTAAAAATTGATAAAATTCTTCTATCTCTTCAATATCTTTACACGCTTTTCTAAAAGGTGGTTTTAAAAATCCCAATTCATAAATAAAATCCATTTTAGAAGAGAGAATCTTATCTTCTAAACTCTCTTCCCCAACACCCCAAGGATAAAATACTAATCTTCTTTTTGCAGTAACAGAAGAATCTAGCTGTCTTAAACTCCCTGCACTTGCATTTCTAGGATTTGCAAAAGCCTCTTTACCACTCTCTACTCTCTCTTTATTAATAATCGTAAAGTCATCTTTTTTGATTACCACTTCTCCACGAATCTCTATGCGTTCTTTATAAGATATACTTAAAGGAATAGAGTGCATTGTTTTCACATTTTCAGTCACATCTTCACCTATAACGCCATCTCCTCTTGTAATTCCTTTTATTAGTTTACCTTCTTCATAAAGTAAATTCATGCTCGCTCCATCAAATTTAGGCTCACAAAAAAATTGACACGCTCCTATATTTTTTTCCACTCTATCAAGCCATACTTGTACCTCATCTTTAACAAAAACATCTTCCATACTCCACATTTTTTTAATATGTGAGGCTTTTGAAAATTCATCTCGTATAACTCCCCCTACTCTTTGTGTTGGGGTATCTTTGAGTATTTCATTAGGATTTTTCTCTTCATACTCTAAAACTTTATGATAAAGTGTGTCATACTCTTCATCTGTGGCTATTGGATTATCATCTACATAATAAGCTTTTGCCCATTTATTTAAAATTTTTATATTCTCTTTATATTCACTCTTATTCATATAATAACCTTATTTTTTTATATTTTTTGATATATACTCGGTAAGTGCTTCTATCTCTATTGCTTTAGAGTAATAAAATCCTTGAATTATAAAACAACTTTCTTTTTCTAAACATTCAATCTGTTTTTTTGTTTCTACACCTTCTGCAATTAAAGAGAGTTTTAAACTTTTTGCTAAAGCAATTACCGCTTTTGTAATGGCTACATCTTCCTCATCAAAAGGAATATCTTGTATAAAAGAACGATCAATTTTAAGTTTATCAACAGGCAATCGTTTAAGATAAGCTAAAGAAGAATACCCTGTACCAAAATCATCTATTGCTATTTTAATCCCCATATCACTTAAAGTTTGTAATATTTCAATAGATTTTTGAGGGTCACGCATCACTTGACTTTCAGTAATTTCAAACTCTAATCGTTTAATATTAAAATTTGTTTTCTTAATCATACTTTTAAGTGTTTCTATAAAATTAATACTCATTAACTGCTTAATGGATAAATTTAAAGACAAGGAACCCCTATAAATTCCTTTATCATAAAGAGACTGTATATCTTTCATTGCTTGATACATCACATAAGTGTCTAATTTTTGAATAAAATTTAACTCTTCTGCTAATTCAATAAATTTATTTGGAAAAATCAATCCCTCTTCAGGATGATTCCAGCGCACTAACGCTTCTACTCCTACAATACTATTATCTCTTAAATCAATTTGGGGTTGATAATAGACAAGAAAAGCATTCCCTTCAATTCCTTTATGTAAACTTGTTTCCATCATTGCTTTTTTCATTGCATAATGTGTCATATCTTTTGTATAAAATTGATAACCATTGCGTCCTTTATTTTTTGCCGTGTACATTGCAATATCCGCATATTTTAATAAATCATTTTTAAATAAGGCATCCTGAGGATAAAGGCTGATTCCTATACTTGCACCAATATGAAGTTCAACCCCTTCTATAATTATCTTTGGTCTTAATATATCAATCAATCGTGTGGCAATCTCTTCTAAGGTATTATAATCTGGCAAGTTTTTAAGGAGTAATGTAAATTCATCTCCTCCTACACGCGAAAGAATATCTTTTTTTTTCACACAAGTCGCAAATCGTTGGGCAACAACTTTTAATAATTCATCCCCATAATGATGTCCTAAAGTGTCATTAACTTGTTTAAAATTATCTAAATCAATAAAAAATAGAGCAAACTTTTGACCCTTTTTTGAGGATTTAGTAATTATTTTTTGAAGTTTTTTATTAAAGAATGCACGATTAGGAAGTTTTGTTAAAGTATCATGATAGGCTTGAAAATTAAGTAATTTTCTCTGCTTTTCAAGATTTTTTTCTATCTGCTTTTGATGGCTTCGATCTTGTGAATAACGCGTAATCCCAATCACTTTTCCATAATCATTTTTTAACAATGAAGCTGTTGTATGTGTATAAATTATTTTTCTATCTTTTCTAATTTTCCGCACTTCTCCTTGAAAAATCCCTTTTAATAACACCTCTTCTTGAATCCATAAAGTATCTTCTCTCTCCTTTTTAGGATGAATAAGTGCAATAGATTGACCAATCATCTCTTGAGAGCTATAACCATAAATACTGGTCGCTCCATTATTCCAATGTGTAATAATTCCTTCTAAATCTGTAGAAATTACAGAATCTTCAATCTGTTCAAGAATCTGTGATTGTTTCTTATGCTTCTCTTCTATCTCAAGTAAGTTTGAAATATCTATATCAAAAACAATTGCTACTTCTCTTCCCTTATATTCTCGTAATTGTATATAAGACTGAACAGGATAAGTAGTTCCATCTCTTCGTGTGTGAATTGTGCGATTAAAAATAAACTTTTTTTCAATTAATTCTTCTTTCATGAGTAAAAGTTCTTTTTTAATCATTGTTTTATTAATCTCTAAAACGCTCATAGCATAGAGTTCTTCTGCAGTATATTGTAACGCCTCAAATGCCTTTTTATTCGCATAAAGGTAAAGATAACTCTCTTTATCTATAATATATATCTCATGAGAAAAATTTTCTAAAATAGAAGCTAATTCCTCATTCTCTTGCTTTAATTTAATCTCTTTTGTTATATCTAGGGTTGTTCCTATTAATTTTATAGGTTTTTTATTTTCATCAAAAATATACTTTCCATTAATTAAAACAGTAATAATAACATTATCACCTCGTCGAATACGAAGTCTAATAGATTTTATTTTACCATCACTTAAACTAGCCATTCCCTTTGCTAGTTTTGGTTTATCTTCGTCAATCACTCTAGAGGTAAATGTTTCTAATGTAGGAGAAGTTGTTTCAGGATTTAACCTATAAATATGATAACTTTGTTCTGACCAAGTAGATTTTTTAGTAATTAAATCAATTTCCCAAGAACCAAAAGAACCAACCTCTTGTGCAAGTTTTAAAGATTCTTGTTTTGCATTAAGTGTTTTTAACTCTGTCAAAAGAGAAGAGTGATTATCTCTTTTTTTATGTTTCATCTAATTATCTCTGAAAAATTTCATACGATTTATAAAATACACTTTGATTCCTTCTTCTCTTAAATATAATGAGTAATAATTAATATTATAACTTATTAATACTTAAAAGGCTAATCTATTTTAAATTCGCTAAAGGGTGTGCATTCATATATTCTTGCATCTTTTTCATTGAACCTAATTTTGTATATACTTGTGTTGTTGCCATGGTTTTATGTCCCAAAAGTTCAGAAATATCTGAAATTCTTGCTCCATTGTTTAAAAGATGTGTTGCAAAAGAGTGTCTAAGTTGATGAGGTGTCACTTTTAATCCCAATTTTCTAAATAATTTTGAAATAATATAACGAAGTTGTGCCGTATTCATCTTTGTTTCTTTTGTTTCAAAAAGATACACAGTAGGATGATACTGAGAAATATAGCGTTTAATTAACACTTGAAGTTCCTTTAAAAGAGGGAGTTCTCTCACTCTGTTTCCTTTCCCTAAAATTTGTATCCACTCCTCTTGTATATCTACTAATTTTAAATGACTTAACTCTGAAATACGCAATCCTAATCCATATAAAATCATAATGATTACTTTTTGTTCCAATGAAGCTTCTTCTAATACCTCTTGAATATATTTCTCTTCAATAGGTTTGGGTAAACTTTTAGGCACTTTAATCGTTTCATTTCCTATCAGTTTAATCTCCATTAAACACTGTTCTTCCATATACTTTACAAAGGAACGCACAGCAGAGAGTTTTTTCATAATCGTTTTTTTGCTGTTTTTTACTATTTTAAAACGAAAAGGGGTAATATCCAAAGTGTATCGTTCTTCTTCTAAAAAAAAATGACTCACTTCACTCATCTGTCGTAAAGCAACTTCATAAGTAATAATTGTTGTTTCAGGATACCCCCTTATATTTAAAAGATACCCTAAAAATTCTTTTTTTTTCTCATTCAAAAGTGCTATCATTAAATAATAGTGTGCGCTAACATTTTAGATTTTATATACCTTTTTGCCTCATCAAGTTCTAATCCTTCAATACTCAATGTTTCCATATAAATATCAACTTTAGCAAAAGGTTTAGGAATGATAAATTGATCCCAACTTTTTAATTGCCAATAACTTTTTGTTTGAAATCCCAATACAAAAATAGGCAGTTTACTCTTTAATGCTAAAGCAATCGCTCCATCATTCATTGTATGCCGTGGACCTCTTGGACCATCAGGAGAGATAAGTACATCTTCATCATTTCTAAGACTTTTAAAAGCCTCTCTAAGCACTTTTGATGCCCCTGTTGTTGTTGAACCTCTTAACGGTCTTATATTAAACAGACTTAATGTTGAAGCAACTAATTCTCCATTGTAGTGCGTTGAAATAATGGCTGAAGATTTTCTTGAAGTTTTAAGATAACGATAGACTAGCGGGGCAATAAATAATCCTCCATGCCAAGTGACATAAATTTGTTGTTGTTTTTTAAAAGGCGTTAAATGATGAAATTTTTTTCTTTGAGTAAACCAAAAAAGACGCATAAAAAAAAATAATACAGGAGGAATAATAATAACACCTATTTTACGCTTTATCTCTTTTTTAGTCATCTAAAACAATACCTTCTAAAGCACCTCTTGAAATTTTTGTTACTTTCACTTGAAGAATTTTTCCTAAAAAGGATTCACTTCCTTCTACAAAAAAAAGTTTTCCATCATCACTTCTTCCTGAAATTTTATTATTAGGTTTGAGTTCATCAAAATAGACTTTATGTATTTTATTCATTTGAGTATCCATAATCTCATCTAATATCTCTGTATGTCTTGATTGAAGTCTTGTAAGCCTACTTCCTGCTATCTCATTAGAAATTTGATTTTCAAAATGCATCGCTTCTGTATGTGGTCTAGGAGAATATTTAAAAGAGAAAAGTTGCTCAAATCGTATCTTTTCCAAAACATCCATTGTCTCTTTAAAATCTTTTTCACTCTCATTAGGAAACCCAACAATAATATCTGTTGAAATTGTTGCTTCAGGACAAAGTGAACGAATTTTTTCACATCTATTGATAAAATTTTCTTTGGTATATCCTCGCTTCATTGCCTTAAGAATAGCAGTTGAACCACTTTGTAATGGCACATGAATCTGTTTACAAATTTTAGGATTATGTGCAAACTCTTCTAAAAATTCATCATCCATATGAAGCGGATGAGGCGAAGTAAATCGAATGCGTTCTAAGCCTTCTATTTTGGATATTTTTTGAAGTAATTCGGTAAATCCGCATACCTCTTCATTCTCAGTTCCAAAGCGTCGACCATAGTTATTGACATTTTGTCCTAAAAGCATGACCTCTTTTGCACCTGTTGCTACCGCTTTTGTTATCTCTTGAATAATTAATGCAGAAGGAATCGAAATTTCATCTCCTCTTGTCGCAGGAACAATACAAAAAGTACATGCTTTATCACACCCTATTGAGATATTAACCATTGCCTTAAAAGTATTTGAACGATATTCTCCAAAAGCATAACTACTCTCATCAAATGCAGTACTTACTTCAACCGCATGTTTTTTATCTATTACTTTTGTAATTTTAGAAACATTTCTTGCTCCTAAAACAAAATCAACGACAGGAGCGCGTTTAATAATCTCTTTTCCCAAATGTGAAGCGGTACATCCTGTTACGCCTATTTTAGCTCCCTCTTTTTTATACTTATTAAAAACACCAATTTCAGAAAAGAGTTTAGCCACAGGTTTTTCTCTTACAGAACAAGTATTAATAATAATAAGATCTGCCTCTTTCATATTTTGAGTCAATTCATATGGCTCTTTTGCATTAAGTTCTGCAATCATATGTTCGCTATCACGAACATTCATTGCACACCCTAGTGTTTCTATAAATAATTTTTTAGGCAATGATATGTACTTCGTAGATGTATTCATTCTCATCTAAACCATATTTTACTTCTCTCATATACACAGAATACTCTTTCTCTTCAAAATATTCTATCATCTCTTTGAGTTCTTTATGAGAATTGTCTTTATCAAAATAAAAGATAGATTTACTCGCTAGGTCTTCTTCTATTTTCTTCAACTCAACGGCTTTAGGTTTTGCTTTAAGGGTCGTTCTAGCAAGTTTTAATTTCATCTATTATACCTTTTAATATTATATTTCGTAATTCTATGGATTATACTTCATTTTTTGTAAAGGTTTCATTAGCTATAATGTTCCTCCTCAAAAACAAACCTCCAAAGATGTTATACTCATTATTTATGTTACCTCTTGTAGCGTTTTATTTGAAATACTTATGAATTATTAGGATGTAAATTATGGAAAAAATTTTAGATATTATTGCAGCAATCTCCCATGAAAAGAACATATCACAAGAACATGCACTTGATGCTTTTAAAGAAGCATTAATTAAAACGGCTCAAAAACTCACTTCTTTCACTTCTACTTTTGAAATTATTATAGATGAAGATACGAAAGACTATTCTATTTTTAAAGTAATTACCGTCGTGAATGACGGCGATAAACAACTTTTTACAGAAGTCGGATATAGAGAACCTAAAGAAATTGTTGAATCAGATAGTTTTATCTCTTTAAGTGAAGCACAAGAGTTTGATGATTCTATTGAATTAGGAGATCAACTTAAAGAAGAGTTTATCTTAGAAGATCATGGAAGAACAGCATCTGCTAATCTTTTTAGAGAACTTGAATATCATATTCAAAGACGCATAGAGACAGATTTATATGAAAAATACAGAAATCAACTCTATACAGTAATGTTAGGAACAGTAAACCGTGTAGATGAAGAGGGAAATACACATGTTGAAATAGGAGAACTCAAAGGTGTCATGAGCTTAAGAAACCGTATTAAGGGAGAAACATTTAAACGAGGGGATAGCATTCGTGCAATGCTAAGACATGTTACCGTTGATCCTCAATATGGACTTTTTTTAGAACTTACAAGAACTTCTCCAAAATTTTTAGAAGCCTTAATGGCACTGGAAGTTCCTGAAATAGCCGATGAATTAGTAGAAATAGTAAATTCAGCAAGAATCCCTGGGGAAAGAGCAAAAATATCCCTCAAAACGGAACAGATGAATATTGACCCTATTGGTGCATCTGTTGGTGTTAAAGGGGTGCGTATTAATGCAGTAAGTCGAGAACTTAATAACGAAAATATTGATTGTATTGAATATTCAGCGATTCCTGAAGTTTATATTACAAGAGCCTTAAGCCCTGCAATTACACAAAGTATTAATGTAAATGCTACAGACAAAAAAGCAATTATTAATATTACCGCTGATCAAAAAGCCAAAGCCATTGGAAAATCAGGAATTAATATTAGACTTGCATCCATGCTTACTGGATTTACCATTGAACTTAATGAAGTTGAAGGTATCACACAACGACAATCAGACAGTTCAGAAAATAATACCCCAGAAAAAACAAAAGATACCAGTGCCTTAGCAGATTTATTTAAATAAAAATTTAATATAAATTATCTAATACATCATCTGAAATTACCATAATGCGTCTTTCCATTTTGCTAATTTCAGCCAATAAATCTTTTGAAATAAGTTCAATGTTTTTATAATGATTTTTAGCTAATTCTTCCTCTAATTCTGTAGGTTTTTTTTTGCTATCAAGATGAAAAAGTTTAGAAAAAAATCCTTTTTTATCTACATTATAATAGACTTTAAAAATATTTAAATATTCATCATGAAGCTTAAAGTGTAATGCTTCTATCGTTTTCATACACTCTATCGGATTATTTGACATATTTGTTAATTTTTGTGCATCAGAATAAAACCATTGACCAAATTTACAATCTGTACAATTTATAGGAATAGCTTCTTCTTCAATTTTTATCCCTGCTATTAATAATTTTGCTCTTTGTACCCAACCAATATGTGATAGTTTCGCTAATCTTAATTGTTCTAAAATATCTATTTTTGTCATCATTAACCCTTTTTATCTAAATATAGTAATATACTATATCACTAGATAATTAAAGTTAAACTTAAAGTATTTTAGTTTGAAACTTATGTTAAAATCATTTGAGAAAAACTCTCACTGTCTAAGGAAGCACTTCCAACAAGAACCCCATCAACCCCCGCAATAGAAATAATCTCTTTAATATTAGAAGGCTTTGCACTCCCTCCATAGAGTAGTGGTCTATTTATTACATTTTTTAAGGCTCTATGTGTCAGTGAAATCTCTTCAACCGTAGCACTTCTTCCTGTACCTATTGCCCAAATTGGTTCATAGGCTATAATTAAATTTTTATACCCTACATCAATCCCTTCAAATTGCGCTAAAAGATACTTCATTACTGCTTCAAAACCCTTTTCACGCACACTTAATGGCTCTCCAATACAATAAATAATCTCAAACTCTTCTTCTTGAAAAAAAGCAAATTTATTTGCAACTTCTTCTTGTGACTCTTTGAGATACTCTCTTCTTTCACTGTGTCCAATGAGTATTGTTTTAATCTCAAACTCTTGGAGTTGTTCAAGCCCTATTTCCCCTGTATACGCTCCATTATAAGTGGCATAGGCATTTTGAACACCTATCGTAAAATCATACTCATAATTATCTAAAGCAGTTAAAGGAGGAAAAATAATAACCCTATCTTCTTCATTTTTAGCAATTATTTTTTTCTTTAACGCTTTTAAATAGAGTGCTGTACTTTCTCGTGTATGGTTTGTCTTAAAATTTCCTGCAAAGATCATCTTTTTCCTTTAAACTAATGCTGTAAGTCCAGGAAGTTCAACACCTTCAATCAGTTTTAAACTCGCTCCACCACCTGTACTAATAAATGTCATTTCATCCACATCCCCTGCACGCTGAACAACATCCGCAGTATCTCCACCACCAACAATTGTTATTGCATGTGTTTGCGCTATATTATTAGACATGGCTGTACTTCCTTTTGAATATCTATCCATCTCATAAACACCCATTGGACCATTCCAAATAATCGTTTGAGCATCATTCAACACTTCTCTAAAAAGCCTTGAAGAAGCGGGACCAATATCTAATCCCATCCAATCTTCAGGAATCTCTTGAATTGGTGAAAATTTAATAGTTGTATTTTCAGAAAATTCAGGGGCAATCACGACATCAACAGGAAGATAAAACTTAACACCTAATGATTTAGCTGTGTTCATAATTCTTTTAGCCTCATCAAGCAAATCATTTTCAACCAATGATGTGCCTATTTCATATCCTTGTGCTTTTAAAAAAGTAAATGCCATTCCTCCACCAATAATTATTTTATCTACTTTTCCAATAAGTTGATTCAGTGCTTCTAATTTTCCCGTTACTTTTGAGCCACCAACAACTGCAACAAAAGGACGCGTAGGATTTTCAATAACCTTTGAAAAAAAGTTTACCTCTTTACCCATTAAGAAACCGCCCGCTTTATGTTTAGCATCAAAAAAAGTAGTAATAGCATCTATCGAGGCATGTTTTCTATGACAAGCACCAAAGGCATCATTAATATAAATATCAGTAAAAGACGCTAATTTTTCAGCAAACTTCAAATCATTTTTAGTTTCTCCCTCTTCATAACGAAGGTTTTCTAAAAGAAGAACATCCCCTGCTTCCATTTTAGAGGCTTTCTCTTGAGCATCCTCTCCAACAACATCACTCGCCATAAAAATATCTCTTTTTATTTTTAATAAAGTATGTAACCTTTTAGAAATAGGAACTAAAGAAAATTTATCTTCATATTGATTTGGTTTTGGTCGCTCATAATGTGAAGCTAAAATTATTTTACAATCTCTATCAATACAATATCGTATCGTTTGAAGTGATGAACGAATTCGTCTATCATCTGTAATATTTCCAAATTCATCTTTTGGAACATTAAAATCACAGCGTATAAAAACTCTTTTACCATCTATATCTAAATCTTTAATACTTCTCAACTTATTCCCCTCCTTTACTTATATGTATAGCCATATCTACTAAACGACAAGAGTATCCCCACTCATTATCATACCAAGATAAAACCTTAACCATATTTCCACCAATCACTTGAATCGTATCCATAGGAACAACCGTACTTAACTCTTCTCCAACAAAATCTTGAGAAACTCTATACTCTTCATCTATTCCTAAAATACCTTTATGAGATCCTACACTTGCCTCTTTAAAAATAGTTTGAATACTTTCTAAGGTAACTTCAGAATTAAGTGTCACTGTTAAATCTACCATAGAAACATCAGGTGTAGGAACGCGTATCGCTTGTCCATTAATTTTACCTTCTAATTGAGGTAAAACTTTAGAAATAGCTTTCGCTGCACCTGTGGTTGCAGGAACAAGATTTGTAGCACCACTTCGTCCTTTTCTATGATCTTTCTTATGTTTTCCATCTAAAATAGGTTGAGAAGCGGTATAGGAATGAATCGTTGTCATAAGCGCA
>Ga0256824_10000853_pt1 | contig 11817 bp, 7 predicted proteins | sample CV67metaG_FD_191570 | JGI IMG/M metagenome (GOLD analysis project Ga0256824, IMG submission 191570) | Hydrothermal vent microbial communities from East Pacific Rise, Pacific Ocean - CV67 | ecosystem: Environmental > Aquatic > Marine > Hydrothermal vents | place: Pacific Ocean: East Pacific Rise...
TTGTATTACCTTTTGAAGTGTAGGAGCTACAGCATGATGTGCTTCATCAACAGCAATATACTGAAAATAGTCTGATTGAAACTTTTGATAATTCCTGCTTAACCAGGAATAAGTCTGAATCAATATTTGAGAATCTTCATCTGAACCTATGCTAATGTTCTGGTCTAGTCTTTCATCATTAAATCGTTGCGTTACCTTTTTAATAGTATCTTCTTTTAATTGTCTTGAGGGAACCATAATCAAAGCTTTACAATTAGGAGTTTGTCGATACATATTCAAAATATCTGCAATCATAATTTCAGTTTTACCCGTACCCGTGGGAAGTACAACTAGGAAGTTTGTATCCCCTTTTTCTCTTTGTTCAGTTATTGCACTTAATGCTTCAGTCTGATGATCAAAAAGTGTAATTTTTCTCGATACTGATAATTTTTGACTTAAAAGAAAATCTTTAGCATTACCAAAAAACTTTTGCATCTCTTCTCGAAAGTTCTCTTTAAACTTCATCCCTTCTAGAGACCAACGAAACACTTTGTATCCATAAGAGACTAAAGAGTTTTGCTTTATCAGTTGACTTTGATACTGTTTTCTTCCCGTAATAATCGGATGATGATAAGTTTCACCATTTTTCTCAATGGCTATATTGTAATTTTTATGTCGAATAATGTAATCGATCCAACGCGTTTGTCCCTTAATATCAATGATTGGGAATTCTCTTTCTACTTTATCTAATGATTCATGTCCGTACGTTTCTATAAAGGCTTGTTCAAAATATGCTTCAGGAAGTGTAGGATCAATTTCAACCAGCTGTCTATTTGTTCCAGAAAATTTAATTTTACTATCTTCAAAATCGACATATAAATATTTATTTAGTTCTTCTTTTAGTATTTCAATATCATCTTCATTATCAACAATAAATCTATAAATAGAACTATAATTATGCATTAAAAGGTTTTGTTCTTTAGTGTATTCTGTATATGAAAATGGATAATCACGATTACAAATTTCATGATCTATAATTAAGACTTTTTTTTGCTTTTCATCCTCAAAAAGAAATCCACGAAGAAGATTAGTCTTAAATTTAAAACCAGACTTATTCAGCGTATCATAAAGAGATAAAGCTAAAGCATCTTTCATAGGTTTATAAATATTATTATTCAATCACTTTTCCTTACAACACAAGTCAACCAAACAATACCATCACGATCCAAACCATCGCTAGTAATTTCTGAATGTTCAAACTTCAAGCCATACTTTTCACAACATCTAATCCACTCAAGCTCAGACATACTAGTAAAATGTCGTCCTTTCTCATCTTTTCCTTGATCATCTACATCATCTCTTTCTATGGAGACAGAAAAGAGGAATTGGCCATCAATTTTTAAGATCATAGCTATTTTTTCAATAGTACGATGGATTGAATTTTTATCTAAATGCATTAACATTGCGATAGAGTAAACTCCATCAAAGTAAGAAGATTTAAAGTTACATTCCTCTGGAATTTTCATTACTTTCAAATTACCTTCTAAATCTGGATGACATTTTTCTGCTTCCCTTATCATCTCTTTTGATCCATCAATCGCAAGAATATCATAGCCTTTTTGATACATAAAACTAGCATCTCTACCCGACCCACAGCCTATTTCTAATAAATAAGAGCCAAGAAGAAAGGTATTTAGTAGTAATATATGAATATTATTTACATTTGCGGATTCATATCGTTGCGTTAGATGCTTAGCATTTTTTTCGTAGTAAGAAAGTGTATTATACATTCAGACTCCTCGTATAATTTATTCTAATTGAAATTTTATTAAACTCCGTTTGTAATAATGGATATTTTTCTTTATAATGCATTAACGTAGCTATGGAGTAGATACCATCAAATGATACTTCTCCAAACAATAATTCATCTGGTATATTCATAACTTGGAACTCAACTCAGGGTGATATACCCTTGCCAAATCTATCATCTTCTCTAAACCATCCACTGCCAACACATCATACCCCTGATTATCCATAAAACTGGCATCTCGTCCAGACCCACACCCTATTTCCAATACCGTAGTGCTCGAAGAAAAAGTTTGAAGTAAAAGTTCATGAATATGCTCTACATCAGTAGACTCATACTGTTCTACTAATGCCGGGGATTCCTGATTATAATACTCCAATATTTTATCTTTCATCTATTTCTAAATGGGAAGTAAACTCATTTTTCCATAACGAATCCAATTAATCCCAACACCCAATAATGGTTTATCTAATTTTGTACACTTCACATAAGCCTCAAGTTGTGGATAGTGATGCACAAAACGTTCTTCAAAGTCATCCACCCTATCACTCTTATGATCTATAATCCAATATCCATCATCTGTTTCAACAAGAAGATCTATAGAACCACTCACAACACGTCCCTGCCCTGTTTTACTTAATATTGGAACTTCACACTGTATATTGACTACGTGTAATTCATTTTTACTGTAGTCTTTAAAAGATAGAACCTGATTTTGTATTTGATCCCATACATTTTGAGGTAGTTTTCCATTTAATGCAGTGAACAGTCTCTCGCCAAGGGTCTTATCTACAAGAAGGGTATGATAACAACGGTGAATTACCGTACCCAAGTCTGTCGCTTCTATTTTAATGCCAGACAAATCTACCTCTACTCCATAAGATTTCAAAGAAAGCTTAGTCTTAGCAAAAGTACTATCTATCTGTTCCATAGATGAAGGAGAAACTTGCGAAGAAACATGGTTAGTATCTTCCATTATTTCTATAGCTACACGTCCATAATTAATAGCAGAGTCTTTTACCTCAACATCACTCTCTTCTGGAGGTATTGCTGTAACTACTGACTCATTAAAACCACTATCTCGTGATAAATCATCCATTTTAATTCCATTAGAATCTACTTTCATATTACATTTACCCATAAGTTTATGCATAAAACTAAACTCACCAGCCTTTTTCTCTTTAAATGAAGGCCAAGGAAGAATGAGCTGTTCTCTTGCTCTTGTCATGGCAACATAAAGTAAATTTTCTGCTGTAGTGTGTGCATCTCTGTATAGCTCTTCAATGAAAGCTTTATTCGTTGAATCATCTTGAAATTTTGTAAAGAACCTAACATAAGAATTTGACAAAGGATCATTACGGGATTCATCAGTGTAACCAAGTGAAATACTAGGCAAAGAAGGGCTTTTGTCATTGTCTAGCCCCATAACAATGACTACTGGCCATTCCAACCCTTTTGATCCATGCCAAGTCAAAAGTTGTACTGCCTCTGTGTTAATCGACTTAGGTGCAGGCTGCGTATCACTTTCATTCATGCTCAACCAAGATAAAAAACTATTGATATTTCGTCCATATATTCCTAAAGCATTTAGAGATTCAAACTGTAAAGATTCAAACTCAGAACAAAGATCTATCAGTTTCAAAAGATTAACCCTCTGTTGAGAACTCTCTTCATGTTTTAAAACATAATCCCATAGCTCTAAAGATTCAATCATATCTATAAGTTGTCTTGAGAGTGTAAGTGTTTTCGTTTCTTCACGAACAGCATCTAATGCTTCTATAAGTGAATGCGTAAACTTTTTATCTTTTAAGTACATATCTAGAGCATCTTGTAATAACAAATCTCCAAGCTCTGTAACTAAGAGATATAAGGCAGCATGCTTATCTGATGCATTTGCTAGATAAGAGAGTGCATGGAAAGCAATCTGGATAATTCTTGAACCAAACCATCCATTTTGTTTTATCTGCGCTTCAAGACCATTTTTTCGTAAAGCACTTGCAGCTCTACCTAACATCACATGACTAGGTGCGAGGATAGCAATATCTGAAGCTTCAATCACACGTGTTTGTTTTGTGTGTCTATCGTATATCAAACTTTTTGAGTCGATAAGGGATTTGATATGTTGGCTTATAACTTTATGTTGTTCTTTACCAAAACTTGCTTTACCAGATTTGGCACTTCCATTGGCACTCCAGTCATCATCACTAAAATCGATCACCTGAAGTGGAACCAGGCTTGAAGGATAGCTTGCCTGTGGTGTCAAATGCGTATATCGGTCACCATATAAACCTTTACCCATTGCATTTATCAACTCCATCAATGCCGGTGTACTTCTCCAGTTATTATCTAGCTGGCTTAGAGTGGCATTCTCTTCACCTATCAAAGATTCAAACAATGAAGCATCTGCTCCTTGAAAGCCCATAATTGATTGTTTTAAATCTCCTACAATAAGTGTAGGTAGTCCTTGCTGTTTGAATTTCCACAAAAGTGCGAATTGAATAGGGTTTGTATCTTGAAACTCATCGATAACAAGACAATCGTAAGTTGCTGCCATTTCTTCTATCCAAGCATCCTCATCCATAACTGAATTTGCAAGATGTACCATATCTGAAAAATCTATCAGTGCATTTTTTCGTTTTTCTTCATTATAGTCATGTAGCGTGTCTATACTGATCTGTAATAAGGTTTGGATATGTAAAAGAGCCTCTGCCAGTGGACCGGGATGGGATGATAGTTTATGAGCAGCTTCCATCACATCCTCTGCTAATTCAATATACTCTTCATCTTTTACCTTCGTCAATCGGAGTGATTGCAAAGAGACCCATAATTCCCAATCATTTTCAATGTTATTTAGATCCAATGCTCTATTTAGTGCTTTATAGTTTGCTGTTAACGCTTTATCTGCTGTACTATTTCCACCAAACTCATCTTTCATATTATTTGGATAACTATTTAGCATATCTGTAATTGCTTGATGTAAATCAGCATTTAAGACTAAGGCATTTCCAAGATTTCCATATAAAGTTCTAATCTCTTTAGAAAGTGTATCTATATACTGTGTGACTTTTTTCTCAGTTGCCCCTATGGTTCTTAAAGAACTAATCAAAGCAAGAACTTTTTTTTGTAGCTGATCAAGTGCGGTTGAATACTCAGACCCATTATATTTCCCCTTATACCCAAGTACTTCAAGTTTTTCCAAAATTACATTGATCTGGGAATGGCTACTTAGTGAAAGTTGTAAAAGAATCTTCTCTTCTGCTTCAGTTAACTGACGAACAGAAGGTGACATCCCAGATTCATAAGAAAATGACTGGATGATGTTTTGCCCAAAACTATGAATAGTAGATATCTGAGCAGAAGTAACTTTCATTGCCGCTTCTATATTGCCACTACTAAGTAACGCAGCTCTGATACGAGTCTGCATTTCACTTGCTGCCATTTTAGTAAAGGTAACAGCCAAAATCTTATCAGGTCTTATCTTGGCTGGATGTTCTTTTAACCAAGTAGAGAGTGTTTTTTGCACCGTATAAGTTTTACCTGATCCAGCACCTGCAGAAATAACATTAAGATCTTTTAGTTTAATATCTAGCATTTATATTTCCTCCTCTTCGGGTTTCATAAATAGTTTTATAAGCGGTGAACTCTCGAGAGAGTAACTAGCAGTCACTCCTCTATCTTCCCATAGTTTATTATCACCCTCCCTATTAAGTATGATATCTCCATTTATAAGTTCCTTAATACGCTCTTCCAACAATGTAGAAGCATTTACTGTACAATCTACTTCTATCCCCACAATATTAAAATCAAAGTTCTCTTCACAACTCATCTCTTGGTCAACAACCAAGGTAGCATCATTCATTGTATAGTAAGCAGTTAAAGCATTTTCATCATCCAACATAACTCTATACAAGAAGAGCTGATGGTCATACCCCTCTTTCATTCGTGAGATACGACCTTTGCTACCCGACTTCTTATAGTCAAGCACAAGATTTTTATCTAAAATATTTAAGATAGCATCTGTTCTACCTGCAACAGGAAGACCAAAGATTTCTCCTGTTAATTGTCTTTCCGTACTTAGTACACTTGCATCACAATGGATCAACAAAGCTTTAAACTCTTCTGCTGATTCAAGAATGGATGTTCTCAACTGCTCATACTCTAGTCGCCTATGATCTTGACTTAAGAATGGAGCATATTCATCTATCCTTCCTTGAATAATATCTTCAATATCACTCAAATCATGACTTGGATTTTCAGGACAAAAACAATCTTCAAAAACACCATGAGCGATAGTTCCTTGTGTAGCGACATCAAGTTCCTGAACTCCCCATGTTTTAGGTTCAATCCCTTGCCTATAAAAGAACCATCCTAAAGGGGATATCATAAGCTTTTCTAAACTACTTGGAGATTCAGGTCGGAGTGTTCCATCTTCATTTTTACGAAGTTCCAAAATGTTCTGTGCAAAATTGAGATCATCAGAACTAAACTCTTTGCGCGCTTTAGTTTCTAAATTATCATTAGTCACATAAAAGAATGGAACTTCTTTCTCTTCTTCAAGTAAGATCAATAACTCTTCAGGCTCAAGTTCTCCTTTCCTATCATGAAAACAAAATGCCATATCACTTAAAGAACTTGATGGAGTCAAACGGGAACCTTGGAGATCTAAAGCACTTGTCATAAAAGTTATACTTTCTTTAGCACATTGTATCTGACGTTTAAACGTATTTTTTGCATTAGCATAGAACTGCTCGTGAGGTGAAAAAGACAAGTTCAGATCTTTGGCCAATGATTCCCAATTCATTCTAGAAAAAACACCAACATTTTCAAGCTTTCTAGGATAATGTCCATCATTAAACCCTAAAACAAAAAGATGCTTAACTTCCTGAATCATATAATCGGTTTCATACACTACATGAATACTATTTAGGAAAGCTTTTCTCTCTGAACTCTCTTGCAGTGAATAAGGACGTATCTGATTTAGAAGGTCTTTAGCTACAGCATCTACAAAAGCTTCAAGATAATCACTCAGCTCTTCCAGTAATACTTTAAATTGCTTTTTGTGAAGTCGTATAGATTCATGACTATTTAACAGTGGATAAAGTTCTTTTAAATGCTCAATGAAATTATTCAGAGGCTGAACAGTCGTCTGCTCCTGCCAATCAATGATCGTAAGAATTAAAGACTGAGTTTCCTCATTAAACTTTTCCAGTATATGAGACTTAATATCCCCATCTTCATTTCTCCAAGCATTATCTAAAGCAACATTTGCAAGATATTGACCTTTAGCCAAAGAGTAAGGCATCAATGGTGATGAAAACAAGGATGCAAAAAGCATAGGAGCCGCAAACTCATCTTGAGCTTGTAGTGCATCAAATATCCATTGTGTTCCAAGATCAGTATACTCTTCAACCTGCCCTGCTCGTGAAAGAGGAATTTTAAAGGTTTGAAAAGTTTGTATTAAAAAGTCTTTATACCAACCATCCTTAGGAATGACAATAGCAATATCATCAAAAGAAGCTCCCAATTTAACAGCTCTCTGCACCATACCAGCAACAACCTCAACCTCTTGCTGAACATCTCTAGCAACGAGCCATTGTAATTTATTTGTTTGTGGAGGATTACTTGGCAGTTCGTCTGTAAAGAGCATAGATTGCAAATACGTAATATCATCATATTCACTGTTAAACTTTGGAGCAAAAGTTTGGGCATACAATGTTTGAAAAAACACATCTAAAGGTTGGGATTGTAGTTTTTTCACTACCTCCCATTGCCATCCTCCAAGTTGAAGTGCAACATCAGAATAAACAATGATCTCTTCAAGTCCTTTAAGCTCTGAACTTTTATTCCAAAGACGAGCTTTTTCAAGTGTTAACGGTAAAATATTTCCCATACTATTGTGCAAAGTAACTAAATCATTATAATATCGTGAATAACGAGCCGTATTAGCCTCTAATACAGGTAAGTCATCACTATCTAAAGGCAAAGCATTTAGCAGGGCTTGTAGGCTTGTATCAAGCTCACCTACTACACTCTTTTCATCTGTCTTAATACTCTTCGCCCAAAAGGCATCAAGCATACTAAGCGCTGAATGAGAAAGCTTTTTGCTCCATTCGCTCTCATCAGCAACCGGTATCAACCAATACTCAAGTAAAAGATCAAGCAGAATATCAAAAGTACCTACTTTAACATTAATTGCATCAAGTTGTGCAAACTGTTCTCGTATCGTTGCGCCACTTTGAGCATCGGGGGCTAGCATGAAATGTATTGGCATTAGTTTTATTCCTTTTAAAATAGATATAACTTTAATTTTTTTCACAATCAAAAAAGTATGTTCTTAATTGTTTAGTTTTATCTTTATCAAAATAATATTTCAACTTTGGGCTACCTTTAGTTCTTGGATAAACAAGATAAACTGTCTTACAATCATTATATTTTGTAGCATATGCATACATCTGATAAACGTCACTTTGACTAATATTTTTTTTGTCTTTAATTACTTTCCATTTTGTATCGATAATAATTTCTCCACCATTCACAACTATATCTGGCTTCAATCCAAACCTTTCTGGGTTTTCGACTAAATGGTGACCTTTATCTTGTGTTCTAATATCTAAATCATAATATTTTTTCTTTATTATATATGCTACGTAGTCTTCAAATACTCTATTCATATCAAATAGCAATGCGAATGCGACATGATTACCTTTAAAGATTGTAAAACTTTCATCATTTAAAAATAATTTACACCACTGCAATATAGTTTCATAATCTTTCATTTGTCTATTAGACTTAACTTTCATAAAGTCATTTTTAGGGTTTTTGGATAAACTAAGATCATCAAAAACAAAAAGAAATTCACGTATACGCTGCTGATTCGTATTTATTTTTGACTTCTTATAAAGATATTGTAGCGTGCTTTTAATAAGTCGATTTTCAATACGATCTTGTAAATACTCATCATAAGCAACAAAAAAACGTTCTTTATGAATGTAATTATATTTAAGATGCTCCTTTATTTTCAGTTTTCCTTTTAAAAATAAGACATTCTCTTCTTTAGTAATATAGTCTGACTTCAATCCTCTCTGTATAAGTACTGTAAGTTCTTCGAGAAACATACTTATGAAAATTTCAAGAAGATTCATTTTGTTATTTTTCATGTGTGCCTGATTAAAATGCTTAAAAGGTGATTTTTTTAATCTACGTAGCATCTTCATAAAAACATTTCTCACGTTTACATTATCATTATCGTCAAATGTTTCTTTTTGATTAATCTTAGGTAAAATTTCTATAACTATCCCATTCTTTGTCTCAATAACACCTACATAATTTTGTGCTTGTAAAACTTCTTGCCTTTTCCCATCAATTTTTTTAATTGTTGGCACTAGAAAATAGCTTCCGTCAGCATTATTTTCTAATACAAATTTTCGAATCTCTTCAAAAGTTACAGAGGGAAGTCCCCTATGTCCATTTTTCTGATTAATAATATCTGTACCTTCAATGGGATATAAACATTTATATTCATTAAGGGTTAATTGTTTGTTCTTCATGTGTGCTCTCAACATCTTTTTGTGAATATATTTTCATATAGCTTTCCACTTTTTTAAAGGCATCATAATTTAATCCATAGACTACTTTTTCATCATCAAAGGATTCATCTGAATTTGTTCCAAATAATACTTTTGTATCTTTTAATTTGTCATTTTGTTTAATAAATTGATGTTCAGAATTATTCCCTATTTGATTGTCGCCAAGAACTAAACGAATTTTTTGCCAATCATCATAGAAATATTCCTGTAATAGAGGAATGACTTTATTTTTGAAAATACTTTGTAGTTTTTCAAATTGTTTATTTGTATCTATATTATTTAACTCCATAAAATAGGTATGCCCTATTTGATGATCACGATCATAAAGATACTCGATACGATCATTTATTTTCTGTAACATTTTTCCTATATGTATTTCTTTCCCATTCTTGGCTACTACTAAATTTTTTAAATCTGTTTTTTCATATTCTGGCATCATTTCTTCAAAATTAAATCGACGACGCAATGCAGTATCCAATAATGCAATAGATCGATCTGCCGTGTTCATAGTACCAATTATATATAGATTTAAAGGCACACCAAACTGATCAAAACTATATGGTAATGTTACCTCAAGTTCTTCTTCTCTATTTAAACGTTTTGATGATTCAATAAGCGTAATAAGCTCACCAAAAATTTTTGAGATATTACCACGGTTAATTTCATCTATTATTAGAACATAATTGTACTGGCTATTATCGTGAGAAGTCTTTATATTACCTATACCTGCTAAAGTCAATAAAGATTCTGGACTAATACGATGGAGCTTATATACTGTCTGTTGAACTAAGTTCTTATTTCCATTGAGCTCATAAATATTAATAGCAGTATTTTTTATCAGCCATTTCACTTTTCTTTTATGTGGATAATGCTTATAATCATCTCTTTCATATTCTCCCTCGATGATCCCTATTGCATCTGCCTCTTTTTGTGTACCCAAAGAAATGACAAAATCGCCTATTTCCATTTCTTCAAAAAAGTTTTCTAACGTATTCTTAACTTTTGATCCCAAATGACTATATTCTTCGTCACCAATATCTAAAACTGATTCCCACCCAATTCGTATTAAGGCCTCATCAAAACAATCTTTTTTCACTTGATGATCACTTCCTGAGCCACCAAGTGAGATTTTCCATACTTTAGAAGTTGAAGTAATTTCTGATATTGATTCAATTTCATATGTCTTATTTTGTGCCACAGTGCATAGTTCCTTAAATACACCATTTTGAACAACATAACGTATTTCAGAGGAGTTGCTACTTAGACAATCACCATCAAGTCCACAAGGTTTTATCCCCTCTACAAATTCTTCATACCCATAACTTTGATGAAAAGTTGTGAAAACTACTTGACCCATATTTTTAAATTTATCAAACATATCTTTTAGTTGTTTTCTTTCATTAGTTGAAATACTTTGCTTTCTTGATTTATCAAGTATTAACTTAATATTTTGATTTGGTTGTTTTTCAAGTAGAATATCTAAAGCCCTATTAATTGTATTATACGTTTTACCTGTTCCTGGAGGGCCAAATAATATTTGATTTAATGGTTGATTATTAGTAGTATTTGGATATTTATTAAATATAGATTCAAATATATGTATTTTATTATTAAGTTCATCTATTAACTCATCCAGTTGATCTATATTAAATTCTTTTTTCTCACTAGATTTTTCTTGAACCTCTTGAATTAATTTAGGATCTAATTTTGGTTTATTCTCATATGATACACCTAAAGTAACAACCAATTTTTTTTCATTATATCTATAAAATATAATTGGATAAACACCTTCACTTGTTTTTTGATCAAACTTTAATAAAGTTATCCATGGAAGTTTAGGTAGTTTTAGTCTTGTGCCCATTCCAAATGACATTTTCAACTCGTAACCCTTATACACAGGGTGGTTAATGTCTATAAACTCTCCTTTCCACATACTATTTTTACTATTATCCCACCACTGAACAAAAGTTTGGATGATTTGTTTTAATTGGTCGTTATCAATATTACTCATATTTTTCCTTTATAGTTTTTAATCTTGTACTCATATATTTTAAAACTCATAGAATTCGCTTATTCTTCAAAATCCCACTCATAATACTTCCCTGTCCTACTCCAAGCATCACACCCCTAACCTCATCACATTCCTTCTTAGAAATCATTCCTTCATGAGCTGCTTTATTTCGCACGTTTTGGATAGTATAAATAGCATTTTTCAATTCAAATTTAAGAAGATTTAAAAGTGGTGCATGTTTACGATAATCATTATAATACTTAGTATATGTAGAAAATATATCTGAATCACTTAATAAATACTTATTGGTTCCCATGTTTGGTTTTTGAGTTAAATAGTCATATAAAGTATAATTCCTACCTTGGACTTGATATTCAATATCTTCAAGCTCACTATTGACCATCATTAAAGTTTCAAAAAGTTTACGTAAAAAA
>Ga0256824_10000854_pt1 | contig 11798 bp, 14 predicted proteins | sample CV67metaG_FD_191570 | JGI IMG/M metagenome (GOLD analysis project Ga0256824, IMG submission 191570) | Hydrothermal vent microbial communities from East Pacific Rise, Pacific Ocean - CV67 | ecosystem: Environmental > Aquatic > Marine > Hydrothermal vents | place: Pacific Ocean: East Pacific Rise...
CCTTCTTACTTAGGATATTACCTTGCACAAAAGATTATGGAAGATATGAAAAGTCTTGGTTTAGCTGAAGATAATAAGACTATACAGGTAGCCTCATAATGTACCAAAGAGAATTTGACCAACGCCTCAAACAAGATTTCCCTAAAGCTGTACTACTCTATGGTGAAAATGCCTATTTGGTAGACCATTACATCGATACTTATATCAAAAAACTTGATGCAAAAGAGTCAATGCTTAGTCTTTACCATGATGAGTGGAACTTTGAACAGGCAAAAAACTTTTTATCTCAAACCTCTCTCTTTGGAGGAACAAACTTAGTGGTAGTCAAACATGAAAAAAAGATACCCAAAAAAGAACTAGATATCCTCGTAGAACTTGCAAATAAAACCCCAGACAATTACTTTATCTATGGTTATGCAGGTGCAGCTAAAGATGCTAGAAGTATGCAGGCAGCCTTTACAGACAAAAAAGGTGGGGTTTGGGTACGATTTTTTGAGCCTAACATTCGTGATGGTATAGCAGTCCTTCAACAAAAAGCACAACAGATAAAACTAGACATAGACCACTATGCCTTACAACATCTTATGCTCGTACTTAACAACAACCTAGCGCTCTGTGCCAATGAACTAGATAAATTAGCTATTTTAGGTACAAAAATCACGGGCAAAGATATAGACAGACTTGTCTACTCTACTGCACCTCTAGCTACAGAACAATTACTCATTGATTTGTTTAATAAAAAACCTATCACAGACACCATCACCAAGCTACTAGAAATCGGGGAAGATGAAGCTTCACTTTTACGCTCTACCCAATACTTTGTCAATCAAATCTTCCTTTTTCATGCCTACATCAAACTGAATGGACATGTAGACTCTGCTGACATACTAGGATATAAACTTCCTAAACAGATAGAAGAACAAAAATCACAGTTAGCTTTACGTGTGAAGTCTGCATCATTGCTAAAAATATTTGAACATTTACTGGAGAGTGAATTGGCTATAAAAAAAGCGCCTGCAACACAGAAAGAAGTATTGCTTTATAGTATGTTGATTAAGTTACAGGGGTACTTATAAAAAAGGAAAGCCCTTGGCTATCCGCATGTTGGTTCATTTCCTGAACCTTTTCCAAACTCATAGACAAAAGCTTGTAAATGGTCTAACCATACAGGGTTAATCTCTTTAGTATTTGGACACATTGTTCTAATCTCTGCTTCTAACTTTCCATCATCATAGATTTTTTGCCATTGTGTGGGGGTGTGTGTTGCTGTAAATTTTACCCCTGAAAACCCACAAGCATCTTTAAGTTTTTTACCATATATCTTTTGTCCCATTTCTACATTTCCTGCTAGTACAGAAGTAGAAAAGAGTATTACTCCTACGAATAATGTTTTAAATAAAAGCTTCATTGTATTCCTTTTTAATGTTTAACTTACAAATATAAATACAATATTTATCTTATCCTTATATTTGGAAGGTTATTAAAGATGTATATACATGTATCAGATTGATGCTAGATATCACACACATTTGTAAAAGATGTGTGTGATATCGAAAAAAATTGATGATTAGGAGAACATTTCTCTCATTACACCGCCAAACCACTCTCTAGTGGCCTTCGCAGTCCCCTTAGATCTAAACTTACCGCCACCATCTTTTGGTTTAGGTACATGTCCTTTTCCTTTTAATACTCCACTTTCATCCGCTGAAAAGGTATGTGTAACCATAATCGCTTCTTCTGGCTTACCACCAACCATTGAAAAACATACGTTTGCTGCATTTGCTGGGAGACCAGCTTTAAAGTCAGATGTTTTACCATTGAGTTGATCTACTATCTGTCCTGCTGCACGATGAGCTGCCCAAATAGCTGTTTGTCCTGATGGTGGTATTTTATGTGTAACCGCATCACCAATGACATATACATTTGCATCTGTTTTAGATTTAAAACTATATCCATCCATTACGGCATACCCTGCACCATTATGCTCTATATCTGCCATAGTAATAACTGGTGAACATTTATTGATAGGCATGAGATTACATACTTCATACTTTTCAGTTTTTGTTGTACCTGTCATATCATCAGCATCTTTGTACTCTTTGTATGTAATTGTTTTAGCCGCTGGGTCTACATCTACTACTTCAGTAAGACCTTTATACTCTATGATATCTGAGAATAAATCTGCCCATGATTCCTTAAAGGCTTTACCTTTAGCAAATTTACCATTACGTGTATCAAGTACAATAACTTTACCTTTAATTCCCTCATTCTTCATATAGTTAGCAACCATTGCTGTTCTCTCATATGGTGCTGGAGGACATCTGTACTTTCCTTTTGCTGGTGGTACAATAATTACATTACCATCATCCATATTATCAAGTTGTCTTTTTAGTGCAATATGCTCATTTCCAGGCATTAATCCTGCAGGACAAGCTTGTGATACATGTGCAATTTTTTCTTTTGACCATTTTGGAAATTGTTTTTCATAATCATACGCAATCCCTGGAGAAAGAACAAGAATATCATATGAGATATCACCTGTAGTAGTTGTCACTGTTTTAGACTTTCTGTCAATAGCAGTTACTTCTGCATTTACAAAACTATATCCGTGTTTTGTAGCTGGTTGATAGAAATCACCTACAAAAGTATCAAGACTCACATTATCAAGTCCCCCAAGTAAGGAATTTGAAAATGGACATGCCATAAACATACCTTTTTTTTCAATCACTGTTACTTCAATGCTACTGTCTTTTTTTCTAAGTGCTTTTGCTATGGTAAGACCACCAAAACCTCCACCTACAATTACTACTGATTTACCACTGGTTTTACCCGCTACTTTTGTCTCACTAGCCATTGTCATACTTGGAAGTGCTGCTGCAACTGCCGCTACACCTGCAAGTTTAAATGTTTCTCTTCTATTCATTGCCATATTGTCTCCTAAATGTTGATATGAATTGTTAATCTCTTTATATAATATAAAGTAATCTAAGTATGACAGAAGCTTTGATTTTAGAGCAATATTATTGAAGTTAATCATAAATAATTTTTAAGTTGTAACAAAATGAGGCATTGTTTATAAGAAATTTGGAGAGGTTATATTAACTATAATTTATGGTAATTAATCATACATTATAGTTAATATTTTATGCTTGGATAAGTTCTGCAGAAAAGTTTTTAAGTATCTGTACTTTTGCTTCTGTTTGCACTAATTTTTTAGCTCCACGTCTGCCATACTCTGCTTTTAAATCTTGTTTAAATGCATCAAAGAAATCTTGAAACTTTACTGGACCTAACACAGCTACTGCCCAGATATTATCATCTTTATCTATTTCTAGTATGATAGACGCTAAACCTTGATTTGCTGGTCCACCTACCACCTTACCACCTTGCTTCGGTTCAAATGCAGACAAATGTGAAGAACAAACGAATACGCCTCCTTTATCATAGGAGAGTGTTTTTCCCTTTTCCTCTACATATTGAAACATACTCATTGATTTTTGAGGGTATGTTAGTTGATGTGGACATATAGCAGAATATGCCACCAGTGTACCTTTACTTCCAGCACCACCTTTATAGATATACTCCGTGCCATCTTCTGCCTTGAGTTTAATCTCTTTGTCTGTAGGTGTTGCTAAGTTAACCATGATGGCTGGTGTTGCCGCATGGGGATAATGAAAAATATAATTTTCTTCTGTAATAAGTGTTGAAACTTTCAATGCCTTACCTTCAGCATCTTTGAGTTGTACTTTTTCAAATGTTTGAAATAAATTCCCATTTTCTGCATAAAGCTTTTGCGTAATAAGTGATGGAGCAATGGCTATTGTCATTGCTGTTGTGCCAGATAGTTTTAAAAAACTTCTTCTTTTCATAAATAAAACCTTTACTATAAAATAATCTAATCAAATATTACAAAAAAATTGATTAATGTCAAGGATTTTTATCATCAATGTATAGAAGTGTTTGCTAATGTGCGATTAAGTCACATTATTGTACTATAACGCTTCCAAAATTCTTGCTCATTTTTGGACGAGTTGAAATACTATTCGCGTTTATATGGGCTATTAAACCAAAAGGAAACAATATGAATTGTTATGAAACACTGTTTGTAGTTAAACCTACATTAACAGAAGAAGAAATAGCTGCACAAATCACTAAAGTGAAAGATGTTCTTGCTAAAGAAGGTGCTGAACTTGTAGGTACTGATGATATGGGTATGAGAAAACTTGCCTACCCTGTACAAAAAAATGACAGAGGATACTACACTATTCTTTTTTATAAAGCCGAAGGTACAGTCATTACAGAACTTGAGAGAAACCTCAAAATCAATGAAGAAGTGATTAAGTTTTTAACTGTAAGATACAGTAATACTAAAGAAATGACACAATTTAATAAGCTTGTAGATGCATCTAACAAAAAAGCTGAGCCTGCTCCAAAAGCAGTAGTAGCAGAAACGGTAGAAACAGTAGCAGAAACAGTAGCAGAAACAGAAACAGTAGTAACAGCTGAATCAACAGAAGCGTAATTTAAAGCACACTTAGGAGCGACCTTATGTACAACAAAATTATTTTAGCAGGAAACCTTACGAGAGATATTGAAGTAAGATACACACAAAGTGGTGCAGCTATTGGCAATACTGCCATAGCCACTACTAGAAAATTCAAATCTCAAACAGGTGAACAAAAAGAAGAAGTACTTTTTGTAGATATTACTTTCTTTGGAAGAACTGCTGAAGTAGCTAATCAGTACTTACGTAAAGGTAGCAAGATATTAGTAGATGGTAGACTCAAACTTGACCAATGGACAGCACAAGATGGTAGCAAGCGTTCTAAACACTCAGTAACCGTTGAGAGTATGACAATGCTCGGTAGCAAAGGTGATAATGAACAAGGTGGGTATAACGCTGCACCAGCAGGTGATACCTATTCTCAACCTGCTCCTAGCTATGCTGCACCTACACAGCCTGCACCACAGCAACAACAAAGTCAAGCGTCTAACATCCCAGAGATCGACATCAATGAAGATGAAATACCATTTTAGGAGAACACCATGGCAGAAAGAAGAAAATTTAAAAAGAGATTTTGTAAATATTGTGAGCAAAAAGTTGAATTTATCGACTATAAAGACTTAGCTGGTCTTAAATTTTCACTAAGTGAAAGATTTAAAATCATGCCTCGTCGTCTTACAGGTAACTGTAAACGTCACCAAGAGCTTGTAACAGTAGCAATCAAAAGAGCTAGACAAACAGCACTAATTCCGTATATCGTAGATAGAAAGAATGTTGTTGAAAACCCTTTTGAAAACGTAAGATAGTTGTAGGGGTGGGTTTTCTAACTCACCTTTTCTATCGCATTAGTGGTCGATTGTATCGACCCTACTTTCCCAATACAACAAAGCGCTTATCTGCTTCATCAAAATCGTACAAACTTACATCATCATCACATAATAGTTTTAAGCCTGAATATTTCACTAACTCTTCCACACTATGATAATACTGTCTTATCGTTTCTTGTGACTTTTTATACCTATCATTTTCTTTTTCAAAAAGTGTAAACTCTGAAATATACTCATTCTCTGCAAAGTCACTGTCTACTGTTAAAAATCGTTCCTCATCATCAACGATGAAAGAACCCACTGCTACGTTTTTAAAACCATATAAAGTATTTATATCACAAAGGAAAACCCCACCCTCATACAAATGTTCCCTCATACATACTAAAAAGGTTTTGAGTTCCTCTTTTGTAAGATAATTCAACATATCAAAGACAGCAGTAATCACATCATATTTACCCTCTAAATCACATAGGTTAACACACTCTGCATCTAAGCCTAGTTTTTTGGTTTTAGCCACCATTAAAGGGCTTAAATCAATACCTTTTACTTGTGGTATATCTAGTGCTTGTTGCATCTGAACCAAAAAATCTCCAGAACCACAACCGACATCTAAAAGTGTTTCAAAATCAATGGAGTTTAAAAAAAGAAGATAATGTGCATAAAGACTAGGTGCAGCCTCTTTTACACCAAGTAAGTCCTCTACTTTTGCGTAGAGGTCTAGGGAGCTAGCAGTGTTCTTAGCCACGGCTTTCTACAACTGTTTTGATTTTCTCATACAAAGAAAGTATCTCTTCTTTCTTTGCATAAAAACTATTTTTATTGGAGATGAGATGTGCAGAAGAATCCATAATATCTTCAGCAACTTTGAGTCCATTTTCTCTCATAGTAGAACCTGTTTCTACGATGTCCACTATAGCATCTGCAAGTCCTACTAATGGTGCAAGCTCTATAGAACCATAAAGTTTTACTACTTCCACTCCTACTGCTCTCTTGGCAAAGTAGTTTTTCGTGATGTTTACCATCTTTGTTGCCACCTTAATGTTAGGACGTGACCAGTCAAGTTCATCTTCATTTTTAATACCGATGGCTACTTTACACTTACCTAACTGCATGTCAAGAAGCTGGATAATATCTAACTCTTTTTCTGTAATCACATCTAGACCTACTATACCAATGTCTGCTGCACCATGTTCAACATACGTTGGTACATCTTGGTTACGTACATTTAAAAAACGAAACTCACCCATATCAAGTATGAGCTCTCTACCTTCAAACTTAAACTCTCCACCAAAAATTTCTGCAAATATCTCTAGTGTCTGTTCTGCTATTCTTCCCTTTGGAAGTGCTACTGTTAACATGTTAACCCTTATTCTTTATCGCTTTTCATATTTTATTGCTTTTAACATCCCAGTGAAAACCAATTTTTCATCATAGAGTGCATCGTCAAAAAACCCTGAGAGAAACTTCCCATCTCCACCTGTAAAATAGAGTGTCTTTGCCTTACTATGTTTGTCAATGAGTGCTTTTATAGACGCGATTATACCATAGCTTATCTGCTCTTTTGTTGTAGTGGGAAGTTGTTTTAAATTTACATTTTTAGATAGCTCCGTATCTAGTGCAGGAGAGATAGCTTTATAGGTCTGCATATAAGCCTTTAACCCTGGCAATATAAAACCACCCACATACTTACTGTTTTCTACCATATCGACAGTAATAGCTGACCCAGCATCTACAAATATGCCATTTGCATGACTCAAACAAAGTGCCTTTCTATCTGTACCCATAGTCTCATACTCTCCCGTTATTTTCATAAGTTCCGAGATATTTTTCCATTGTGAAATAGCTGCTATTTCATCTGTGAGTTCATGTTTTACAGAAATATAGCACAAAGGACTCTGAGCATACTTTTTAATGGCATCTACATAGCTAAGATGCTCTACTTTTTTCCCATCATAGATATGAAAATGGGTATTACCAATATCTGCTAACAGTATATTAGCCATGATGCCACACTTTCCATTTGTTTTCTTCTAGCATTGCTTTGGCTTTAGAACAAAGGGGGGCTTTGATGATGATATATTTTTTCTTAATACTGCTGTCTATATATTTTTCTAATTTCTCATGCAAAGCCATAAGTTCTTCTGCCTCTTTACGTAGTATCCTACTCTTTTTTTCCAGATACATCACATCTGCATAGTAGCCTTTCAAATCTACACCCGCATATATGCCTATCTTTTTACGTGAACCTAGTTCTTTAGGTGTAATTTCTTTGAGTGATTTGAAAATGATATTTTTTTGTTGTAAATACTCTACTATTGTCTTAAGATTCGGCATTTAGTGCCTCACTGTACTGAATTTTAATTCTTGTCATAGACTTATCATACCCTAATCATCGTAAAGGATGGAAAGATGCCATCGTCTCTGCCAAGTTTTGTTTCTGAATATGTGTATAAATTTGTGTCGTCTCCAAAGATGAATGTCCAAGTAACTCTTGCACCACACGCAAGTCTGCCCCACCGATGATGAGTGAAGAAGCAAAAGAGTGACGTAGTACATGAGGTGAAACACCCAAATATTTCTTTACTATCTTATAGGCAGATATACGACTAAGCTGTTCACCTCTATAGTTGAGCCATAGATAGGGACTAGCCATCGTCTGTTCAGCCAAATATACTTCTAATGCTTGTGTCGCCACAGGCGCTAAAGGCACAACACGTTCCTTCTCACCTTTTGCAAAACGAATTTTAAGCCAGCCCTCTACTATATCTGCACGTTGTACAGACAATGCTTCAGATATACGACATCCACTGGCATAGAGAAAGAGTATAAGGGCATAATCACGCAAACCCATGACTGTACTTCTGTCAATCAAATTAATACCATCAAGTATCTCGTCATTACTCACATATTTTGGAAGATTTTTAGGGACTTTTGCCATAGGTATTTTAATTTTTTCATGTGTAAAATTTTGTTTATGACAAAAATTAAAAAATACATTGATAGAGGAGAGCTTACGATTCAATGTACGCTTATTTTCAAAACTAGCTAAAAATGCTAAGACATCTGCAGTATCAAGTGTTGTAAGTATTTTTTGGGAATGTTCTTCTAGTTGATGCAAATCAGAGAGATAAGAACTAACAGTCAGAGTGTCAAGTGCTTTAGTAACACTCAAATACTCTTCAAATGCTACAAGTAAATCACTTTTACTCATAGCCTAATTTAGATAAGTCAATAATTTTACCATCTTTATAAAGTTTAGAACCAGTGATAAACGCAGGATTATCTACACTCCCTAGGTCATATATTTTAAATTTATTTAGATCAGAAGAAAGTACAATAAGTGACCCTTGTTGATCTAATCCATACACTTTATCTCCTACCGCGGTTGCTGCAGAGAAATGTGCGTATTTAAACTTTTTCGATGCTATGGGCTGCAGTGCAGAATTAAGTTTTACCACTTCACCTTCTTTGGTAAAGACAAATACATTTCTATTGGAGATTGTTACTTCTGATATATTTGCACGATATTCTTGCTTACCTCCACCACCTAATGTAATCACTTTTTTAGGTGTAGCTGCCACCATTATATTACCCATACGCGATAAATATACGACATTATTAAAGACTTTATTACTACTAAGATATACTACTTTTGCATTGTCGCTATTATGAGAATCAACAATAATCAACTTCCCATCAAGCATTGGCATGACAACAAGGTTGTCAATAAACATTGGACTTGCCGCTCGTGTATCAATGGCATACGTTCTTTCAGAACGACTTTCTACTATTTTTCTATTATCTGCTACTTGGTAAATACCAAATGTATTATTGTTAAGTATATATGCCACGACACCATTTTTGATTGTTGCAGAAACAACAGGTACATGTAAAGAAACTGCTCGTTCAGACTCTTGTGTACTTTTATTGATAATATTCAATATACCTTCCGTATTAGAAGCCAATATATACTTGTTATTTTCACTTAAAAACCTATAACCATTTCCAAGTTTTATATGACTAACCCCTGATTTACCTATATACTTTCCACTCATAAGTGTTGCACCATCACGGCTTAAATCTATGACTTTTTCCCCATACGATTGTGTTTTTGCAGAAAATGTTTGTGCAGGTTCAAAATACTGTTTTCCACTACAGCCAGAAAAAAGTATTGCTGTGATTATAAGAGTAAAAAACGATTGTATTTTCATTACTTAGCCTTTATGATTGAATGCTTTAATAAAGAAGCAAGCATAGACAACGCAGAATCTTCAGTAACCTGTTCTAATTTAATTTTGGCATTTTTCATGTCTCCAGATTTTATAGCCAAATATGCTTCTTCTATAATTGCCATCTCTTTATAAAGTTTGGAATCACTCTTTTTATTTTCTAAGACAGCTGCAGAATAGGCACTTACATCAGCAATAACTTCATTTGAACTATGCTTAAGTGTTGTTAAGGCTTTTACATCTTTATTTTTACTTGCTTGTGCATAAGTAAACAATTCAAAAAGTGCTGGATTTTTTTCTTTTAATGTTGCAAGTGCTTGCGCATCATCCGATTTTGTTTGTAATGTTAAAAAAGCTGTATTTGCTTCAGCCAACTTTGCTTCTTGCATTGTTTGCATCACAGATCTTCCCACAAAGAAAAGAATAAGTCCAAGGACAATAGCCCAAATGATAAACCTATATTTTCTATACAATGTTTCTAGTTTAAATGCACTCTCTAGCACTTTTTCATCACTACTTAACTCTTTTTTTACATCTGCAATATTCACAGCATTCTCCTAGGGCAAAATTATTATCGTATATTATACCCTTTAGAGTTAAAACTAAGCTACAACTCTACAACTGTAATACCTAAGTTTCCTGGCATTCTGTAAAACTTATTTATTTTTGGATGTGTTTTAAGATATTCACCTACCAACTTTGACAAAACACCTCCTCCTGTACCATGGATGATTTGTACTTCATTTAAGTTATTGACAAGTGCATCTGAAAGAAATTTATCTACGGTATCTATGGCTTCATCTGCATACATACCTAAAAGTTTTACAGAGACAGAAGCTCCTGATTTTTCTATACTAACTTCTACTTTTGGTTTGCGTGGTTTTGGATTGAGTTTTACTTGAGGGGTATCACCTCTGCGTTTAAGTTGAGAGAGAGGTACACGCATTTTAAGTCCATCTACGATGATAGTCGCATCTTTTCCACGGAGAGAAAGAAGTTCACCTTTATGCGAACGGTACTTTACCTTATCGCCCTCTTTGAGAGGTTCATCATCTACTTTAGCTAACTCTTTTTGTTTAAAGTCTTTACGTTGGTGTGCTACATTAAGTAAGCGTCTACCCTCCGTTGATTCTTTAGCCTTAAGTGCTTCACGTGCTTTTTTTGTTGCTGCATTATAACGATTTTCTAGTGTAGCTATGGCTTTTCTATGACTCTCTTGAAGTTTCAGCTCATCCTCTTCTAATTTTAACTTTTTCTGTTCTACTGCTTTTAAATCTTCATCTATTTTAGCTATTTTCATACGCATTTCACGTTCTAGTGAGGTAGATTTTTCTATGAGTTCATTAAGATTGTCTTTGTCCTCTCCATAGACCACTTTTGCTTTTTCTACTATGGCCACAGGTACACCATAACGCTGTGCCGTCTCAAAGGCATAAGACTTTCCTATGCTCCCTTGTAAAAATGTATAGGTGGGCAATCGCCGTTCTTCATCATACAATGCAGCGATAAGTTCTACTTCATCATCTCCTGCCATCAGTGAAGCCAAACGTTTATGGTGTGTGGTAACGATGAACGATATACCTTTTTTACGAAGTTCATCTAGCATCACACGAAACAGTGAGGCAGCTTCATCCGAGTCTGTCCCTAGTTCTATCTCATCTACACCTACAATGGCATCTTCTTTGTTAAATAGTTTGGCAAACTCTTGCATACGTCCTGCAAATGTAGATATATCATTTTTAACTGACTGAGGGTCATCTATGACTGCTTCTATACTTTTATAATGCCCCACTTCCGTTTTAGAGGCATCACACTTAAATGGTAGTAAATACTTAGACATATAAACCGCACTTAGCATAGACTTTAAAAGCATCGTTTTACCCCCAGCATTCACCCCTGTAACTAGCATGATTTGTTTGTTAAAATCCATAGAGATAGGCACTGGATTTTCTATGGCAGGGTGCGCAAAGTCTTGTAGCTTAATACGTTTATGCTTAGAAGGAAGGACAAACTCATACTCTTTGGCTCTAGCAAAACTTACGCGTGCTTGGTAATGGTCAAAACGATCATACTCTTTGTTTATAAAAGCTAAAAATCGTTCCCACTGAAAAAAAACTGCAGAAATCTCTTTACAGTAACGGTAAACAATCTCCTCTTTTGCTGAGAGCAACACAGACTCTTTCTCTTTTAAATGAGAGATACTCTGAGGCAAGATGTAAAAAAACCCTCCAGAACTCC
>Ga0256824_10000855_pt1 | contig 11797 bp, 10 predicted proteins | sample CV67metaG_FD_191570 | JGI IMG/M metagenome (GOLD analysis project Ga0256824, IMG submission 191570) | Hydrothermal vent microbial communities from East Pacific Rise, Pacific Ocean - CV67 | ecosystem: Environmental > Aquatic > Marine > Hydrothermal vents | place: Pacific Ocean: East Pacific Rise...
TGGCGATTGAATGGCGATGTTTGAGGGTGTGACATAAATCATTCTTTCATTTGTTGGACCAAAAAGAGTGATAGAGGGAATGTTCTGTGCCCATGCCATATGGGTAGGTCCAGTATCATTACCGATAAGTAAATCCATATGAGATATAAAAGAGACAAGTTCACTGAGACTGAGTTTTGGAGCAAGCGTAGCATACTCGCTATTTTCACAAATCCACTCTGCATTTTTCTTCTCTTCTTGGCTTCCCCAGATGATATAGAGCTGCGTTTTAAGAGCATTACATACCTGAGCAACTAACTCTTTTGGATAGATTTTTGACTCCCAAGAAGCGCCTATTACTAGAGCTACTTTTTTCTTCTGCGTTTTAAACTCAAAGTGTTTATCTACGGAAAAAATGGGTTTTTTATTGAGAAGCATGGTGTCTGTTATAAGAAAGTCAAGGGCATCACTCACAACAAAACAGTTGCGTTTTATCACGCATGTTTCATAAGGGATGTTTGATGTGGTTTTATAAAAAAGAGAGGCAAGAGATTCTCTTGTCGAGTGCTTGTCAAACCCCTGCGTTTTTTTGCCTATGAGTCTTGAAACTATGGCTGATTTTAGTAGCCCTTGCATATCTATGATAAGGTCAAACTCTCCAAGAGAACGCAGCCTAGAGATAGTCTCTTTTAAAAGAGTAAAATTCTTCTCTTTTTTAATTTTTTTGATGTCTATGGCATGAACTTTATCTAAAAGAGGATGCTCTTTTATAATAGTATCAAAACCATTTTGTGTAATCCACTCTATCTTAGCCTCGGGGTACTCTGCGTTTATAAACTGCAAAACTACGGCACTGTTTACAATGTCTCCAAGTGCAGATAAACGCACGATAGCTATTTTTTTTATATCTTTATTCATTGATGACATTATATCTAAGAAGTATAAATTAACTTCTCACTTATCTTGGAATCATTTATCTCAACATATCGCATAGGAAACATATCTAAGTCAAGAGGACGAACAAAACCACGAGTCACTATAGTCTTTGTTCCGTGAAGTTCTTTTACTGAGTCTATATGCTTATGTCCAGAGAGAGTGAGTATAAGGTTAGGGTAGGCGAAGAGTCGTTTTTGAACTTCAGCTGTGTTGTTAAGAACATACTTATGAATATCTTTTTCATCTTTAGAGTTCCAGTAGTTAGTATAGGGGTGGTGGTTTAAGATAAGAGTCGGCTTGTTTGACTTGAGCGCTTGTTCGGCAAAGGCAATAGTCTCTTCTGTGTACTTACCGTTGTTAGCACCTTCTATACAGCTATCAAGTCCTAGAAGTTGATAGCCATTTTTCTCTACTATCCAATCTTTACCAGATACTTGCATCTCTGCGTTTTGTAGGAACATCATCTTAAACTCATCAAGATTAATGCTATCGTTTGGATTTGGGTGAGACTCCTTGTTTCCTCTTACTACATAAGAAGGAACGTTAAGAGTGCTGATAATCTCTTTAAATTTAAGAGCGTCTGCGTTTCCTTCAACATTGTTATTAAAGTTGTCGCCACCAAAGAGTACAAAATCAAGTTCTTTATACTCCTCATTTAAAAAAGTGACCATTAGTTCCATCGCTTCTACTGTATCGCTATCACTTAAGTCCATATGTGAGTCGGTTACATGAACAAACTTAAGAGTTGCTACTTCTTTTTTTGTAGTGGCTGCGTTTAGTGAAAGGGGTATTGCACTCACAGCTAAAGCACCTTTTATAAATCCACGTCTTGATATTTTTGACATAATGAGTCCTTATTGTTATACATTGAAGTATAGCAGGGCATAGTTAATTATTAATGATTATTTTGTTACACTATCTAAAATATGAGGAGTTAGTATGGAATTGAGCTTTCAAGCAATTTTATTTATTATCGCTGGTGTTGTAGTTGGATGGTTCTTGAGTTTTGTAAAATCAAGATTTGAAGTTAGAGGCTACAAACAAGAGATAAAAGAGTACAAAGAACATCTTAATCGTCAGATGAAAATCACAAGTGAGGGAAGTAAAAACCTTGAAAAAGATTTAGAAAAACTCAAAAATGAAAATGAAAATCTGAGAATTACAGTACAAACTCTTGGTCAAAAACCAGGTCGTGCTGAGATGAGACTCCTTAACATTTATGATGGAGCATTAAGAAAAATGCAGATGAAAGCACCAGGTTTTTCTTCGGCTTGGGAGATGTCACTTCAAGAGTCAGAACGTGAATACCAAGAGAATGAAAAAGGTTTAAAAGGCATCATAAATAAAGTCTTTGGCCCGAGTTTAACTCACTCAACAGAAGAACGTTCTGCACAGATATCAGACTTTGCTCAGAGTTACGAAAACAAGTAATCTTTTTGTAACCGACGCTTAGATATAATGCAAAAAAATTAGATAGAGGAGTTAAAAGTATGGTTGCATCAGACATTCAAAAGTTTTCAGAAGGTCGAACTAAGGCAAGAGCATATTTTTGCTATCTATTTTCAAAAAATATTCCAAACCGTTTACCCTCTTTAAGTCGTGAAATGGTTATGCCTCGTCTACGTAAGATTAAGGCTGATTTAGAGAACTGTGAAGGTGTTTACCTACTTGATCATCAGGGTGTTCAGATTTCACCTACTTATGCAAACGAAACAAAGATAGAAGAAGATATAGGTAAAATCCGTGCAAATCGTGCCTACTACTATCGTGCAGTTAGAGAAAAAAGATGTACTATAACGGATCCATATCCTTCTTTAATAACTGGAAACTTAACAGTAACAGCATCTGTTCCTATTTTCTGTGAAGATGGAAACCTCAAATTTGTAGCATGTTTAGATATGCCTATTGATGAGGTGCTTAAAATTGCACACTTAAATACGTATGACCTCTTTTACTCTAAACTGTTTAAGTACTCTTACGGAATTTTTGCCTTTGCTTTGATGGCTGTTGCACTTTTACTATTTGTTCACGGGGTTAAAAGCTTTTTTGTTCAAGAGATAGCTCTTTCACACCTCTCAATTGATGCTATGTTTAAGGCGACAATTCTTCTTACACTTTCTCTGGCCATCTTTGACCTTGGAAAAACACTGATAGAAGAAGAAGTCATTGGACAAAATAAAGAACATGATATTTCTGGACCAAACAAAACCATGGTGAAGTTTTTAGGTTCTATCATAATTGCACTCTCAATAGAGGCTCTTATGTTAGTCTTTAAGTTTGCGATAACTGATCCGGAAAAGTTGATGTTTGCTATCTATATAATGGGTGGAGTTGCTCTGTTAATAGTTAGTTTGGCGGTATATATAAAGTTTACAAAATTTAAAAATAATAGAGATGAATAATGATTGCGATAGTTGATTATAATATGGGGAACTTAGCAAGTGTACAAAATGCCTTTGCAAAGTTAGGAAAAGAGACAGTTGTTGAGAGTAATCCAGCGAAATTTAAAGAATACGACAAACTTATACTTCCCGGTGTTGGTGCGTTTGGTGATGCGATGCAACATCTTCGTGAGCGAAATATGATAGAGCCACTTAAAGAGTTTGCAGCGAGTGAAAAGCCGATGATTGGAATATGTTTGGGAATGCAACTTCTTTTTGAATCAAGTAATGAGTTTGGTCAAAATGAAGGACTTGGACTAATAAAAGGTCATGTAAAAGCTTTTGATGAGTCAAAGTTTAGTGAACCACTTAAAGTACCACATATGGGTTGGAACAGAATGTTTACTAAAGAGCACCCACTTTTTGTAGGGCTTGATGATGAACATTATCTCTACTTTGTGCATACATATCATGTAACTTGTACAGATGAAGAGGATATTATAGGGAGTACAGAGTATGGATATACTTTTACTTCAGCAGTAGCACACAAAAATATTATGGGTATACAACCTCACCCAGAAAAAAGCCATGAAAATGGACTTAAAATTTTAGAAAACTTTATAAAACTATAGGAAAACAGATGACACTTTACCCCGCGATAGACTTAAAAGATGGACAGGCAGTAAGACTTACAAAAGGTCTTATGGATAGTGCAAAGGTTTACTCAAATGAGCCTTATGAACTTGTAAAAAAGTTTGAAGAAATGGGTGCTGAGTGGGTTCACTTGGTTGACTTAAATGGTGCCTTTGCAGGTGAACCAAAAAACTTAGACTCAATCATAAAAATAAGAGAAAACTGTAATGTTAAACTCGAACTTGGTGGTGGGATTCGTGATGAAGCTACGATACAGAAGATGCTTGAAATCGGAATTGATAGAATCATTTTAGGTTCTATAGCCGTAAAAGACCCACAGTTTGTTAGAGATATGGCAGCTAAATACCCAATAGCAGTTGGAATAGATGCGATAGACGGTTATGTAGCAGTTGAGGGTTGGGGAGAAGTTTCTTCTATGAAAGCTACTGATTTAGCTCGTGAGTTTGCAAACGCAGGTGTTGAAGCTATCATATGTACTGATGTTGGAAAAGATGGAACTTTATCTGGTGTAAATGTTGAGTTTACCTTAGACATAGCCCGTGCAAGCGGTGTAAGCACTATAGCAAGTGGTGGTGTAAAAGATGCTAGTGATATTGAAGCTCTTATCGCGACTAAAGAGGTTGATGGTGTTATCATTGGTAAGGCATATTATGAAGGTCGATTAGATCTTCCTAAAATGTTCAAATTATTGGATTAATAGTAAAATAACTAAAATTTTGCTACTATTAGTCTATTAAAATTATAAATATTAGAAAAAAGGATTTCAATTGAAATTACTTGTTGTTGATGATAGCTCGACTATGCGTCGTATTATAAAAAACACTTTAGCTCGTTTAGGTTACAAAGATATACTAGAAGGTGCTGATGGTGTTGAGGGTTGGGCTCAAATGGATGCTAACCCTGATATTGATATGCTTATTACAGACTGGAATATGCCAGAGATGAATGGTCTTGAGCTTGTGAAAAAAGTTCGTGCAGATAAGCGTTTTGTAGATACTCCAATAATTATGGTTACTACGGAAGGTGGTAAGACAGAAGTTATTACAGCACTTAAAGCTGGTGTGAATAACTATATTGTAAAACCATTTACACCTCAAGTTCTTAAAGAGAAACTTGGTGCTGTTATGGGTATCTCTGAGTAATGCAAGAATACTACTATGAGCTAGTAGTTACAGTTTCATCTCACCACTCACTTTTTTCAGATTTTTTATCAGATACACTTCCTGTCGGTTTTGAAGAGACCGATGGTGGTTTTATTGTAAGAAGTGAAGATGAACTAGATACTATTATCTGGGGACTTGAACAATTTACAGAAGCCTTACAAAAAGCACTAGGTGAAACTATTGAGCTTGAGTGTATACAGAGCAAAAAACAAAATAGTGACTGGGTCGCTACATATCAAAAAAGTATAGAACCCTTAGCAATTGACAAGTTCTATATACATCCAACTTGGACTGAACCTAATCCAAAACTCATAAATATCGTTATTGACCCTGCTCTTGCATTTGGAACTGGTCACCATCCAACAACTGCTTCTGCAATTCGTGCGATTTCAAAGTATGTTAAAAGTGGAGACAATGTTTTAGATGTAGGTTGTGGAAGTGGAATACTTGCAATGGCTGCGATGAAACTTGGTGCAGTAGTAGATGCCTGTGATACTGATCCTATCTCAGTTGAGAACTCTATTACAAATGCAGTTTTAAACGAACTAAAATATGAAAATATTTGGGAAGGTTCATGTTCATTAAGTAAGGGAACATATGATGTCGTTGTAGCAAATATTGTTGCAGATGTTTTGACCTTTATAGCCAAAGATTTAAAAAGTGTTTTAAAAGATAATGGAATTTTAGTCTTATCTGGAATACTTGATAAGTATGAAAAAAAGGTTCTCAACTTCTATAAAGATTGTGAAGTGATAGAGAGAATTATACAAGATGAGTGGGTAACTCTCATCGTAAAAAGAAAAATATAAAATATAAAAGAGAAAATAGATGCAAAACAAAGATAATAAAGACAACAATAATTTTTTTAATAAGAATCCTCTTATAACATTCGCAATTTTCTCCGTTGTTGTTATACTTTTGTTTAAAGTGGTGGTAGGTGACGGTGCAACTGCTTCAAATGGTGCAGTACTAGGTGCTAACAAAAAAGTAACTAAGGTTAGCTACTCAGAACTTAAAAATCTAGTTGACTCTAAAAGTGTTAGAAAAGTTGAAATTGGTCAAACTTATATAAAAGCTATATCTACTGATGGTGCTACAGTATATACAACTAGAATCGTAAAAGGCGATACAAAGCTTATAGAATCACTTGACAATCAAAAGATTGAATATATTGGTTTTAGTGAAACTAACTGGTTTACAGAGATGTTTGGTTGGTTATTTCCATTTTTACTTATCATAGGTGTTTGGATGTTTTTCGCTGGTCGTATGCAGAAGAGCATGGGTGGCGGTATTCTAGGAATGGGTGATTCTAAAAAGATGGTAAGCTCTGAAAAACCAAATACTAAGTTTGATGATGTAGCTGGTGTTGAAGAGGCAAAGGAAGAAGTTCAAGAGATAGTTGACTTCTTAAAATACCCAGGTCGTTATGTAGAAATCGGTGCAAAAATTCCTAAGGGAGTTTTACTTGTTGGTTCTCCAGGTACGGGTAAAACACTTTTAGCAAAAGCAGTGGCTGGTGAAGCAGATGTTCCTTTCTTCTCAGTGAGTGGTTCTAGTTTTATAGAAATGTTTGTTGGTGTTGGTGCTGCACGTGTTCGTGATCTATTTGAACAAGCAAAAAAAGATGCTCCAAGTATTATCTTTATCGATGAGATAGATGCTATTGGTAAGAGTCGTGCTGCTGGTGGAATGATGGGTGGAAATGATGAAAGAGAACAGACTCTAAATCAACTTCTTGCAGAGATGGATGGATTTGGTACAGATACACCTGTAATCGTTCTAGCGGCAACAAATAGACCTGAAGTTCTTGATGCAGCACTTATGAGACCGGGACGTTTTGATAGACAGGTTTTAGTTGATAAGCCAGACTTTGAAGGTCGTATCAAAATTTTAAATGTTCATATGAAAAGTGTGAAGATGGATAATGATGTTGAGATTGAAGAAATTGCTCGTTTGACTGCTGGTTTAGCTGGTGCAGACTTAGCAAATATTATCAACGAAGCAGCACTTTTAGCTGGTCGTAAAAGTCAAAAAACTGTAAAACAGAAAGATCTTTTTGAATCAGTTGAACGTGCTATCGCGGGACTTGCTAAAAAATCTCGTCGTATCAATCCAAAAGAGAAAAAGATAGTTGCTTATCATGAAAGTGGTCATGCCCTTCTTGCTGAAACAACTGTTGGTGCAAAAAAAGTATCTAAGGTTTCTATAGTTCCTCGTGGACTTGCTGCCTTAGGTTATACTCTAAATAAACCTGAAGAAGATAAGTTTATGATGCAACGTCATGAGTTGTGGGCAGAAGTAGATGTTCTACTTGGTGGTCGTGCAGCTGAGCAGGTATTTATCGGTGAGATCTCTACTGGTGCTGGAAATGACCTTGAACGTGCTACTGACATCATAAAATCAATGGTTCAAACATATGGAATGAGTGATATTGCAGGACTAATGGTTCTTGAAAAATCTCGTCAATCTTTCTTAGGTGGTGCTCAACAAGCTAGTCGTGAGTATAGTGAAAAGATGGCTGAAGAGATGGATACATTTATTAAGACATCACTCCAAGAGCATTATGAAGAAGTTGTTTTAAGACTTGAAGAGTACCGTGGTGCTATTGAAAATATGGTTGCACTTTTATACAAAAAAGAGAATATTACTGGTGATGAAGTACAAGAAATCATTATTGATTTTGAAAAAGAAAACAACATTAAAAGTAAAGTTATTGAATCAGTAGATGAGATAAAAGAAGAACTAAAAGTGGATGCTTCTATGAGTGAAGAGACTACTCACTCAGATGAGAAGAGTGATGAGAAGTAACCTTCTTCCTGTTGCAAAAGAGTCCTTAAAGTACCTTTTTTCATTTTCTGTAGCTTTTATAGTTTGTGTTGTTTTAGATTTTGAAATCTTGGCTTTAGTAGCTTTTATAGGTTTAATATATATCGCCTATTCATTTAGAAATCCGGAAAGAGAACTTCCTCTTTTTGAGATGAATAGTCTTCTCTCAAGTAGTGATGGTGTTGTTAAAGCTATTACAGAGCTTGTAGATGATGAGTATGCCTATAAAATAGAGATAGAGTCTAACTTTACTGATGTAGCTCTTTTGAGAGCTCCTATGAATGCTAAGATACTTACAGTGGATTTCTATAATGGAACAAGAGTTTCTAAAAAAAGTAAACTTTTTGAGGATACAAATGAAAATGTTAGTTTAGTCTTTGAGGATGAAAATAATCATAAGGTTAAAATTGTGCATAGATTGAAAAAGAGTTTTGCACCACTTTATATTGATGTTCTTGAGTCTCAAAATATTTATCAAACTTCTAGATATGGTTTGATGGTAAATGGTACTACTTCTATCTATCTTCCAAGTAATTTTCGTCTTAATGTAACTGTAGGAAATGAGTTAAAAGCATCAGAAACTCTACTTGGTTACTTCTCTTAAATATCTAACTACTTGTTAGGATTTTGTTTTTGAAATAGAAGCTTATTTGTATCTATAGCAAAGTCAAAATACTGAGAGATAAATCCATCTCTATCTATTTTAGAGAGTTGGATAACAGCACCCTCATTGTTTCGTATCTCCAAATAAAGTAGTGCTAAGGCATAACGACTCTCATAAAAACTACCATTTTTAAGCTTTGATAACTCAAGTAAAGCGATAGCATTACCATGATGTCCAGCACCTGTAGAAGCTACTGCACCTAAAAAGAGTGTATAAGCATCTTGGACTTTAAGTTCATCAATAAGATGATTGTATAGTATGTATGCCTCTTCAAATCTTTTTTCGTAAAGCAGTGTTAATGCTAATGCACTTTCAATCTCATAAGTTGGCTGATCAGTCTCTTCTAGTACACGTTTGAGTTGTTGACGTAAGAAGTACAATCTTCCAGAAATCAAGTTCTGCTGAATATATAAAAAACGAGTGATGTAAGGACCAAAGTAGAGGTCGTTAAAATTAAAGTTTTGTTTTTTTAGATATATCATCACTTCAATGGCATACTTCTTATCTGAATAGTTACTAAAGTGAGCGTCTATATACATAAGGTGAGGAAGAATATCTCTTTGGTGAAGGATTACAAGTTTTTCTGTAGCCTTTTGAGCAATCTCCTGCTTATTTAACTTAATAGCGATAAGTGTGTTTAGGGCTAAGTATAAAGGACGTTGAGTATAGTCATGATCTAGCCAATCAATAGCTGAAATATAGTTGTTTTGGGAGATATAGAGTAGTGTGAGAAGAAGCTCCTTCTCCTCACTTTCATCTTCATTTGTTATTGCTTCGATAAGGATTGAACGAAGTTTTGTCGAGTCTTTATAGATAAGTTGGCTTGTCATCACTGCATAGACACCAGAGAGATAGTTTTTTGCATCAAGATAGTAAGAACGTAAGAAGTGTTTATGGGCTAGTGGCATATTTCCCATCTGTGCATAAGTGAGTGCTAAGTTATAGTGAAGAGTAGAGTGCTTTGGCTGAATCTTAATGAGCTCTTTGAGGTCATTATTTGCTTCTCTTATTCGTAAAGAGAGTGCCTTTTTTATCGCCTTAGTTATTCCGGCATTTACACTTGAAGAAGCAGAACTATTTCTAAGGTACTTCTTCGCTGATTCTACATTGTCTATATATATATTTGCATTTCCTTTACGAATATAGCTAATAGTCTTGTTAGAGTTAAATATCTTGTATGGAGAAAAGTAAAATATTTTTTGATAAGTAGCTGTTTTAGAACTTATCATTGTGTTTCTATAGAAATACTGTGCTTTTTCTGTATCAAAGATAGACTCTTTTAGTTTTACTTTTATCGGGTAATGTTTATAAACTTCTTGTGGGTACATATCTGTAACATTAGATATCTGCGTTGAGGCAGTTTGAAGGTGTCCTGCTTTTAGGTTTATAAGACCAAGAGCAAGTTGAGCCTTTGAAGCTTGAATGTTTTTAACAATAGCTTCTTCAAAGTGACTTATTGCAAGTGTTAAATCTCCAATACGTGCATACAGTAAGCCTATACTAAATTCATCATAATCAGTAAGGTTCTTTTCCATTGCTTCTATAGCTGCATAGTCATTATCAAAAAGTGCATTTATCTTAGTTGTAAGATTTTTGGTAACCTGTGGATACTCATTTGAAGATGCATTTTTAAGAGAGTTAAGTGCATTGAGATAGTCTTTGTTATAGTAGCTTATAAGGGTGTAGTAGTAAGAGTATAGTGGTGAATTAATCTCATATGGAAGGTAGGCATAAGCTAGGTCAATATAGTACTTAAAACTCTCTTTATCTTTTAAGTGTAGAGAACATACAGCTGCGTTTATAGCACTTACACATCTTTTTTCATCATTTTTGATTGCTTTTGAAAATGTTTGTAGAGCGATTTCATACTGTTCATTTTTTAACTGTGCAACGCCTAGGTTATACTCTGAGATTGCTTCACTATACTCAGCTATTTTTTCATATATTGTGAGGGCTTTTTCTTGTGACCCTGTAGTATATAAGTAGTTGGCTTTAGCAATCATATTTTCAAGTTTACTAGGTTCTACAGGCTTAATAGAAGGTTTTTCTAACTTTTCATCTATAAAGTCAAGGTCAAATGTAGTCACTTCATCTTTAGATGAAAGAAGTAAAATAATTATAGTGATAACAATGATAAGTAGAGTAGCTCCAAGTCCACCAAATATAAGAAGCTTCTTCATTTTAGAACCATTATCTAGGTTCTCTTGAGCCGTCTTTTCACTACTTGATGCTTCTAGTACATCACTATCTTCTATGATAATTATCTCTTCTTCTAACTCAGCCATCAATTACCTTGAAATCTATTTATAGTTTTATAGCAAAAACAGTGCCATCTGTATTTAAGTGGAAAAATTAAAAGCTAATTCTATTTCGTCCATCATTTTTTGATTTATACAATAGGCTATCAACTCTCTTAAATAATGTAGCTATAGTCTCATCTGATTTAAATTCAGCTAGCCCAATACTGATTGTAATGTTCCCAACATCTTCAAATAAATATTCAGAGACTTTTTGTTTAAGTCTCTCTGCAAATATTTTAGAATATTCAAGTTCAGTATTTGGGAGAATAATAAAAAACTCTTCTCCTCCATATCTAGCAGCTATATCTATATCTCGTAAATTTTTCTTTATTAAGTTAGAGAAAGAAACTAAAACGTTATCTCCTACATCATGTCCATAAGTATCATTAACCTTTTTAAAAAAGTCTATGTCAAGCATCATGATAGACAATGCTTCGTTATATCTATTTGAACGGCTGATTTCTACCTTCAATAGTTCCATGAGCGAGTATCTATTATGAAGGCTAGTAAGTGCATCTGTTCTTGCTAGTTTTTCTAAACTATCTTTCATTCCTTGGAGCTCACTTGTCCTTTGTTTGACTTTTAGTTCTAAGGTTTCATTTAAATCTTTAAGCATGAGTTCATGGTTTATTAAGTTATTCGTTTTTATATTGAGCTCATTTAGCATCAAGGAGAAATTTTTACTTAATGTATATATTTCACTTATTTCTGTATTTATTACTTCATGTTTTATTCCTAGTTTATTTATATGAGATGTTTCATCTGCTAAAGTAAGAATGGGTTCAGTGATTAAGGTTGATACTTTTTTTAGCTTAAGAAGTAAAAAATAAAATAATCCAAAAGAAAAAAGTACTAAAATAATGATAGTAATATACAAAATGAAAAAAGAAACTT
>Ga0256824_10000856_pt1 | contig 11786 bp, 11 predicted proteins | sample CV67metaG_FD_191570 | JGI IMG/M metagenome (GOLD analysis project Ga0256824, IMG submission 191570) | Hydrothermal vent microbial communities from East Pacific Rise, Pacific Ocean - CV67 | ecosystem: Environmental > Aquatic > Marine > Hydrothermal vents | place: Pacific Ocean: East Pacific Rise...
TAGGGTACGAGCCTTATCTGTGTAAAGATGAAGATGAAGCAAGAGCACTAGTGCATACTCTTCCTAGCCAAGGGAAATGGCCATGTCTATTCACATCGAGTGATACAACTGGTGAAAAAGATTTTGAGGAGTTTTTTACTGATGCTGAGGAGTTAGATATGGATAGATTTCAAAATCTTGGTGTTATAAAAAATGAAGCTAATTTTGATGAAGAGAAATTAAATCATTTTCAAAAGAGTATAAAAACTTTTAAACAGAATTTATCTTGGAAAAAAGAGGATATAGTCGAAGAGTTTTTCAGAATGCTTCCTGATTTTGGACATAAAGAGACTGGTAAATATCTTGATGGGAAGATGTAAAGATGTATGAAAATATAGTTTCATTTATACAGGCACTTTATAAAACTAAAGAGTTTCTTCCTCTTCATGAGCCACGATTTATTGGTAATGAAAAAAAATACTTAAACGAGTGTATTGATTCTACATTTGTCTCGAGTGTTGGAAAATTTGTTGATGAGTTTGAAGTAGAGTTCGCTCACAAGGTGGGTAGTAAATATGCTATTGCCACAGTCAATGGAACTGCTGCTCTTCATGTGTCTTTAATTCTATCTGATGTACAAAAAGATGATGAAGTTATAACCCAACCTCTTACTTTTATAGCAACTTGTAATGCCATAGAGTACATCGGTGCAAAGTCAATTTTTGTAGATGTAGATTTAGAAACTATGGGACTAAGCCCAAAATCACTTTTAGAATTTTTAGAGAAAAATTGTAAAATAGTAGATAATCAGTGTCTGAATAAAACAACTAATAAAGTTGTAAAAGCTTGTGTACCTATGCATACATTTGGGCATCCATGTAAAATAGATGAGATAAAAAATATTTGTGATGCATGGCAAATAGCTTTAGTGGAAGATGCTGCAGAGAGTTTAGGTTCGTACTATAAAGAGAAGCATACTGGAACTTTTGGAAAACTGGGTGCTTTTAGTTTTAATGGGAACAAAATCATTACCTCTGGCGGTGGAGGCGTTATAGTGACTGATGATGAAGAGCTTGCAAAACGAGCGAAGTATCTTACAACAACAGCAAAAATTCCTCATAAGTGGGAGTATATTCATGATGAGATAGGATATAACTACCGTATGCCAAATCTTAATGCAGCTCTGTTAGTTGCACAGCTTGAACAACTTGATAAGTTTGTAGAGTCTAAGAGAGATTTAGCTTTAAAATATGAAGAGTTTTTCAAAGGTAGTGTAGAGCTAGAGTTTGTCAAAGAGCCTTCAAACTCTTCATCAAACTACTGGCTTCAAGCCGTAATTGTAAAAGATATATCCGAACGTGATAAATTTTTAGAATATACTAATAGTAATGGTGTAATGACAAGACCTATTTGGAAACTTATGAATGAACTTGAGATGTTTAAAGGTGCCCAAACAGGAAATCTAGAAAATGCAGAGTGGTTGGAAGAACGAGTAGTAAATATTTCGAGTAGTGTAAGGATATAATATGAAATTAAATATAGGTTACTTTGCTGATGGTCCATGGAGTCATATAGCTTTTGATAAACTAATTGAAGATAATGAGATTTTAATAAGTTTTATCTGTGTTCGATTTGATACAAATGATGAAACATTGAAAAATTATTGTAAAAAATATAATATTAAGTATTTAAAACATGAAAATATAAATTCAGAAGATTTTATAAACCAAATAAGTCTGTTTGAATGTGATCTATTTGTTTCAATGTCTTTTAATCAAATATTTAAACAAGAAATTATTAATTTACCAAAGTTAAAAACAATTAATTGTCATGCTGGAAAATTACCTTTCTATCGAGGTCGTAATATCTTAAATTGGGCACTTATAAATGATGAAAAAGAGTTTGGAATAACTGTTCATTACATAGATGAGGGTATTGATACTGGAGATATTATTTTACAAAGAACATATCCAATTAATGATGAAGATAATTATGCATCACTTTTAATTATATCTTATTATGAATGTGCAAATATATTATATGATGCAATTAAACTTTTTAAAGATGCTAGTGTTAAAAGAGTATCTCAAGATGACATCGATCCTGTAGGCTTTTACTGTAGTCAAAGAAAAATTGGTGATGAAGATTTAAATTGGACTCAAGGTAGTCGAGAAATTTTTAATTTTGTTCGAGCAATAAGTTCTCCTGGTCCTTCCGCAAGAACATACTTACATGGAAAAGAGATGAAGATCAATAAAGTAGAGTATATAAGAAATGCAACGAACTATAAATGTATTGTAGGTGCAATTTTACAAAAAGATAAAAATGGATTTCTTGTAAAAACAGAAGATAATTTTGTTAAAGTTACAGAATTTGATTATGATGGAAAATTTCGAGTGGGAGATAGATTTGAAATCAAATAAAGTCTTTATAATAGCTGAGGCTGGTGTAAATCATAATGGTTCTGTCGAAGTAGCTAAAAAACTAATAGATGTGGCGGTTATAGCTGGGGTTGATGCTGTAAAATTTCAAACATTTAAAGCTGAAAGACTAGTAACGAAGAATGCCAAAAAAGCAAGATATCAGAGTGAAAATATGCAAGAGAATGATGATAGTCAGTTTAACATGCTTAAAAAACTAGAGTTAGATATCCAGACACATCATGAACTTATAGAGTATTGTAACTCTCAAAATATTATGTTTCTTTCAACTCCTTTTGATTTAGAGAGTATCGATTTACTCAATGAGCTCAAACTGCCAATTTTCAAAATCCCAAGTGGAGAGATTACAAATTTACCATACTTAAGAAAAATAGGTGCTCTTAAAAAAGAGGTTGTTCTCTCAACGGGTATGGCCCAGATGAGTGAAATAGAAGATGCCTTAAATGTTTTACTGAGTGCTGGAACTTTAAAAGAAAAAATCACTATACTTCATGCAAATACGATGTACCCAACACCTATGGAAGATGTAAATTTAAAAGCGATGCAGAGTATTGGAACCACGTTCAACGTGGCTTATGGCTATAGTGACCATACTCTAGGTATAGAAGTAGATATTGCAGCAGTAGCGATGGGTGCTAGCTGTATTGAAAAACATTTTACACTTGACAAAACTATGCAAGGACCAGACCATAAGGCATCTTTAGAACCAGCTGAACTTATAGCGATGGTTCGGGGGATACGAAATATTGAACTTGCTCTTGGTGATGGGGTTAAGCAGCCTAGCAGAAGTGAAACACCAAATATCGCAGTCGCTCGTAAATCACTAGTAGCAAACTCTGATATAAAAAAGGGTGATATTTTTAATGAAGAAAACTTAGCTATTAAAAGACCAGGTAATGGGATTAGTCCAATGAGATGGGATATAATAATTGGAACTGTTGCAAGTAGAGACTATGAGATGGATGAACTGATATGAGAAGAAAAATCTGTGTAGTAACTGGAACTCGTGCTGAGTATGGACTACTCTACTGGCTTATGAAAGAGATAGAAAATGATAGTGAATTAGAGCTTCAACTTATTGTAACGGGTGCACACTTGAGCCCTGAATTTGGGCTGACATATAAGCTAATTGAAAAAGAGTTTAAGATAAACAAAAAAATAGAGATGCTTCTCTCATCTGATACATCTATAGGTATTTCAAAGTCTATGGGACTTACTCAAATCTCTTTTGCAGAAGCTTATGAAGAACTAAAACCAGACCTATTGGTTGTACTTGGAGATAGGTATGAGATATTTTCTGCGACATCTTCAGCTATGATAGCTTGTATCCCTATAGCACATCTTCATGGTGGAGAGACGACAGAGGGTGCATTTGATGAGGCTATAAGACATAGTATAACTAAAATGAGTCACTTACATTTTACAGCAACAAATGAGTATAAAAATCGAGTAATTCAGCTTGGTGAAAACCCAAATAGAGTCTTTAATGTTGGTGGACTTGGTTTAGATAATATCTGTAAACTCAAATTACTCTCTAAAGAGGAGTTTGAAACATCTATAGATTTTAAACTCAAACAAAAGAATATTATAGTTACTTTTCATCCAACCACGTTGGAGAACTCTAGTGCTCAAGAGCAATTTACTAATCTACTTGAGGTGATTGATAGTTTAGAAGATACTCTGAGTATCTTTACCAAGGCCAATAGTGATACTGATGGTAGAATTATAAATGCTATGATAGATGAGTATGCCAAGAAAAATAGTGATAGAACCATTGCCTTTACATCCCTTGGACAGCTGCGCTACTTAAGTGCTCTACAGTATGTAGATGCAATGGTAGGAAATAGTTCAAGTGGACTCATAGAAGCACCCTCTTTTAAGATAGGGACTATCAATATAGGAGATAGACAAAAAGGGCGTCTGATGGCAAAAAGTGTTATAAATACTAAAACAGATACAGACTCTATAAAAAATGCTTTTTCTAAGTTGTATAGTCGTGAGTTTATAGTCACATTAGAAGATGTAGTAAACCCTTATGGCAACGGTGGAGCAAGTGAAAAGATTAAGACTATTATAAAAGATACAGAGTTAGAAAATATACTTAAAAAATCTTTTTACGACCTAAAGGTTCAAAATGACTGATTATAAAAAAGTTTTACTAAGTCCATCTTCAACCATAAAAGAAGCACTGAGAACTATAAATAGTGGTGCAATGCAGATAGCACTTGTTGTCGATGAAGATGAAAAACTACTTGGTACTTTAACTGATGGAGATATAAGAAGAGCACTTTTAGATGATATACAGCTAGATAGTTCTATTGCTCTAATAATCAATAAAAATCCGACTATTTGTAGTCTAGAAGATACAAAAGAGAAAATCTTAGATATTGCAGTTTTAAAGAAAATATATCAAATCCCTATTGTTGATAGTGATGGAAAACTTGTTGGGATTGAAGAGGTTGATGAGCTTTTAAAACAAAAAGTAAAAATAAATAGGGTTGTTCTTATGGTTGGAGGTTTAGGGACAAGACTGAGACCTTTAACTGACCATACACCAAAACCTATGCTCAAAGTTGGAAATAAACCGATACTTGAGACCATCATAACAAGTTTTAAAAAGTATGGTTTTATAAATATTATACTCTGTGTAAGTTATAAGTCTGAAATTATTGAAGAGTACTTTAAAGATGGTTCAGAGTTCGGTGTAAATATAGAGTATATCCATGAGAATAAACGCATGGGAACTGCTGGAGCCTTAAGTTTAGTAAGGGATAAACTCAATGAGTCCTTTTTTGTAATGAATGGTGATCTGCTTACAAACATAAACTTTGAGAGAATGATGGAGTACCATATATCGAATGCTTCAGTTGCAACTATGGGTGTAAGAGAGTATGACTTTCAAGTTCCTTATGGTGTTGTCAATGTTCAAGGTAAAGATATACTCAGTATAGAAGAGAAACCTATGCATAAGTTTTTTGTAAGTGGTGGTGTCTATGTACTGAATGAAAAAGTTTTAGAGTTTATTCCTGATGATGAATTTTATGATATACCGACACTTTTTGAGAAAATAATAGAAAAAGAATTAAAAAGTATCTCTTTTCCTATCCGAGAGTATTGGCTTGATATTGGACGTATGGAAGAGTATGAAAAAGCAAATAATGAATATAGTGAGGTGTTTTAATGTATCAAAATAAAACATTTTTAGCAATTATACCTGCTCGTGGTGGAAGCAAAGGTTTACCTGGCAAGAATATAAAAGATTTATGCGGGAAACCGCTAATCGCTTGGAGCATAGAATCTGGACTGAAAAGTAAATATATAGATGAGTTAGTAGTTTCTACTGACTATCAAGATATTGCAGATATTGCTAAGGATTATGGGGCTAATGTACCATTTTTAAGACCTGATTATTTAGCAAGTGATACGGCTACATCATTTGATGCAGTTAAACATACTATAGATTTTTACAGAGATAAATTCGATAAAGAATTTGATTATATTATTTTACTTGAGCCTACTTCTCCTTTACGAGAGGAGTACGATATTGATGATATAATTGAAAAGATAATAAATTTAGAAGAAAAATTTGATTCTATTGTAAGTATAGGAGAAGTTCATGAACATCCTTCAATTATGAAAAAAATAGCCAATCATAGTGTAGTCCCTTATTGGGAAAATTTACAAATGACTTTGCGAAGACAAGATAATGATATAGCTTTCTTCCCTTACGGTGTAGCATATATTGTAAAAAAAGATGTTTTTTTAGAAGAAGAAACATTTTATACAAAAAGAAATACTTTTTTTGTAATTAAAAGGTATCAATGCTATGAGATAGATGATATATATGACTTTTTAGCTATTGAAAATATAATGAAATATGAATGGGAGAGTAAAATATGAAGTTTTTAGTAATTGGTTTAGGTTCAATGGGAAAACGACGAGTTCGGAATCTAATTGCTTTAGGATATAAAGATAATGTTGTTGGATTTGATTTAAGAGAAGATAGAAGAAGTGAAGCTGAAGCATATGGTATAACTACTTATGAAAATTTTAGTACAGTAATTGAAGAATATAAACCCGATGCATTTTTAATATCAACACCTCCAAATTTTCATATGTATTATGCTGAATTTGCTGAAAAAAAAGGGATTCATTGTTTTATAGAAGCTTCTGTCGTAGATGCTGAAAAAATTTTAGAATTATCAAAAAAAGTAGCGAATACTGATATAGTTATGGCTCCTTCATGTACTATGAGATTTTATTCTGCTCCTATAAAAATTAAAGAATTAATCAACCATAATATAATTGGAGATGTCTTAAACTATAACTATCAAACAGGACAATATCTTCCAGATTGGCATCCATGGGAAGAAATAGAAGAATTTTATGTTTCAAATCCGGATACAGGTGGATGTAGAGAGATTGTTCCTTTTGAACTAACATGGATTAATGATATTTTTGGGGACTCTAAGCCATTGGCCTGTGTAAGAAGAAAATTAACAGATATGCCTGCAAATATTGATGATATATATCATTGTTTATTAGAGCATTCAAATAATATTATTGGCAATTTAACTGTTGAAGTTGTATCAAGACCACAAGCTACAAGAGAAATAAGAATTTTAGGTTCAAAAGGTGAAATTGTTTATAGTGCTGATGATAATGAATTAAGATATATTAATACTGAAATGAAAGACTGGGAAAGAATAAATTTTGATATAGGAACCGTAGAAGAAGGTTATATAAATCCAGAAGAACCATACATTAATGAAATAAAAGCATATGTAGAGGCTATTCAAAAAATTAGTAAATATCCTAATACTTTAGAAGATGATTATAAAATATTACAAACTTTATATAAATTAGAAGAAATAAGCGAGGGAAGAGATGACTTATCAAGATAGATTATTAAAAGTAATTCCAGGTGGAGCTCATACTTATAGTCGAGGGTACGACCAATACCCTGTAAATGCACCTCAAATTCTTAAACGTGGTAAAGGTGCTTATATATATGATGAAACTGATAAAGAATTTTTAGACTATGGTATGGCACTTCGTGCTGTAAATTTAGGTTATGCAAATGAGCAGATTAATAATGCAGCACTACAGCAGATGGAGTATGGTAACAACCTAACAAGAGCATCTCTTGTTGAACTAGAAGCTGCCGAACTATTGGTTGATATTATAGATAGTGTAGATATGGTAAAGTTTACAAAGAATGGTTCCACTGCCACAACTGCAGCAGTAAAACTGTCCCGTGCATATACAAATAGAATGATGGTAGCACGTTGTGAAGAGCAGCCATTTTTTTCTTACGATGATTGGTTTATCGGTTCAACTCCTATCACAAAAGGAATCCCTCAAAAGGATATAGAAAATACTAAGCTCTTTAACTATAATAATATAGAGTCTTTAGAAAAATTATTTAAGCAATATCCTGATGATATAGCATGTGTAATATTGGAACCATCAGCAAGTGAACACCCAAAAGATAATTTTTTAAATAAAGTGAAAGAATTATCTCATAAATATGGTGCTGTATTTATACTAGATGAGATGATTACAGGTTTTAGATGGGATTTAAAAGGGGCACAGCATTACTATAATGTGACACCTGACTTGTGTACTTTTGGGAAGGCTATGGCAAATGGTTTTTCTGTTGCCGCTGTTGCAGGTAAACGCGAGATAATGGAACTTGGTTCTATAGAAAAAAAAGGGCAAGAGAGACTTTTCTTACTTTCAACTACCCATGGTGCTGAAATGAATGGACTTGGTGCATTTATAGAATCAATTAAATTTATAAAAGAAAATAATGTAATAGAACATATTTGGGATTATGGAAAAAAGCTTATTGACCTGCTTAATAATACTGCAAAAGAGTTTGGAATTGAAAAGCAGTTTATAGCAGGTGGTGTAGAATGTAGCCCTTACTACTTAACTTTTGATAAAGAGGGAAACAACTCTTTAGGGTTAAGAACACTATTTGCACAAGAGATGATAAAAAATGGTGTTATGATGCCTTGGATTGCAATTAGTTATGCACATGGTAACAAAGAGTTAGCAGTAACGAAGAAAGCTTTAGAAAAAACATTTGAAGTGTATAAAAAAGCAGTTGATGAAGGTTATGAAAACTATCTTATTGGGGATGTTATAAAACCTGTTTTTAGGAAATATAACTAATGACTATAGCCCTAGTTTCGCTAGATCAAGTTTGGGAAGATAAAGAAGCAAACTTAGTCATATGTGAAAAGTTTATCAAAGAAGCTTCCTTTAAAGATGTAGAGTTGATTGTTTTTCCAGAGATGACACTTAGTGGATTTTCTATTAATATAGAAAAAACTGCTGAGGATAAAAAAAATAGTGAAACAATTTTAGAATTTCAGACATTTGCAAAAAACTATAATATCGCCATTCTTTTTGGTATTGTGATCAAAGATGGGGAAAAAGCCTTAAATAAAAGTATATTTATAGATGATAGTGGAAAGGTATTGGGTGAGTATACCAAGGTACATCCTTTTAGTTTTTCAGGGGAAAATCAATACTTTAATGCAGGTAATGAACTAAGTATAGTAAAATATAAAAATTATAATATAGGCTTGTCTATTTGCTATGACTTGAGATTTCCAGAGCTTTATAGTGCATTGGCAAAAAGCAGTGATGTAATTATAAATATTGCCAATTGGCCAAAAAAACGAGTAGACCATTGGAACACTTTACTAAAAGCTAGAGCAATAGAGAATCAACTTTATATTGTTGGTGTAAACAGAACAGGACTAGATGGAAATAAACTTGAGTATGTAGAGAGTAGTAATATTTATAGTGCTAATGGAGATAAACTAGAGTGTAAAGTTTATGAAGAGATGAAGATTTTTAATATAGATAAAATATTAACACAAAAATTTAAAGATAATTTTGTAACTACGTTAGACCGAAAAATAGAGTTTTACAGAGGAATTATATAATGTTAAAAGATCAAGTAATAGTAATAACTGGTGGAGCTGGTCTTATAGGTCAAGAGTTTATAAAAGCTGTAGTTGAGCAAAATGGTACAGCTATAATTGCTGATATTAATGAAGAAGTAGGGAATAAAGTAAAAGAAAATTTATCAAAAGAACTTAATACTCACAATATAGATTTTATAAAACTTGATATAACTTCTAAAGATTCTTTAATAAAGTGCATTAATTATTTAAATGAAAAGTATGAAAGAATTGATGCACTAGTTAATAATGCATATCCAAGAAATAAGAATTATGCACGACATTTCTTTGATGTGGAGTATGAAGATTTTGTGGAAAATATTGGCTTAAATTTAGGGGGATACTTTACAACATCTCAGCAATTTGCAAAATATTTTCAAAAGCAAGGATATGGCAATATTGTTAATATATCTTCTATATATGGTATTGTCGCACCAAAGTTTAAAATCTATGAAGGTACTCAAATGACTACCCCCGTAGAATATGCAGCAATAAAATCTAGTCTTATACATCTAACAAAATATATGGCAAAGTATTTTAAAGGTTTGAATATAAAAGTCAATACACTAAGTCCAGGTGGAATATTTGACAATCAAGCAGAAGATTTTGTTAATGCTTATAAAAAAGAGTGTTTGAATAAGGGTATGTTAGATAAAAATGACTTGAGAGGTACATTAGTTTATTTATTAAGTGATATGAGTAAGTATGTTAATGGACAAAATATTATTGTTGATGATGGGTTTAGCATATAAATGAAGATTGTTTTTATACCTACTTTACCATTGACATTTCGTGACTATGAGATGTTAGGTATTAAGTATTTTCATGATAGAAATTATTCAGTATCTGTACTTGAAACTCATCAGCTATTACTTCCAAACTATAAAAAAAATGTTGATATTGACTACTATAATTATGAAAATATATACCAACCATTGTCTGAAATAGAATTTTTAAGTTTTGGAAAAACACTTTCAAAAGAAGATTATATTATCTATTACTTAGGTAGTCCAGATGCTGTGATGTTATTAAATAAGATGAAAAATATTACTTCGGCAAAATTTGTTACATACATAAGTGGTAGTATACCAACAACAACTTCACCTTGTGGGTATTTTGCAAGAATGAAATCTTTTATAAGACCTATAATAAAAAAAATGATTGTTAAAAAATTCAATACTGATATTGTTGTACTTGGGTCACCAAAAGATGAATTAATATATCCTTTTTTGATTGGAAAAGATAGTAAAAAAGTATATGCACATTCTCGTGATTATGAGTTGTGTATAAATGCAGATGAATATAAAAATAGTGAAAATTATGCTGTATTTTTAGATACAGACATTGTAGATGCAAGTGATTATGTTATATCTAAAAAAAATTATGATAAGAATAAAGATATTTATTATGACAAGTTGATAACTTTTTTTGAGTTTTTAGAAAGTAAAATGAATATGGAAGTAATTATATCTGCACATCCTAAATCTCGAATTTTTAAAGATAAAGAAAATTTTAGAGGGCATAAAATAGTACATAATAATTCTGAGTCTTTAGTTAAAAATAGTAAATTTATTCTTAGTGAAGGGACAACAGCTATTTCATTTGCAGTTTATTTTAGTAAACCAATGATGTTCTTTACAATGAAAGAAATTGATTTCTTTGCTAATGTAACATGCAGTTATGCTAAACAGTTTTCTAAAACAATTTATAATGTAGATGACGTCAGTACAATAGATATAGAAATATTGGAAAAAGAGTTGAAAGATTTGACTGGTTATGAAGAGTTTAAATATAACTACTTAACATATAAAGATAAAAATGAAAATATATACTCAGTAATTGAAAGAGTATTAATTGGAAGATAGCCTAAAAAAAAGATATTTAATTAAACTCTTTGCAAATATTATAAATGGAATTATTAATATTGTTATGGTTGCTATTGTCCCTAAGGCATTAGGCCCTTTAGCCTATGGACAGTTTGTGTATTTACAACAGTTTTTTTCACAATTAATTGGATTTTTAGATGCAGGTACCTCCACTGCTTTTTTTACGAAACTCTCAAAAAATGTATTGAGGGTTGAATTAATAAAATTTTATTTCTACTATGCATTTTTTCTTTTAGTGCTATTATTTAGTAGTATTCTTTTATTAGATAATTTACAGTTTTTAGCTTTTTTATTTCCAAAAATACCAAATGAGTATATATATTTAGCTATTGGATTTGGCTTTTTAACGTGGTTTACAACTATATTTATATATATATCCGACTCACATGCTCTTACAGTGTCGGTAGAGAGTTTTAAGATTGTTCACAAACTACTATCACTTGGACTATTACTGTTTTTTATTAATTATCTTACATTCGATTTGGAAAATTATTTTTATT
>Ga0256824_10000857_pt1 | contig 11782 bp, 11 predicted proteins | sample CV67metaG_FD_191570 | JGI IMG/M metagenome (GOLD analysis project Ga0256824, IMG submission 191570) | Hydrothermal vent microbial communities from East Pacific Rise, Pacific Ocean - CV67 | ecosystem: Environmental > Aquatic > Marine > Hydrothermal vents | place: Pacific Ocean: East Pacific Rise...
AGAAATTTTATTTTTCCCATTAAAGATAATCCAGCTAAAATCATAACAACACCAGCAAAAATAAGTAAAATACCATTTGCCATATTACTAAAAATAACTACTCCACCTAAAGCACCAAACATAGCACCTAAAATAGAATATGTTAAAACTCTACCAAATGAGTAAAGAAGATGAGCAATACTTTGAGTAACTTTAGAGCTGTTCTTGTCTATTTTAATAGTTGAGTAAGCAACTACAATTCCTCCACACATCCCTATACAATGCCCAAATGAGCCAACAAGTGCGATTGTTATAATAGTTAGTATATTTACAGTTTCCACTTTATTTTCCTAGTATTTTTTTTCTAATAATTGGGTTTTCCATTGTTTCACCTCGTAAAACTTTTAGTTTCATAGTCTTATAATCAATTCTATCTGATTTACGATTTTCATAAGCACCAAAACCATACAACATAGGTGTCTCTTCATCTATACTATAATAAGCTTTTTTCCCATCTATCCATCTGTTAGTATCTATACTTCTAACCCAAATAACAACATCATTTTTAAACTCTTTATCTTCAAGCCATAACACAAAATCACCATGGTCGTGAAAAAACCAAGTTTTCCCATTTTTAGCTATAACTTGAGAAGCATATTTTAAATTTTCAATTACCATACCGCAATAACTATCTTGGTAAATATTTAACTTCATCTCAATTGGTAATTTTTTTAAATTACCCTCTTTAACAACAATCATACCCTTTTGTGATGCTAACGATAAAAATAATCCTACGATAATAGCTACTATAACTATAACAATTAAAAATGGTGTTAATTTTTTCATTTTATCTCCTTTTCATACCCTTACCTAAATCATCATAAATTAGGAATCTTTGTAAATCATCTTTCATCTGAATTGTAAGGTTATCATAAATTTTTAACTTTATATCATATCTTGCTTTATCTTCCACTTTACTTTTCTTAATATCTCTAATTAAGTAATGGTATCTAACTAGATTTTTAGTATATTCACTTATAAAAAACCAATTTTTAATTATTTGATAACTCATCTCCTCATGGTCTGTAAAACTATACTCATTAAACTCTATATCTTCTTCATCTTTTTTAAAAGCTACATAAGGCTTACCAATATCGTGAAGTAAAGATGTCATAACCATTTTATACTCTTTTGCTTTTAAAGTGTAGTAAAAGACTCTGAAAGTGTGAACTAAAACTCCATGTTGATGCCATTTATTTTGTGTAAAAAATAGTGACTTTAAAAAAGGTTTTGAAAATAATTTGTTTGTTTTCATAAGTTTTACTCTTTTGCCATAGGATGACAAGATTCTACTGTATCTTTTAAATCTTGTTTTTGTATATGCGTATAAATTTGAGTTGTTAAAAGTGAAGCATGACCTAACAACTCCTGAACAACTCTTAAATCTGCCCCACCAACAATGAGAGAGGTAGCATAAGAGTGTCTAAGAACATGGGGTGAAACACCTAAATATTTTTGAGTTATTTTATATGCTGAGATTCTGCTAAGCTTAGTACCTTGATAATTACACCAAATATAATTATTTTCATAACTAAATTCTTCTAAATATCTATCTATAGCATCTTTTGCTACATCTGCTATGGGAACAACTCTCTCCTTATCCCCTTTCGCATGTCGTATAAATAACCACTCATCTTTTATATCTTCTCTTGTTAATTCTAAACATTCACTTATCCTTGTACCAGTAGCATACAAAAAAAGGATTAAAGCATAGTCTCTTAAACCTATCCAAGAATCTCTATCTATTAAATCTAATGCTGACATTATTTGGTTGTAAGATAAAAATTTTGGAAGTAATTTAGGAATTTTTGAAAGTTTTAACTTTGAATGTTCATTTATAAACTCACTTTTATAACAAAATTCAAAAAATGAGTTTACAGCTGATAATTTTCTATTTAAAGTTCTTTTATTTTTATAAGTTACTAAAAATGTAAGAATCTTTTGAGTATCTAATTTTATAAGTGGTAATTTAGTCTCATTTTCAATCGCAACTAAATCACTTTTATAAGCTTCTATACTCTTTTTATTTAAGGCTTTTGTTACAGTTATATATTCTAAAAAAGCCTCTAATTCATTTGACATTATTCAACAGAAATAGATTCTTTATCTACATAAAAGGCTTTATCTCCAACATAAACATAACCCTCTTCAACATCAGTAGAATATATACTATATTCACTTAATTCACTGTCAGTTTCTATTATATAGCCCTGCTTTTCTAGTAAATATACTTTATCGCCAGTAGCTATTAAACCTATGAAGTGAGCAAAAGGAAATTTAAGTTCTGCTTTAAATTGTAAATCTGTTGTTAAAGATATAACTTTACCCTCTTTTGTTGCTAAATAGATACTATCATTATTATAAGCAACATTTCTTATATCATATTTTTCTCTTTTTTCTCTTGATGATAAAGATAAAATTTTCTTACTCGTTGCTGCTATAATTTTATTGTTAATGATATTGAAATATATTATATTGTTAAAGTTATCTTGAGTAGATACAATTACTGTTCTTAATTTCTTTTTTGTAGTTGAGTTTACAATTACAATTTTTCCATCAAGTGTTGAAAATATAACAAGGTCATTCATAAAATAAGGTTTAATAATTCTAGAATCAATAGCAATAGGTGCTTCACCCTGCTCTTTTAAAAGTAACTCTTTTGTAAAAATCGAATATAAAGCTATCTCATTATCTGCGAATAAAACTGCTAAAACATCATTTTGAACATTAGCAGTAGCAATAGTTTTTTTAAGATTAAACTCTTTTTTTATAGTTGTATTTTTAATATTTACTAATTCAAGAGTACCATTTAGTGAACTTATAACCCAACCATCATTAGTCGATAAAACTCTATAACCATTTTTTATATCTACATCAATAGTAGAATTTTTAGCTAAAACTGTTCCATCTTCTAATTGAGCAACTTCACCATTTGCTTCTATAATCTTACCATTTGAAATAGTAGAACTTTTCCAACTACCATCAATATCTGTTGGTTCAAAAACTTTAGTAGATGAACTACAAGCACTAAAAAAAAGTGTAGCAATCGTTAATATTGTGATTGATGAGATTTTTAACATACTATTTAACTCCATAATGAAGTAAAAGTTGAGCAACTTTACCTAAAGATGATTGCTGATTAACTAAAGAAAGTTTTTCATGCGCATCATCTATTTTTCCATTATTCATAAGTATAACAGCACTTTGAATCTGTGCTAAATCTTTATAAATAGCATCTTGCTTTAGTGTGTATTCATTTAAAGAATTTACATTATTGCTATCTTGTGCTAACTCATATTTAACTAAATCATTAAGTATAGGTGCTTTAGAATTTTTTAATTTTTCTAATGTTGCTATATCTTTATCTGCCATAGCTTTTGAGTATAAAAATAAATCATGTAAATTTGGGCTATGTTTTTTTAAGTTTAAAAGTTCTTGTGTATTTGTAGAATCTTTTTGTAAAATAGCTAAAGATTTATTAGCACTTTCTATGTTTGATTTTAGATTCATATTATAAGCTATATTTGAACCAACACCTATAACAATAACGGCTAAACTACCAATCATAATGTTTTTATATTTTTTTATAAATTTTTCTGTAATAACAGCTTTTTCAAAAAATTTCTCTTCTGAATTTAACTCTTCTTTTACCATCTCAATATCATTTTTTAAACTCAAAAATTTTCCTTTAATATAGTTAATTTTTTAAAAAGTTTATAATATCGCATAAATAGTTAAAGTTTCATCAAATAGTCATCTTATTTTTGTTACAATCTTATAAAATTTATTTTAGGAACAAAATATGCAAATTGATGATGCACTATTAACAAAACTTGAAAAACTATCTTTTTTAAAAGTTTCAGATGACAAAAGAGAAGAGATGATAACTCAATTATCTGAAATTGTTAGTTTTGTTGATAATTTAAGTGAACTAAATACAGATAATGTAGACGCAAATTTCTCTATGGATGACAAACCAACATTTACAAGAGAAGATACACCATCTTGTAATACAGCAATAAACGATTCTATTATAAACAATGCTCCTCAAAGTGGAGACCATTTCTTTATAGTACCAAAAATTATAGAATAGTAAAAATTATTTTAGGAGAATATTATGAGTGATGAATTAGAACTAACTAAAAATGATGAAGCCCCACCAATAGATATTAAAAAACTATTGAAAAGTGTTTTAGCTTATGGGTCATCTGACTTACACCTTGTTGTAGGAAGTGAACCACAAATTAGAATAGATAAAGAGCTTAGACCTCTTAACCTACCTGTTTTAACTGCTAAAGATATTGAAAAAATGTCTTATACTATCTTAGAAGATAAACAAAAGAAAGATTTTGAAGAGCATAATGAACTAGATTTTTCTTTCGAATTAAAAGGTATTGGTCGTTTTAGAGCGAACTACTACCGTACTATTCATGGTATTGGTTGTGCTTTTCGTATGATTCCTATTGATATTCCAACACTTGATGAGTATGGAAATCCTCCTATCTTTAAAGAGTTAATTAAAAGAGAAAAAGGTCTTATACTTGTAACTGGTCCAACTGGTAGTGGTAAATCAACAACTCTAGCTTCTATGCTTCATGAGATTAATCTTACTGAAAGAAAGCATATTATTACTATTGAAGACCCTGTTGAGTTTGTTCATAAAAATATTAAATCTTTATTTTCACAAAGAGATGTTGGGACAAATACAGCATCATTCGCAGCAGCTATGAAATACTCACTAAGACAAGACCCTGATATTATTCTAATTGGTGAAATGAGGGATGCTGAAACTATTGGTGCGGCTCTAACAGCTGCTGAAACAGGGCATATTGTTTTTGGTACATTACACACAAACTCTGCTCCAGGTACAATAAACCGTATTATTGATGTTTTTACTGGTGAAGAACAAGCCCAAGTTAGAGCTCAATTAGCCTCTTCACTTATTGCTGTTGTTTCCCAAACACTTATACCTAAAATTGGTGGTGGTAAAGTAGCTACACAAGAGATTTTAATAACAAATCCAGCAATCGCGAATCAAATTCGTGAAGATAAGGTTCATCAATTATATTCTCAAATGCAACTAAACCAACAAGAAACTAAGATGACAACTCAAACCCAAGAGTTACTAAAACTTTATGAAGCTAAAAAAATTACAAAAGCAGCGGCTATTAAAAATTCTAATAGACCTGAAGAGATTACTAAAATTATTGATGCTCTTTAAACAATAAAGTATATGGATTTTCCATATACTTTTTAGTGTATTTAATTTTTTCTAAACCGAATCATCTTAAATCTTTCACCTAAAAAATTCGGCATAATTAACATTTTAGCTTTTTCTAACTCTTGTTTATAAATTTTATCTTCAACATTACTTTTTAACATCTCTAACAAATCTAAGATTCCCATATCTACAAGTGCTACCATTTGAGCTTTTAATTCTAAAAACTCAACACCAACTTCTTCATAGGCATCTTTAACATGTTCAAAGGTAACATCATAAGTTATATCTGTCTTTCCAAAAAGTTCATCTCTTTTTATATTTTCATCAAATAATGGAATTACATTATGTTTTTCATAAACTCGTATAGAAAAATCTGGTCGTGCTTTCATCTCACCATAATCAAAACTCATAAACTCAAACTTCTTTGCTGAGTTAATCATCTCTTTAGCAAACTCTTCATAACCTACGGCTATCTCACCTCTATCTTTAAAGTATTTAGTTGCTTTCTCAGTTACCCATTTATTATCTAAATCAAACTCTATGTTATGTTCATCTACTCTTGCTGTTTTACCTTTATAGTAAAGTTCACAAGGGAAAGCATCAAAAATCTCATTTGCTATAAAAAAAGCATTGTCACATTTTAATTCACTTAATGATTTATAATGAGTTAACGAAACAGCTTCACCAAAAGATTCTAAAAAGTAATTTTTTTGAAACTTTTGAAGATTCTCAAATCTCTCTATAATTACAAATTTTAAAGTTTCTAATAATTTTGGTTTTAGTGTGTATATAAACTCAATAACATCAGCTAAAAAATAACCATGATGAGCGCCAATTTCACATATAGTGGAATCCTCATTTAAAAAACCATTTTCAACTAAAGAAACTATATGTTTACCAATAGTACCACCAAAAAATTTACTTGTACTTACAGCCGTGTAAAAATCACCCTCTTTACCAATAGTTTTATAACTTGTATAATAACCATTTTCACCATAAAGCCACTCAGCCATATAGTTACTAAATTTATTGTTTGACATAATTAATTGTCCTAATTTTATTTTGAATTATACATTTCATAAAGTGTTAACAGTTCAAGTTGTTTATCTAATTCAAATATTTTTGAACTGAATTTTTGAATCTTCAAAGAGTTTGCCAATAAATCAACATCAAATTGAGTTTTATAACCTACACTATATAATTTTTTAGTATCACTTAGCAATTTATCATATAGTTCTATATTACTTACACTTAACGATTCTTTTTTATTTAAATTATCTATATTTTGTATAACTTGTTCAAAAATAGCACTTAATTCTCTCTCTTTATCTTTCAATACTTCTGTTGATTTTAAATATTCAACTTTTGAAACTTCTATATCTCTAAAACTGTTTATATCAAGAGGCATACTAGCTCTAAAACCATAATTTTCATAATCGTTTTCATCAACAATAAAACTATTATTTAACTGTTCAATTTTACTTTTATCCCAGTTATATCCTGCTACAAGATTTATTTGTGGTAAATACTTTGTAATAGTCATATTTTTATAATATCTATCTTTTTGAATTTTTGAATTAGCCATATTTAAAACAATATTATTTTCTAAAAATTGTTGTTTATTTAAAATATTTAAGTGAGGAATCTCTATATTTGTATATTGATTATCGCTAATAGATTTAAACCTACTTATCATTTTTTCTCTAGCTGTTTGAATGTCAAAAAGTATTTGAGTAGCAATATTTTTCTCTATAATAGCATTATCTAAAAAACTTGAATCTAATTGTCCATTTATATATTGCTCTTTTTTTATCTCTAGCTTTATATCTGTATTTTCAATTTGTAATTTTTGCTTTTCAATTTTAAGACTACTTTGTTTAATCTGAATTAAAAGAGATATAGCATCTACAACTAATTTTCTTTTTGCCAAATCAACAGAAAAATTTGAGTATCTTCTTGAAGCTTCTGCGAATTTTATACCAAAATAGATTCCACCACTTTTAAAGATAGGTTGGTCTATTTTTATACTCGCCCCTTGATATATCTGTTCAAGTGAATTTGGTTTACTTTTATTGTAACTATACTGTAAGCGAATTGGCGAAATCCAAGAATCTCTAAGTTTAGAACTTTCTAAATCAACCTTTTTATAATCAAAACTAAATTGTTGATTTTTACTATTTGATATATATTTATCAAATTCAGTTTTAGATTCTGAAGCGCTTATAGTTGAACTATAAGCTACTAACAGCGAAGTTAAGAGACTTAAAGCCCTCATCTATTTCCTCTTTAGTTATTGTAAGTGGTGGTAAGAATCTTAGTGTATTTCTTCCAGCTTTTAGTACCATTACACCATTTTCAGTAGCATTTGAAATAATACTAGATAATGTGTCAGCATCTTTTACTCTTAGTCCACACATAAGACCTATACCAACTTTTTGTGTAAATAAATTCGTATAACTTTTATAAAACTCTTCTAATTTAGTATTGAAATATTCTGTTATTTCATCTAATTTACCATCTTGATTGTACTCATTTAAAATATTCATAACTTCACAAACAGCAGTAGAACTTAAGTAATTACCACCAAATGTTGAACCATGGTCACCAGCATGAAGAGTATCTTTTAAAGTTGTCATAACAACACCAACTGGAACACCACCACCAAGACCTTTTGCCAATGTAATTACATCTGGTTCTATTTCATAAACATTAGAAGCTAAAAATTTACCAGTTCTATAAACTCCAGTTTGAACTTCATCTACAATAAGTAGTATATTTTTCTCTTTTAAATACTTAGCTAGTTTTTGAACCTCTTCTTTGTCTTGAGGCTGAACACCACCCTCACCCTGTACTAATTCAATCATAACAGCACATGTATGTCCATCAACTAAATTTGGTATATCTTCTATATTTTGAGCATAAACAAATCCATCTGGAAATGGTCCAAAATAGTTATGCATAGATTCTTGACCTGTTGCTTTTACAGTAGTAATAGTTCTACCATGAAATGAATGTTTTAATGTGATAATTTTATATTTTTTTACTTCACCTTTTACTTCACCAAATTTTCTAGCAATTTTTATTGCTCCTTCATTTGCTTCAGCACCACTGTTACCAAAAAAGCACTGCATATCATAACCACTTGTTTCAACTATAAGTTGGGCAGCTTTTGCTTGTGGTGCTATGTTATAAAGGTTCGATATATGTGTTATATTTGATAATTGTTTACATATAGAATCATTAACTCTTTTGTTAGCATGACCAACACTAACCACACCTATGCCAGATGTAAAGTCAATGTAATTTTTACCATTAGAATCTACTAATCTAGCATTATCCCCTTTTACAAACTCAACATCTAATCTTGCGTATGTTGGTAATACATACTTTTTATCTAATTCTTGTGTATTATTCATCTATTGCCTTTTTATTTATGGGAAATAAGGCTTTTAAAATTTTAAAAGCCTTAATAAAGTAAGTAATTTAATTATTTTGTAAGATTCTTATATTCTTTCTCAATCTCTAAAATAAGTTTTTTTGTAACACCTTTTACATTAGCTAATAATGTACTATTTTGTTCTAAAACACCTATAACTTCAGTGTAGTCTCCAAAATAATCAATAATATGTTTAATTTTTTTCTTACCAATACCATCAATAGAGATTAAAAATTCAACTAACTCATTTTCCGTCATCTTTTTAATTTGTGGAGAAGATTCTGTTGCTTCGTCACCAGTTGGATTTGGTACATCAGCTTTATTCTTATTTTTAACTTTCATAGACTTAGTAGTTTTAAGAGCTAATTTATCTTGATAATTATAAATCTCACTTGGCCACTCTTCAGTGTATCTTCTTTTAACATCTAACATAGGATATTCTTTATCTAATTTATGAAGATAAACTTTTTTACCACCATAATTTTTCTTTTTCTTACCAAAGTACTCACCATCATAACTTGGGCTAAATTTACCAAAGTGGATATGTCTTAAAGTTCTAAGAATTGAAGCGTCCATCTTACCTAACTCTTCCCAGTTAAACATTGGAGCATGAGGTTTTCTAAATCTACCCTCACTTAAACTCCACATAATATACTGAGAAATCCAGTCTCTTATGTAAGGAAAAGCAGCAAATGCAGTAGCACATTCTAAGATACGAGGAACACCATCTATACCATAAGCAACATCACATGCCCAGTATTCAGCTTTAGCATCTTTAGATACTTGAACAGCTAAATCAAGAACATTTTTAGGAACATCCATATAGTCCATACTACCACCTTGTGAAGTGTTAGTAAGCCATTCACCCTCTGGTGCGCGTCTCCAAAAAGCACAAACTGGTTTATGTCCAATTAACATTACTCTGATGTCAGCTTCCATAGGAACAAAATCTTGCATATACTGTGGATGGTATTTCTTGTCATCTAAAAGCTCTCTAGCTTCATCATAATTATCTACTTTATGAACAAAGTATCCACCATAGTTTGATGGTCCATAAGATTTCTTAATGATTTTTGGATATTCACATTTTTTTAAAAATTTATCAGCATTTTTATGGTTATAATAGATATATGTTTTAGGAATTGGAAGGTCATATTTCCAAGCAAATCTTGTTACATTCTCTTTTGATTTATTTGAAAATTGAGTATCCATAGATGGGATAAATCTTACATCTGGAAGTTCTCTTGCTATCTCACGAAAAGTTTCATAAGCAGTAGCTGGAATATTTCCAATAAGTACATCAATTTTTTTTCTTTTTACCTCTTTAATAAATCTAGCTTTATCATTTTTCCAATGATAAACAACTGTTTCTATCTTATTTGGCCAACCTTTAAAGTTTGAATGGTCAAAAAATCTTAGTACATAATCAAGATATAAAAATCCTAATTTTGGTAATTTTTTATTGCTTAGTCCCATGAGTATCTCCTCTGTTTATTATATGATAAATTATAGTACAAATGGGCTTAATTATACAAATATTATTTTACTGAGATTTAATTTTTACACTAAATTCTGCTCCAAAATATTGTTCATTTTCAAAACTAAACTCTTTATTTTGAATATTTATGTAACCATTATAATGTTGAGTAACTATTTTTTTACTCATAAAAAGACCAATTCCTGTTCCTTGAGATTGATGTTTAGTTGTAAAATATGGATCAAAGATTTTTTCTTTAATTTCATCAGGTACACCACCTCCATTATCATGTATGTTTATAATAATAAAATCATCTTTCTCTAGTAATTCAATACAAACAATTTTATTTTCTATATTTTTATCTATTAAAATATCTTTAGCATTATTTAAAATATTTAAAAAAACTTGTGATAATTCACTATCACTACCATGAAGAGTTCTCTTTATTTTATTAGGTTTTAAATATAACTTAATTCCATGGTCTAAATATACAGCTTCTACTAAAGAAAGAGATTTATTTACAACATCATCTATATAAAACTTATCTTTTGTTCTGTCTTGCTTTAAAAAATCTCTAAAATCATCTATTGTCTTTGAAAGATATTGTGTTTGGTCTTTTATTTTTATAAATGTATTTTCTAACTCTTCATCAGTTATTAAATTATTTTTATATCTAAGTTTTGCCCCTGTCGCCATGGCACTTATGGAGCTTAAAGGTTGTCTCCATTGATGGGCTATATTTCCTATCATCTCTCCCATCGCTGCGAATCTTGATTGCTGTAAAATTAACTCGTCTTTCTCTTTTTCTTTAGCAATATTTTGAATATTGGCAACAACTATTTTATTATTATTTTCTAAACTTATACCAAAAGAAATTCTTATTGGAAATAACTCTTTATTTTTATTTTGACCCATAAGTTCAAAAACTATCTCTTCATTTTTAAGTTTACCAGATTTCATAAAGTTTGCTATACCTAAATTATGTGCTTTAAGATATTTACTAGGTATAATCCTGTCATCTAAAAGTTTTGTGTGTAACATCTCTTGTGCTGTATAACCAAATATCTCTTCAGCACTTTTGTTGAATGTTAAAATATTGAATGTTTTATCAACTGCTATAATCGCATTTGTATTTATATTTGTTATAACATCTAAATAATTTTTTTGTCTTAATAACTCTTTAGTTTTTATATTTATACTTCTATTCGCTGGTTCAAAAATAAATATAGAGATAATTAAAAGAGTTACTAATGTTACTATTAAAGTATATAACTCTCTATATTGTAACTTTTCTACTCTAGCATCTCCATAATCTTGATATATAGAAGTAGCATAATCCAATCTTTTTAGTAATTTTTCTGAGTTTTCTAAAAGATAATTTAAATTTCTTTTATCTTTTGTTTGTACAAAATCTTCAGCATTTTTTAAATATATTTTCACCATTTCATCTAAACTCATATACTTGGAAAAGTACAACTCTTTAAGTTTCATAGATTTACTTTTAGAGATTAAAAATTGGTGTGAATTTTTCATCAATGTTATTAATTCTGGTAAATCATCAACTTTATTTGTTACCGCAGATAATGCAATTTTTTGAGAAAGCATCCTT
>Ga0256824_10000858_pt1 | contig 11776 bp, 12 predicted proteins | sample CV67metaG_FD_191570 | JGI IMG/M metagenome (GOLD analysis project Ga0256824, IMG submission 191570) | Hydrothermal vent microbial communities from East Pacific Rise, Pacific Ocean - CV67 | ecosystem: Environmental > Aquatic > Marine > Hydrothermal vents | place: Pacific Ocean: East Pacific Rise...
CAAGAAGTATATGGTATAAGCTTTGCAAGCTGTTCAATCAGCACCCATACTTCGCTTGAGCATATGGGTAACCATATGCCTAGATAAATAACTACCCACGACAAAACCCGGCTTATCGTTGCACCTTTTTCTCAATATTAACACCATTTCGCTATAATCAAACAAAAAAAGAACTATTGATGAATAAAATATTTTTATTATTACTTGCGCCACTATTTGTTTTTGCAAAAGTGCACTATGCCAAAGTAGAACCTTATGAATCAGTGACGATGAAGTCTGCCGTAAGTGGGCTAGTCACAGATGTTGACTTGGATGCTGAAGGTACAATGGTTACTTCAAAAAGAGTGGTGCGTATTGATGATGCGTTGGACATTGTTAACTTAAAAGACTCTAAAAAAAGCATAGTACTTTTAAATGAGATGTTAAACATAAATAAAAATATTGCTACAGGTTTAAATGGAAGTGTAAAGCGTCAGGAGAACTACTATAGACGCCTCTCTAAGCTTTCAACTGCATCTAAAACACAAAAAGACAATGCATACAGTGCGTTTACTTCATCGAAAACACAATATTTGAGTACACGTGAAAAAATAATTTCTTTGCAAAAACAGATACTTGATATGCAGTATAAGGTGGCACAACTTGAAGATATAATTTCTAAAAAATCTATCATATTAAAAAATAAATATTTGTATCAACTGTTAGTAAGAGTAGGTGACTTTGTAGCACCTGGTTCACCACTTGCTAAGGTAGAAGATGCAAGTCGTGCAAAATTGGTACTTTTTTTAGAACCAGGTGAGCTTGAAGATATAGAGCAAAGAATCGTCTATTTGGATGGGAAAAAGACTGAATATAAAGTAGATAAAGTTTGGAAAATGGCAGATGAAAAGTTTATCTCTTCTTATAGGGCAGAGATTTATCTACCCGCACCTAAGGGAATATTTTCGAAACTGATGAAAGTTGAGATTAAATAATGACAAGTGGTAAAACACAGTGCAGTGAGGTACTAAATGCCGAATCGTAGTAAAACCACAGCCTGTGCCTTAGACTGTTACGATGCATGTAAGATAGTCGTAGAAGAGGGATTTGCTAGTATTAAGGGTGACAGTGAACATCCTGTAGGCAATGGGGCACTTTGTACACTGCTCAATAAAAGTATACAGAATGAACCTCGCATAGAAAAACCTCGTGTAAATGGTGTAGAAGTAAGTATGGATGAGGCGATGCAAGCAGTCAAAATTGCTTTTGAAAAACCAACATCTTTACTTTGGAGAGGTTCTGGAAATATGGGTGTGATGCAAGAAGTGACCAATCTGTTTATGGAAAGAATGAATGGTACGCTTACGCATGGTAGCCTTTGTGATGGTGCTGGTGATGCGGGTATCGTAGAGGGAAGAGGGGTCAATAAAACTTTACCATTGGAGCAAATAAAAGAAGCAGATACTGTTGTGGTATGGGGACGAAATGTCACGGTAACCAATGCACATATACTGCCATTTTTAGAAGGTAAAAATATTGTAGTCATCGACCCTGTAAAGACAGCTATTGCTAAAAAGGCAGACTTACATTTACAGATACAGCCTCGTACGGATTACTATTTAGCCATTATGCTAGCACGTTTTGTTTATATGGAAGACTCCCAAGATACTGAGTGGTTAGAAGAGTTTGCAAGTGAGTATGAGGACTTTTATGACTTTACACAAGAGCATCGTATTAAACCTATTTTAGAATATATTGGTACTGATTTAGGTCAATTAGGGCATGCATTAAATTATTTGCGTGATCAAAAAGTCGTTTTTCTTGTGGGAACGGGTGTCCAAAAGTATTCTACTGGAGCTTCTACACTTCATGCCATAGATTCATTGGCTGCACTGCTTGGGCTCTTTGGAAAAGAAGGGTCTGGTGTGCACTATTTGGGTAACTCTAAATTGGGGTTTGAAAATCCTTTTGATGTGGCATGTAAAACAGTATCTAAAGTAGTCACAAAGTTTTCAGACTTTGATACTGTTTTAGTACAGGGTGGAAATCCTGCAGAGTCTATGCCAGACTCAACTCGTGTTTGTGAAGAGTTAGAGAAGGTAGAAAACCTTATCTACTTTGGACTCTATGAAAACGGGACTGCTAAACGAGCAAAGATAGTCATCCCTGCGAAAAACTTCTTTGAAAAAGAAGATGTGAGACTAAGTTATGGACATCAGTATGTAGAGAAGATGAATAAAGTGCTAGACTCCGAAATAGGCATCAGTGAATATGACTTTGCGAAGTATCTTTTTAATACATTTAACTTGGAAGAGTTAGAGAAGGAAGAGATATATATAGAAAAATGGTTAGAACAATGTAACGAAGAAGTAGGAGCGGTGGTTTCACCTGCCTATGAAGAAATACCTTACTCTGAAGGTTTTGGAGAAGATGGTGATGATGAGTATACATTTATTGAAGATTATGATGATGATTTCATTAACACAAAAAGTTTTACAAAAGTGAGAACATCGAAGAAAAACAAAGTACAAGATGAACGTTTTTGGTTACTCTCTCCTAAAACAAATAAAGCACTTAACACACAATTTAAACGTGACAATAAAGTACAAATACATCCTGAGAAAGGCTATGAAGAAGGGGTGATATTGAGGCTTAGTTCTGAGTATGGCAGTGTAGAACTAGAAGTGAAGCATAATGCTGATTTAAGAGCAGATTGTTTACTAGTGACAAGCAATACATTGGGACTGAATATGCTAACGCCATCGATAGTAAGTGATGAAGGTGAAAGTGCTTGTTTTCAAGAAGTGAAAATAGAGATAGAAAGAGTAGAAGGATAGAATAAATGAATTTAGAACAACAAGACAAACAATACGTACTCCAAACATATGCACGTGACTATACCAATTTTGTAAAAGGGGTTAGTTCAACACTGTATGATGAAAATGGGAAAGATTATATAGACTTTGCTTCAGGTATTGGAGTAAACTCTGTAGGACATGGTAATGATACACTCACGGCTGCACTTTGTGAACAGGCGAAAAACATTATCCATATCTCTAATTTACAGGTAATAGAACCTCAAGCAAAATTAGCGCAGAAAATAGTGGAACTCAGTGGCTACGATATGGGTATTTTCTTTGCAAATTCTGGGGCAGAAGCCAATGAAGGAGCGATAAAGATAGCACGTAAATATGGTGAGACGAAATTTAAAAATAAGCGTTATAAGGTCATAACCTTAGAACATTCATTTCATGGTCGTACCATTACTACGGTAAAGGCAACAGGACAAGAGAGTTTTCATACACCACACTTTTCTCCTTATCCAGATGGTTTTTCGTATGAAAAGAGTATAGAAGATGTCTATGATGCCATAGATGCTGAAACAGTGGCAGTTCTTATAGAACTGGTACAAGGTGAGGGCGGGGTACAACCTTTTGACAAAGATGAGATACAAAAGTTAGCAAGTCACCTCAAAAGTAAAGAGATTTTACTGATAGTGGATGAAGTGCAAACGGGTGTGTATCGTACAGGTGAGTTTTTAGCCTCTAATCTTTATGAGATAGAGCCAGACATTATTACTTTGGCTAAAGGGCTTGGTGGAGGAGTACCCATAGGTGCAGTCATGACAAAACATAAAGAAGTGTTAAGTGCAGGTGATCATGGCAGTACTTTTGGGGGTAACTACTTAAGTACTGCAGCTGGACTGGCTGTACTGGATGTCTTGAAACCTATGTATGATGATGGACTTATAGATGAAACTTTACTTTACTTTTCAGAAAAGTTAAAAAAAATAGCAAGTAAATATGAGAACTTTTTTGAAAAAGAAGTAGGGCTTGGACTTATGCGTGGACTTCGTGCAAAGAGTGCAGAGATCCAAGAAAATATCATTAAAAAGTCTATGACTGAAGGTTTAGTAGTACTTAAAGCAGGACGTAACACAGTACGTTTTTTACCAAGCATTACCATCACTAAAATTGAAATAGATGAAGGATTTAAACGTTTTGAACAAGTTCTTAATACTTTGTAGTTTATTATGTGTATCTGTAGGGAAAGCAGATGAACTAAGTAATATTCTCTCCAATAACAAAAATATACTTTTTGACTACCAGTTTCAGTCGAATACTGCACAAAGTGATATACTGGAGAATTCTTGGATAAATCCTATTATGCTGCAGTATCGTAAAAGTTATTCTAAACAATTTACAAATCAAACAGTACAAACTGGAAGTTTTACGGTAGGTATTGACCAACCTATATTTAGGTCTGGAGGTATTTATTATGCTATTAAATATGCTAAAGTACTTAGAGATGCAAATGCTGTAGATATTAAATTGAAAAAAAGAGAAACCATTGGTAATGCAGTAAAGCTTTTATTCGAAATGAAAAAGATGAAACTAGAAAAGAAGAAGTTAGCACTTTTAATTAAGAATGATGCCATCGATATACGGCAGAAACGAGAAAGTTATGAGGCTGGGTTGATAGATAGTAGTTTTTTAGATCAAGCGATACTCAAGAAAAACCAAGATGAGACAAAATTATTAGAAATAGAAACATCTATGATGAGTTTCGAACATAATTTTTTACTACTAAGTGATAAAAATCCTAAGACTTTAAAGTTGCCAAAGTTAAAACTTATTTCTGCGGAACGTTATAAGGGGAGTAATCTTGAACTTGCACGTGATAAACTACGTGCAAGAGAGAAAGGGTATAACACAAATATAACATGGGCTAAGTACTTACCTACCATCTCAGTACAGGCAAGATATACAGATGAAGACCTTAATCCACTTTTTGCAAGACCAGGGATAGAAGAGCAGTACTTTACTTATGGATTTAGCATTTCAATGCCACTCAATATTAATATGTTTTCAGACATAGAAGCAAGTAAAGTTGAACACTTAAAAGCACAAACAGAAGTAATAGAGCGAAAACACACAATAGATGAAGAGTATAGACTTGTCAAACAAAAATTAAGAATCATTGATAAAAAAATAGCACTGGCACGGAAAGATGCTACATTGTATAAAAGACTTTATCGTACAACTAAAAATCTTGCGTTAGCAGGCGAAAAAACTTCTTATGATACTGCGCTTATGCGTAATTCCTTAGAAGTAAGAAAATTAGATCAAAAAATATATGTGATAGATAAGCAGATAGAGTTGTTAAGCTTATATACTAAGGTGGAAAATGCAATTTAGTGCGTATATGGGAGAGTGGCTTTATGGAGAAGAAGGATACTATAAAAATTTTAAAGCTATAGGAAAGGCAGGGGATTTTTATACTGCGGTGAGTACAAGTTCTTTTTTTGGGGCAAGTATTGCAAACTATTTTTATAGATTACTTGAAGATGGACAAGCAGATAAAAATGGATGGCTTATTGAGATAGGGGCACATCAAGGATACTTGCTTTGTGACATGATACAGTGGCTTTATACCTGTGATCCTACTTTAGTAAAAACATTAAAGTTTGGTATCGTAGAACGTCAATCTGAAGTACAAAAAGCCCAATTAAAATATATAGAAGAGCGTTTTGGTTCAGATATCAAGATTACGCACTTTGACGACATCTCTGATATAGAAGTTAATTATGCATTTGTGGTAGCCAATGAGATATTTGATGCTTTTCCATGTGAACTGTTAAAAGATAAAAAGATAGCCATAGTTAAAGAGCATGTAATAGGGTGGAAAGAAGCACCTTCTAGGACACTAGAATGGGCAGAAAAGCATTATCTTACTCAAGGTGAAGTGGCACTTGGGTATGAAGTATTTGCAAAGCATATGGCTTCAGGTATACAAAAATGTGACTTTGTCTCTTTTGATTATGGGGAAAAGTATGTACGTAATGATTTCTCCATACGTGTCTATAGACAACATAAAACTTTCCCCCTTTTTGATGAAGAGCTAGTGCTATCAGAGTCCTATAAAAAAGATGATATTACTTATGATGTAAACTTTGGGCATGTCAATGAAGCTTTTATTGATGCAGGGTTTGAAGAAATTATTTATGAGACACAGGCACGTGCATTAATTAGGTTTGGTATTATAGATATATTGGAAGATTTTTCTAAACAAACAAGTCAGTCGAATTATGTGAGAGAGGCAGATAAAATTAAAACACTCATATCACCCACAATGATGGGTGATAGATTTAAAATGGTACATTTAAAAAAATAAGTTTATTGCTTCATCGCTTTTAACATTTTACAACGTTTAAGTGAGGCAGCTTCACTTCCAAATATTTGCGTATATTTAGCAAACTTTTCTGGACCAATCATTGCGATACATTGTGCCTTATCCATAGAAGTATGTGCACTTGTTGTAGTTGCTTGAGCAACTTTTACAGGCTTCTTCTTTATTGCCCCTGGATACATGTATCCTGAAGTATAATTATCATCTTCTACTTTTTTGAGTTTAATATTTTTTTTGGGTGGAGGAGGAAGTGTTGATCTTTGTCTCGCTTTTGCTCTGGCTCTAGCCTTTGTAGTAAGTTTTGCATTTAGTGCATCAATTTGAGCTTGTTGCTGCTGTATGATAAGTGATTGTTTTGCATTCTTATTTTGTAGTGCTATATTTTGTGTTCGTGAACTACATCCAGAGAACATAATTAGAGCAGTTGCGGTAAGAAACCATAATTTCATAGATATTCCTTTTATATTTTAATAATGATGTATTGTAATATAATCTGAGAGAGATTATAATTAAATTAGAAATTTTTTTTGGTATTTATTTTTATGCTGTTGTTAATGCGACCACAGCAATGGCAAAGCCACCGTCATGGCTAATAGAAAGAGAAGACTTAATCACATGATGTACTTTTTGCGCATCTTTACTTAAAACAAAATAAGGCGCACCTCTATGGTTTTTAGCAATAATTATGTCGTGAAAGGTTAATTCTGAACAAATACCACATCCTAAAGCTTTTGAAATAGCTTCTTTTGCCGCCCATAAACCAGCTAGAGAAGTGATTGTTTTTGTTCTGCTTATTTCTTCTTTAGAAAGGTATTTCTCTTTAAATTTATCATCATATTTATTGATGAGCTTTTCTATGCGGGCTATTTGTATAATATCAGTTCCTATTTTCATGAAACTATTATAACCATTACATCCACTCAACTACTTTAGAAACTTCATCAGCAACAAAACATTTGATGTTTGTTTTCTCCATGGGTTTATTTGGTATCACTGCTTTAGTAAATCCTTGTGTCTCTATCTCTTTTAGCCTTTGTGTTAAGCCTAATACTTCGCGTATTTCACCTGTTAAACTGACTTCACCTAAAAAGAGTGTTTCTGAACTTAATTCTCTGTCCCTATAGCTACTGAGTATGGCTGCTATGATGGCTAAATCTGCAGAAGGATCATTAATCTTGATACCCCCAGAGATATTGATAAATACATCATATGTGCCTAAGGGTAAATCTAATTTTTTCTCTAGAAGTGCGAGTAACATTCCTAAACGATTGTTATCAAAACCTGTTGAGCTTCTTTTTGCATGTCCATAAGACTCAGAAACAAGTGCTTGTACTTCTATAATGATAGGTCGAGACCCCTCCATAATAACCGTAAGTGCAGAACCTGACTGAAGTTTTTCTTTGTTGAAAAATTTCCCTGCCATAGATTTGGCATCATTAAGCCCTTCTTTGTTCATCTCAAAGATACCTACTTCATTGGTCGCACCAAAACGATTTTTAAATCCTCTTAGTAGTCTTAAGTCTGAGTTGGTATCCCCTTCAAAATACAAAACAGTATCTACCATATGTTCCAAGACTCTTGGTCCAGCAATAGAACCGTCTTTCGTGATGTGACCTATGATAAAGATAGGAATATGAAATGATTTTGCTACACGCATAAGGTCAAAAGTAATAGTACGTACTTGAGTAACTGAACCTGGTGCGGAAGGTGTTTCATCAGAATAGAGTGTTTGAATAGAATCTATAACGATGAGTTCATAAGCTTGGTTATGTATTTCTGATAATACAGAAGATAAATTTATTTCTGGAAGAAGGTAGAGATTGTCATGGTTGGCATCAAGTCTATTGGCACGGAGTTTTATTTGACCTGCGGATTCTTCTCCCGAAACATAAAGTACTTTTTTCCCATCTCTAGCAAGGTTACCCGCAATTTTAAGAAGAAGGGTTGATTTACCCACTCCTGGGCTACCTCCTATAAGGGTAAGAGAACCGGGCACAATACCTCCTCCAAGTACTAAGTCAAGCTCAGTACTTTTAGAGGAGAAACGTGTAATATTGTCTTCTTCTATTTGTGTAATGGGTTTTGCTTTTTGTATAGAAGTATTAGAAGCACTTGATGAAGAAGTTTCTTTTAAAAATTTTATTTGCTCAGTACTGAGTTCTATCATAGACTCCCATTCATTACATGAAGTACATTTACCCATCCATCTTGGAGATTGAAATCCACAAGCTTGACATTCAAAGAGTGTTTTTTTCTTTGCCATTTTATATTCCTATATTGAGTTGTGTTATTGTAGAGTAATTTATAGATGTAGGTATAAAATATTGCATATTGACATATTTTTAATGTTTTAGTTCTTTTGGTTATAATTTTGTACTTTAATCGTGTAAGGATACACAGTGACTTTTAATGCAGTAAAACAACTTATATATGGACTTTACCTCACAAATAGTTTTGGGTATAGACTATCAAAAACAAATGATGCTATGGAAAAAAAAAGATTAAGACTTGGATACTCTCAAGCACAACTTGATACGTTAAATGTAACGGTAAAAGTTGAAAATAAAGATAAACTTCCAACACAAGGTCAATATTTGGTACTCATAAACCATAGAAGTATTATTGATCCACCTATTACAGAGGTTGCATTAAAAGAAACAAATATATTTGGTCCATGGATTTCAAAAAAAGAGCTTTATAATTCATTTTTCTTTGGGCTTTTTGTGCGTAATGCGGGTTCCATTCTTTTAGATAGAGAAAAAAGTCAAATGTCTGGTTTTTTTTCTGATATTAAAGAAGCAGTGAAACGAGGAGAATCTATTTTTATTTTTCCTGAAGGGACAAGAAATAAAACAGAAGAATCATTGACTGCTTTTAAGGAAGGGTCACGGATTATTGCTTTAAAAAATAGATTACCAATATTGCCACTTTATATCAAAACAGATGCAGGAAAAGTTTTAAAAAATGCATTAGAAGATAAAACACTAGCACAAGAAGTGACTATTGTGGTAGGAGATATTATAGATTATAAAGATAAAACCAATCTAGAAGAGAATTATAGAAAGATATTTGCCCTTTAGTATTGCATAAAAGAATGTTCTTTTTCTTTAAGCATGGAGATAATATTTTTCATATTATTATTGTCAATTGTACTTGAAATTAAAACTTGTGCAGTATGTTTTGTTAAAGAAGAGATATTGATTTTAATCTCTTCATTTTTACTACGAAGAAGAATAGAACCATCTTCTTTATTTTGGTGGATTATATCACCAATATTTTGATGACTAATAGAATTAAGAGAGACTTCATAAGCCAACTCTTTGTCCATGAGTAACATAAATTTTTCTTCAATAGAATCTGACTCTACTATAGCCTCATTTTCAAGGTTTGCTTGAATAGTTTGATGTTTCTTTTCGTAAATAGTAGGATCAAGTGTTATAGAGGAATTGACCGTCTGCATTGTGGGTGTTAGTATTTCTGTTCTTATCTTATATGTACGTATAGAACGAATAATAAGAATAATCAATGACATAACTAGAGAAAAAGCTATACCAATCATTACGCCTGCTAAGATACCCAATTTTATTGCTTTAGTAAAATCAAAATTCATTGCAAAATAGACAGTAGCAACGGCAGTAAAAAGTATACTAATAGGCATCACTAATGTGAGGAACAAATTAAAGTAACTTTTCATTTTTTTAAGACTCCCTAGATAAATATTTCATCTAATATAGTATTGATGTATTCGTTTGCTTTAAAGGTAATGAGATCTTTGGGTTGTTCCCCTGTACCTATATAAAATATAGGCATTTGTAACTCATCTGCAATACTTAATACGGATCCACCCTTCGCAGTGCCATCCAGTTTCGTAATTATTATACCATCAATTCCTATCATTTCATCAAACGCTTTGGCTTGGTTGATAGAAGAACTACCTTGCGTACCATCAAGAATCAACATTTTTCGGTGTGGAGCACCAGTCTGTGCCTTATCTGCAACACGAATCATTTTTTTAAGTTCTTCACTCAGGTTTGTTTGTGTATGGAGTCTTCCTGCTGTATCTATAATGACATTATCATACTCTTTTGCTTTTGCAGATGCTATCGTGTCATAAACCACTGCAGAAGGGTCATGCCCTTGTTGTGTGGCGACTATGGGGATATCCAGTTTCACAGCCCAGCGGCTGAGTTGTTCTATGGCAGCAGCACGGAAAGTATCTCCTGCTCCTAAAATAACACCTTTTCCCATCTCTTTATATCGGTAGGCTAATTTTGAAATTGTAGTCGTTTTCCCTGCACCATTGACACCGATAATCATCTCTACAAAAGGTTTTGCATCACTCTCTTTCCAGTCAGCCTTGTATTGGAAGACTGAAATAAGTGAGTTAAATGCTTGTGTTCTTGTTATCTTTTCTGGGAGTGCTTCTAAAAGTTTTTCAACAAGTGTATAATTTACATCTGCTTCAAGCAAGATATCTTCAAACTCATCTTTTGTAATGACTTTTTTCTTCTCAGGTATTACATCTTTAATGGCATCATTTGTTCTGCCTAAGACTTTTTTAAATAGATTAAACATAGTTTTTTAAACCTTTATTTTTTTATTGCTTGTTGAATATCATGGTTAATCATTTCAATAGGGGCTAGACCTTCAAAATGATTGTAATATACTCCGTTAGTATATATAACACTAAGAGGTTTTGTACCGAGGGTAATATCAAGGTTATTTTGTATTGCATACGCAAAATTTATTATTTCTTTGTCTTGTGCATTATCAAAAAGATTTAGAACAAAGAGTTCCTTGCTATATTTTTTCTCTAATTTTTTAAATACGTTTATTTGTGAAAGACATGCCGCGCAGTTTGATTTAAAGAGGTTGATAATTATGATAGGTTTTTGGGTACCTGAAAATGTAAGGCTACGATTTAAAAGGGTAACTTGATATGTGTGTTGTTCATCTTTTAATGTAAAGTCATTTGAAATATTTTTTGTATGTGTAGTAGCATTCTCTTGAGACAGCATAGTAATATTTTTTTCTTCAACTGTTTCTTCTTCTATAACTTTTTGCTTATTAGTTTGAATACTTTTATCTTTACTTATAAAAACTTCTGTAGTATTTTCTATAAGTATAGTAGGGGTTTCATGCTTGTCCTTTTCACAGCTATTTAACGTAAATACAATAAGTATGAGTAACGTGCTAGAGAGAAAAAAACTAGTATCTTTTAAAATATTCTTTTGCAAAATATTCCTTTGGGTATAATTGACCATTATTAATGGTTTGGATTATAGCTAAAGAGCACTTAGGAAGAGAATGAATGGTTGATAAAAATAGTTTTAGACAGCACTGTATGCAACGATTGAAAGTTGCAAAAGGCATAAGAAAATATAAAAAAGACAGTGAAATAGTAAAAAAACTGTATAAGTATATTCAAACAAATAATGCACAAAGTATTTTGCTCTATTTACCATTAAAAATAGAAGTCAATATGTATCCACTGATAGCACAATTAAGAAAGCAAGGAAAATGTGTCTATGTGCCATTTATGGAAGGTAAAAGTTTTAGGTTGGTAAAATATAGACTACCACTGCGACAAAAGCAGTTTGGTATCAAA
>Ga0256824_10000859_pt1 | contig 11768 bp, 11 predicted proteins | sample CV67metaG_FD_191570 | JGI IMG/M metagenome (GOLD analysis project Ga0256824, IMG submission 191570) | Hydrothermal vent microbial communities from East Pacific Rise, Pacific Ocean - CV67 | ecosystem: Environmental > Aquatic > Marine > Hydrothermal vents | place: Pacific Ocean: East Pacific Rise...
TTATCTTACCCTTTGCAAACTCTCCCATCAAACCATCTTTCATAAAAAAGCTATCGCTTAATAGGGTGTGGATATTTGCTCCGAAGGTTTGTTTTTTGATTAAGACCTCATCATGAGATACTACTTTACAATTTCCATTTTTTTCTTTCTTAAGAAAGATTACATTTTGTTTTGGAATATCAGATAAAATAAATGGAGAGTGAGAAGAAAATATAATATAAAATTTTTTCTTTATATTTTTTAATAAAAGAATCATTTCATTTAAATATTGTTTTTGCCAATTAGGGTGCAATGATAACTCTGCTTCATCTAGCAAATATAAAAAATTATTTACATAAGGTTTCATTGAAAAATAATATATAGATAAAAACTGTCCAAAAATTATTCGCTCTCCATGACTAAGCTTGTTATATCCTCTATTTTTACTATCAATAAAATCAAAATCACTTTCTTGAAGCCTTTCTTTTAAACTATCTATATTCTCTAAACCATATAACTCATCATGTCTATGTCCTTGTAGTGAAATAAATAATATAATTAAAAATTTATGATAATCATTTTCTATATTTGCTCTTAGATACTCTAAAGTATCTATTAACTCATCTGTTCTTCTTTTATTCTCCTCAGAACTAAGAGTCTCTTCATAGTGGATATTATCAGGATTAAAAGTTAACATTTCATAAAACTCATCATTTATACGAATATTTGTTATTTCGATAGATGTAGGTATATACATAAATGTAGTTAATTCAAAATCATTTTGTAAAGAGTTTGAAATTAAGTTTTTCAAAACACTTTCTTTTCGTATATCAATTTGATTTTTATATTCTATTAAATCGTTAGAGTATATATGACATTCAACCTGCCTTATATCTCTTTTTGTAATATCTATATTTTCTGTATTTATTGTAATATTACTTGTATAATTAATTTCAGCTATTCCATAAACTAAAATATATTCAAAATTTATATTTTCTTTATCGTTGATTATAGAATATAAGCATTCTAAAATACTACTCTTTCCACTCCCATTCTCTCCCACAATAGCTGTTATATTAACTTTACCTTTTTCATCAAAAAAGTTTTTTATATAATTTTCTTTTTTATATGTTAAATTTTTTGTTTTAGCATTATAACTATAAGTAAATTTAGGCGAGAAATTAAACCCTTGCTCTTTTATATTCTTATACTTTTTAACCCATAAATAAACAAGTTCCATTATTTTCCACCTTTTTTTGATGAGTTATTATAACAAATTTAAATGAGATTTTTAGATGATGATTTTGTAAGAGATTGAAAGTGATGCTAACCGCATCACTTTCAAATGAAGATTGATAAATTTAAATATTAATGTCCATGTTGAGCAATGAAAGCTTCATACGAACCTTCAAAGTCGATAATTGTTCCATCATTGTTGATCTTAATAATTCTATTGGCAAAGGCATCAATTAGTTCTCTATCGTGTGACACACAAATAACGCCACCTTTATACGAATGAAGGGCTTCTCCAAGGGAAATGATTGCTTCTAGGTCTAGGTGGTTGTTTGGTTCGTCCATTACTAAGAAGTTTGATGAGTCCATCATCATCTTAGAGAGCATGACTCGGTGTTTCTCTCCACCAGAACAATCGCCTACTGCTTTACCTTGCTCTTCTCCTGAGAATAGCATTCTTCCTAAACATTGACGAATCTCATCGATGTGCCATTTTGCATCGTGTCCTTGAATCCACTCATACAATTTTTCACTACCAATTACTAGGTCAGTTGAGTTTTGAGGAAAATAACTTGCTGTTACTGTTTGACCCCAGTTAAATGAACCATTATCTGCTTTTAGCTTTTCCATAATGATTTCGAGTAGTGTTGACTTTCCAACACCATTTCCACCAATAATTGCTATTTTATCCGTTCCTTCTACTTTAAATGAAATGTCGGTAAATACTTCTAGGTTATCATACGATTTTCCTAAATTTTTAACCTCTAAAATCTCATTTCCTAAATCTCGATGAGGTTTAAAGGCAATTGATGGATCTCTTCTTGATGAAAGTTTTATCTCTGTTACATCCAACTTATCAAGCTGTTTCTGTCTTGAGGTTGCTTGTTTTGCTTTTGATGCATTTGCCGAGAAACGCGTAATAAATTTCTCAAGTTCCTCTTTCTCTTTCATCCCTTTTGCATGATCTGTCTCTGCTTGTTTTGCAATTAAGTTTGCAGCAATGTACCAATCATCATAATTTCCTGTAAACTCTCTAATATTTGCAAAGTCTAAGTCAAGAATATGCGTTACTACATTATTTAAGAAGTGTCTATCGTGAGAAATAACAATCATAACACCATCATGACGTTTTAATTCTCGCTCTAGCCATGCAATGGTCTCAATGTCTAGTGAGTTGGTAGGCTCATCAAGAAGAAGAACATCCGGTTTCAAGAAAAGTACTTGAGCTAAAAGAATCTTTACTTTATCTCCACCTGTAAGTGATGACATTAAGTCGCCATGAACCTCTGATGCAAATCCCAAAACTTCAAGTAGTTTTTCAATTTTTACATCCGATTCATAGGTTGGATCTTCATCCGCACAAATCATCTCTAGCTCTCCTAGACGTTCGTTTACTTTGTCATCTTCAAAGTCTCCTGTCATGTAGAGTTCTTCTTTCTCTTTTTGGGCTTCATAAAGCTTTTTGTTTCCATATAAAACAGCATCACTTAATGTAAACTCTTCAAATGCATAATGGTTCTGTCCTAAGACTCCCATTTTTAGTCCTGCTTGCATCTGTACCGTTCCATCTGTCTGTTCTAATTCCCCTGCAAGAATCTTTAGAAATGTTGACTTCCCTGCTCCATTGGCTCCAATTAATCCGTATCTTTTTCCACCATCTAACGAGATGCTGATCTTATCAAAAAGTACTCTTTTACCGTATCTTTGTACTATATTTGTTGTGCTTAACAATGTTTTTCCTTACTCTATATTAATAATTGTGGTATTTTAGCATAATGGCTTTTTACTTCCTATTAAAATAGCTATCAACCCCACTTACAATTCCTTGAACAAGAAGATTTTGATAAGAATCCTTTGTTAAACGTCTTCCTTCATACTTATCTGTGATATATCCATTCTCTATAAGAATCGCGGGCATCTTTGTACCACGAAGCACCCAAAAATTATTTCTTTTTACTCCTTTATCGATAACGATATATTTTTTTCTTACAGAAGCAAGCATTTTTGTTTTTATAATTTTTGCTAACTCTGCTGATTTTTTCTTTTTCCAAGCACCAATATAGACCTTTCTATTGGAGTATCTTGCCCTTCGGCTTTTACCTCGTAGATAGAAAATTTCCAATCCTTTATAGACATATTTTCTATTTCTTCTGCGTGGAGAAGCATTGGTATGTAGTGATATAAATATTTTTCCTTTTTTTGCATTGGCAAGGTCTGTTCTCTCTCCTAATGATTTATATGTATCTCCTTCTCGTGTCATAAAGACTTTATAGCCTCGATGAAGAAGTTTTTTCTTTAATTTTAAAGCAAGAGCAAGGGTAATTTTTTTCTCTATAAGCTTACCCGAAGATGCACCAATATCATACCCTCCATGACCCGCATCAACAATTACAATCGGCGAATACTTATTAATTTTTTTAACTTTTGGAAGATTTAAAGTAAGAACTTTACCTCGAATAGAGTATGTTTTATAATGGCTCTGTTTCGATTCAATAACAACCCTAAGATACTTTTTTGAAAACTGACCCATTCTAAAGGCAATAACCGCTGGATGTTTATATTTTGAAAGCGTTTTACTTCTTGGCAAAATAGCATTTTTTATATCATAAACATATTTTATTTTCCCTCCATACGCCTTTAGAGTAAAAAATTTAACGTGGTCAATTTTATATTTAAAAGTAAGTTTAAGTTGATTTTTAATTAAGCGTGTAGATTTTAAATAATTCTCTTTCTGTGCAAATAATGCAGAGGTAAAAAAAGAGAAAAGTAAAATGATAACTATTATTTTTTTATTCAAAACAGTGATACTCCCCATAATTTTTAAGTTTACAAAGAATCTTAACATGTTATTTATTTTAAAAATAGTAAATCACGAAATTAACTAAAGAATTGCTTTTTATGATGATTTTATGTGTTGGAAATGACTTAAAATATACTTTGTATCATATATTACTATTCAATTAAGTACGATTTTAAAGCTTTATTATAGAATAGTTTATCATATTAAAGTTAAAAGGAGTAACTATGTCTACTGTACCAGAACAAAACAATCAAATAATTATATCTCCTAATACAATTAGTACTACACAGATTTCTCAATATTTTGATATAGAGATACGTAAACTTAATAAAATTTTTTTAGAACTTAAATGGATTAAACGAAAATACTTTTTATGGTTAATCACAACAGATTTAGGAAAAGAAAAAGGGGCAATCAAAGAGAATCGAGAGATCCAATGGGATCGAGAAATTCTTGGTGATCGAGAGCTAATTTTAGCAGTCAAAAGCTCCAAAAATGACACGGTCTATATCGATCTTCCTAGCTATAAACTACAAGTTCAAACAAAATATCAAGATCAAGGCTATGTTGTATGGGACTACAGCAAAGAAAAAGGAGAATACAATAAAAATATTCATTTTGTTGTCAAACAAGAGAAAGATGTTTTTCTTATTCAATGTAAAACAGATGAAGAAGATATTACTCTAGATGAGCTTATAAATTTTCTAGAAAACAAACAGATTTTTATTCAAGAAAATCCTATATTTTCAATCTATAATATCAAAATAAAGTATATTATGTCCAATTTTTCACTCAGTGAAGAGGCATTTGCCTATTTACAAAAAAGTAATGGATCAATCTCTTATGAACTTTTAAAATAGCACTTATAAAACTAGGAAACGACGGCTTTAGCCCAATGCCAATGAATTAAGGCTGTGGCTTTAGCCTCATACCTTTTTGGTGGAGCTAAAGCACCACTTCCGTCTCTAATTCATTGGCATTGGACTAAGACCTCCCCAATTCAAAAGTTTTGTAATATCTCTAGTTATTAAAACGAGATTTATAAGAGCATTTCAAACACAATTCTTCACTACATTTATTCATACTAAATTCCTCTATCATTCTACTCGCTCGCTCTCCTGCTACAATAGATTTTAGACTCTGAGTCTCTATATTTCCAAGTTCAATAACGGCATCATTATCCAAACAACAAGGAACGACCTTTCCATCTGCTAATATCGCAATATGTGAATCTAAACCTTGACATTGACCATGCCCATAGGTAGGATTAGACAAAGATGGCCACTCAAAATAGTTATCAAAATGCAAAAGAGTCTTATGTGCTAAGCGGATACTTTTTTTCTCTTTTGGATCCAATCCTTCCAGTTTCAAGTCGGTATGAAATGATCTATTTAAAGTTTCAAAAAGTGCTTTGTTAAAACTTTTCTCACTCATCACCTCATCCAAGTTCCAAATACGAAGATTAATAAAACTCTCCTCCTTACGCTTTACTTTTTCATGACAGAAAGCAAGAATAGGAGTTATATACTGCTCAAAAGTGATAGCTGTATCATTTTTATTAAAAGCATTCAAGGAGATATTTATCTGCTTAACAGCTGGGTGGAAAAGTGTTTTATAGCTATGCTTTTTCATAAAATAACCAGAAGTTGTTAGTAACGCTTTCATCTTATATTTATGAATAATATTTAAATAATCATTTAAGTTATTTAACGTCAAAGGATCACCAACCACATGACAAGCGATCTCCTTCGTAAAAGCAGATGCTTGCATCACAATTGATTCAAAAAAATCAAGACTCATACTCTTATTTGGTAGCTCTTTGGTAGGGCAAAAAGAGCAACGAAGCCCACAGATATTGGTTATTTCTATATAGATACGATAAAATTTCATCTGAAATTATATCGAAAAGATTTTTTTAGATACAATAAGGTGATTAAAAATATAATAAAAGAGGAATTAAATGAAAATATTTAAATATCTTTTGCCTATAAGTGTTCTTTTTTTTCTTTCCGCCTGTTTTTCAGACAAAGATGAGATAAAAAAAAAGATTATAGTCCCCGATAAAATCACCTACCTATTTGTAACCCAACCCAACTGTCCCTCATGTGATCAGCTTGAAAAGACCATGAACCTACCCCAACCCAAACAGTTACTCAGCCGTTATTTTGAGGTAAAGAAACTCTACTATGGTGAAAAACTACCCGATGGACTTACCCCACCAAATGGCACACCAACCGTCTATTTTCTGGGTGCAAACAACGAGGTCTTAGTTGAGCCAATGGTTGGAGAAAAAAATGAAGCAACTCTTATGGAATTTTTGAAAGATACCCTGCAAGAGTTCAAAAATAGTTATCATGTAGATTTAGAAAAAAAATATAGAGAGAACAATGAAACCAATCAAACTCACCCTACTTCTTAGTATCTTAAGCCTTAATGCTTGTGCTGACAATAAAATTGCTTCTATTCCCGAAGCTTCTGGAATCTCTTATTGTAAGAACAGTAACAGTTTGATTGTAGCAAATGACGAAGGATCATTTTATGAACTTACGTTAGATGGTGCAATTATAGCCCAACATAAACTTGGAAAATATGATCTAGAAGGTGTTGTTTGTGAAAAATATCATCTCATATTTGCAGTAGAAGATGGTGCTTTACTCAAAGTCAATAGAGAGACATTAAAAGTAAAAGAGTTCAAGATAGAGGGGGCAGGTTTTAAGTTTTCCAAAAAATCAGGGATTGAAGGAATCACAAAAATTGATGATCTCTATTGTCTCTCTATCCAAGCCAAAAAGGCAAAAAAATCAAAACTTTTATTTGTCAAATTAAAAAAGAGAAGTGCAAAAGTTGTGAAGAGTATCACACATGGTATTATTGATTCTGCGGGCATGCAGTATCACAAGAAAAAACTTTATATCGTAAGTGATAAAAAGGACAAACTCTATATCTATAACCTCAAAAAAAGAGAAATAGAAAAAAAGATAAAACTCTCCAAGTTTGCCCAAGAAGGCATCACCTTCGACAACAATAATCATCTCTATTTTGCAGATGATGATGGTGCTGTCATGAAATACCAAGCCAAAGAGCTAGCGTTATAAACAAATTATCTATCGGCTTCTCCACGCAAAACATCCAACACATTTGTAGCGTAAGAACCTTTGGGTAAGGTAAACTCCAACTCATAGTGCGCACGCTCCTCAACATAGTTCTTTTTTATATCTGTAACCTTGATCCATGCGTAACGTCTTGCACCATTCTCAGGAATCTCTTCATCATAATTGCTTTCAATTAAAGCTGAAGTTTTTTGAGTACGACTGGTACGTTTTCCTGCCAGTAATCCCGATGGAGATATATCAAACTCAAAAAAACGTTTCGCCTCATCTTCCAATGACTCCAATTCAAAAACTCTTCCATAAGGATAATGCATCATTAAATCTCCCTCTAAAAGTTTAAAAAAATGTGGTTGTTCTTTTGTACCTTTTAGAGCATCATCTGGTAATTTAAAGAACTTCTCAGCATCTTTCTCTGAAAATGATTCCAACAACATTGATAGTTCAATACGCTTTGAGAGCCAATGGTTAAAAAGATAAGATTGGTAAGCATTAATCAAAAAAGTTTTTGTCTTTCTATCACGAATTTTTAGTTTTCCCTCTAAAATATCTTTACCTTCTTGCCAGTTATCACCACTATTTCCAAAACGTTGATTTCCAAAATAGTTAGGGACACCATTGGCTTTAACCCACTTTAAAACCGAATCCAATTTATCTTTTTGAATTCCCAAAACTTTTTTTAGACGCACTTTAAAATGGTTTCCTTTTAAATGCCCAATGCGAATCTTATTGTTGTGTCTATAGGTTCCAAGTATCTTAATTTTATCATGATTGAATGTTTTTAGCTTCTCTTCATTATCTTTAGCTAAAAGTGAAATATACTGCATCGTCATAGCATGCTTATCTTTTAATCCAGCATAACCAATATCACGCTGTTTTATTTTACAATATTTGGCAATAGCCGAAACCATCTCCCATGTTGTCATATCTTTTTTACGAACATGAAGCACAAGGTGTTCGCCCTCACCTGCAAACTCATAGAGAGGGATCTCATCAACAATAAAATCGCGGGAAGTGGGATTAAATATAAAACTGTTTTTTACTTTTACGGGATATAATAGATTCATTTGGCTCTTTCTGTATTAGAATAATGGGAAATTATATCATTATTTCCTAAAGTTGCCAGAAATGTTGTCGGGTACAATAGATGTTGCACCCGAAAGATTTACTTTAGCGACTCTCTTATTAAATCATAAGCGTCACTCTCTATTTTTAGTTCATTAAATTGATTTGATTGTTTTGTGTCAGGGATAATCTGCTCATTGTCCATCGGTTTGAAGGTTGTAAAAGCAGATATAGTAAATGCTAAGCCAGCACTAATAATATTTTTACTTGTTAGTGTAGCACTATTTACAGAAGATTGATTTTTATCTTTTACTTGCATCGATCTATCCTTAAGTTGTATTTTATTATACTTTATTATGATAACATAAATATTGTAAAAAGATTATAAATTGTTAAAGTTAAACTTTAGATTTCATTATTTACCCTAGCTTGTTAGATTTACGCTAAAATATCAAACTACTTTTATCGCAAGGATATTAAATGGCACTCGTTGGTCTCTTTAACATACACAAAAATTATGATGTAAAACAGCTACTTCAAGGAGTAGATTTTCAACTCAATGAAGGGGAACGCGTTGCAATAGTTGGTCAAAATGGTTGTGGAAAATCGACACTTATTAAAATAATCTCTGGTGAGGTTACACCCGATGAGGGAACACGTGTTTTGGACAAAAGCATTATTATAGATGATCTTGAACAGAATCCAAACTTTAAAGAGGGTCTTAACGTTCGAGATGCTATTGAAAATGAGTTAACAGAACTTAAAGAGGCAAAAGAACGATATGAGATTCTCTCAATACAGCTTGCTGAAGATTTTGAGAACAGAGCCATTGTTGAAGAACATGCAAAAGTAACCAACTACATAGATCATCACAATGCGTGGAATTTGGATGATAAAGTTGAACGTGTACTTCAAGAATTTAAGCTCAAAGAGTATGAATACCGTGATGTAAATTCACTCTCTGGTGGAGAGCAACGACGTGTGGCATTGGCTTCGCTTATTTTAAAAAAGCCCGATGTATTATTACTTGATGAACCTACCAACCACTTAGATGTTTATATGGTTGAATTCCTCGAAGAGATTCTCTTAAAAGAGAAATTTACACTGCTTATTATCTCACATGATCGTCATTTTATAAACTCTATTGTGACCCGTATTGTTGAGGTTGAGAATATGAATATCGTCTCATACGAAGGTGGTTACGACAACTACCTAATCCTTAAAGAGCAACGCATGCAGAGTCTTGCAAAAACACACGATACGCTGGTAAAATTTTTGAAAAAAGAGGAGGAGTGGCTTCGTCGTGGGGTGAAAGCACGATTAACCCGAAATCAAGGAAGAAAAGCAAGAGTTTTTGATCTGCGAGAAAAAGCCAAAAAAGACCCCACTCTTATTCGAAAAATGCAGATAGAACTGGAACGAGAAAAAAAGAGCTTTAACCGTGATGGAGAGAAAGGTGTCTCTAAAAAAAAGATGCTTTTTGATATAGAAAATTTATACTACTCAATCGCAGGAAAAGATCTTATTCAAGGCTTTACTACCCGTATTTTACAACGTGATAGAATTGCGATTGTTGGACATAATGGCTCGGGAAAATCGACTCTTCTCAAACTACTTTTAGGGCGACTAAAACCAACAAAAGGTACTATAGATCAAGGAGATTTTGCCATAGGATACTTTGATCAACACAGAGAGATGCTTGATAATAATAAAAATATATTAGAGACTTTCTGTCCAGATGGAGGAGATATTGTTGATGTACAAGGTCGAAATATGCATGTTTTTGCCTATCTAAAATCTTTTCTCTTTCCTCAGGAGTATATGCTCAAAAAAGTAGGTATGTTAAGTGGTGGAGAGAAAAATCGTGTGGCTATTGCTCTGCTCTTGACCAAAAAAGTAGATTGCCTTATTTTGGATGAACCGACCAACGATTTGGATATTCAAACCATTAATATTTTAGAAGAGAAACTCATCAACTTTCCAGGAGCACTATTGTTTGTGAGCCATGATCGCTATTTTGTCGATAAGATTGCAACAAAACTTATTGTATTTAAAGGTCAAGGAGAGGTGGAAGAGTCTTTTCAAAACTATAGCGAATATCTAGAGATTGAAAAGAATATTGATGAACTATATGAGATGGAGAAGAGTGTAAAATCCAAATCTATTGAAAACAGTAGCCCCCAAAAAGAGAAGATAAAAACAAAATTAAGTTACAAAGATCAAAGAGACCTAGAGCGTCTACCCGACCTCATCGAAACATTGGAAGTAAAAATAGAGAAGATTAATGCCTGTCTTTATGATCCTCTTTGCTACGAAGAGAAAGGTCTGATTAATGTGGCAGATGAACTTAAGAGATTAGAAGTTGAATACGAAGAGATGAGTGAACGCTATTTAGAAGTCTTGGAGATGGAAGAAGCGCTAGAGAAGCTCTAATTAGATGAATCTAAAAAAATTTCTAAAACCGATAAAGAAAAATCTAAAAAATAGAGACAGACCATTTTTAACCATTCGTCAACTCTATACACATCTTTCTGATTTTAGTAATAATGAGATTTTGGACTATTATAATGTTAAAACTATTCAAGAGTTAGAGCAACATATAGCCTATATCAAAGATATTTTAAAAAATCAACGTCAAAACTACAAAGAAGAATTAGAGCAGATTAGTGGATGTTTCTGTATGGATGGAAATGGAGCATTTAAATACCTCTATCAACAAAAGATAGAAGCAGAAAAACAGATAGAGCATAGCTTTAAAAACAAAAAAGTTAAGTTAACACTCTATCCCTGTCCATATCACAATGGATGGCATTTAAAACGTATTTAAATGTTACTCTATAAGTCTATTGATCATACGTATAACCTTGTCTATCTCAAATTTATTTAACTTTCCTGAGTGTGTATAGATAACTTTTCCTGATCGACCAAAAACAACAATATTTGAACTGTCATCCTTCAATCCCCAAGCTTTAACAAGCACCTTTTTTTTATCCTTAACATAAAGTGTATGTGGATACTCCTTCTGTTTAGTTTGTAATGATGATTCAATAGCAAAATTAGGTAGCCAAGTAGCTGCCAGATTGATAATCGCAATAGAAGCAAACTCTTTTCGACTATAGCCTTCTGACTTTAATGCTTTAGAGAAGGCATTATTGGTATCTTTTTCATCAGGATCTACATAAAACATAACATGTATTTTATCTTTAATCGTTACTGAATTCCATGCTCTCCCATCAACACGTCCTCCAGTATCATTATCCAATATAACCTCTGTAGGTATCTCTCCAATTGTTAGTGCAAAAGTAGTAATAGTTCCCAAAAATAGGGTTGTTAAAACTTTCCTCATTATTTTTCCTTTTCTTCTTAGTATATCTGAAAAATCTAAACAAAACCACTATTTCCATAGCTTATACTCTCTTCTTATTTTAAAAAGAGACAAAAATATCCTAAATAGTTTCTTGACAGTATTATATTTTCTTATCAAGAAAAATGATTTTTTTAGTTAAAATTCCATTATGAATTTTTTTATTAATAAAACCCTCCTAGAGATCACTCAAAAACTAGAAAAAGAGCTAAAAAATAAG
>Ga0256824_10000860_pt1 | contig 11746 bp, 14 predicted proteins | sample CV67metaG_FD_191570 | JGI IMG/M metagenome (GOLD analysis project Ga0256824, IMG submission 191570) | Hydrothermal vent microbial communities from East Pacific Rise, Pacific Ocean - CV67 | ecosystem: Environmental > Aquatic > Marine > Hydrothermal vents | place: Pacific Ocean: East Pacific Rise...
ATTGAAGGATTTGCTCAACTTGATAGCCATCATTATATAGCTTATATATTGCTTCACGAAATGGCTCAAGTTTTGATTTTCGCCTGTTAGGACTGTTGTTTTTCACAAAATCATCAAGATCTTTCATTTTTTTAATTCCCAAACTTGATAGCCATTATCACTAAGATAACTATCTTTGAGATTTTTATCGTCGATTAAAAGATATTTACCATTATTTTGTATCAGTTTAATATCATTATCGATAATAACTTTTTGTATTTCGTTTGCATTTTGATAAAATGCTGCCATCTCTTGGTCTTTTTTCAGTTCGTAAAATTTTTGAACCGATAAAAATCCAAAAAAACCACCAAAAACTATACTTGCAACACTTGAAAAAATGATAGTTTTAAACTTGAATTTTTGTACAAAAGTTTCCATCTTTTCGATTTTATCGAATGTGTCATAAACTTCACCATCTGAAAAAATCTCTGCATACTCTTTATATTTTTGTGAAACTTTTTGTGTTTCAGTTTCGATTTTTGCAAGATTTTCAGATATCGTTTGATTGATTTTTTCTGTTTTTATGGATTTTTCAATTTTGTCAATCATTTGTTTAGCTGATTTATCAAGAAATGAAAAATCACGATTATTAAAATCTGAAATAGCCTGTAAAATAGCTTGTAAGTCATGATTATTTTCAATCCTATCGGCTGCATTATTAAGCTTCTCGGTTGTGAATCTTAAAGCACCTGTAAGCTTATCAACACTATCTATCTCTACCTTAATATAGGTTGTATTAGTAGGGCTTTGATCCTTTGGATTGTCTTGTTGTGCTGGATTTGGTAATTCGTCAAAATCAAAATCATCTACCATTTTTTACCTCCTTTATATTTTTAGTAATACAATATGCTCGATTATGTATTACTTTAGTTATAGTTGACATGCCAATATCCTGCACTTGGCTTTTGTAATTTAATAAACATTAAGGTATATAAACCCTTAGTACAGTTATATTACTTAGCTATATAACTGTACTAATAGTTTATGTATTATCTTTCATTCTTTAAAAGTTCAAATCCCTTGATTTTTTTCTTTTAAAAAACCTTTTTTAAATATTTGAGCTTTAAGAGAAATTCGTAAGAGATAGAGTAAACTCTATCTCTTACTCTTTCTCTGTGTGACACTTTGTGACTTGAGTGTGACTGTGGTGTGACAATGTCACACTTTTACTCTTAGACCTACTTCTTCTTTTCCGTTCTGCGGCTGCTGTTTCACTACCAATCAAACCTTTAAGCTCATTTATCTCGAATCTATTATTATCAATTTGCACCAATAGATTCTGAGAAAATAGAAAACTAAGAGTTACACTTATATTATTCTCATCTTCATCAAGCTTAAGACTTAATTCAGCTTCAAGACTATTTTCGATCCCTTCAAACTCAATAACACCATCATTGTTAATTGTAAGTAACATTAACTTGAGATAAATACATGTATATGTATCACCACCAGCTATTTTTCTTAACTTTTTTATTTTAGGTTGCGTAAAAAAATTATCCTTTAGTTTCAACCAGTAATATTTCTTTGACATTTTGCATGATTTCCTATATTTTTACTTTAAAACTAAATAAGATTTGAGGTTTATGAGGGTATAATTGCGGCTCACAAGCCTTTTACTTATTTTGTAATGGTTTGATGGGTTAGAGTCTCTTTTCGTCTTGGCGGGCTTCTAAGAGATTCTAACTACTAACTTGCTACTTCAACTACATTTTTATTTATATATTCCTCTAGCCATTCTTTTTTGTATGCACATTTATTTCCTATTTTTGTATATTTTATTTTTCTTTTTTGTCTTAGATTCCTCAGTGTTACCTCACTTATTGGCAAAAGACCATCAATACCTTTTGCTACTTCTTCCGTTGTGTAATATGTTTTCATTTTTTCTCCTTATATCTTAAAAATGACTCTTTTATTTTTTATATTCGCATTATATACTTTATTTTACTATTTGTCAAGATACTTTCCTATAATGTACCCTTTTTCTATATATTTTTCATTTTTTTCTTATTATCTACAATTTGTTGTATAATATTCAAACTAAAAACTTAGGTATTAAAATAATGTACAAACAAATTTCAGCTTTAATAGGAAATAATGAAAAAACAATTTATAGATGGAAAAAAGAAAATCGTTTAATAATTCATCTATTAGAAAAATATTTTACAGAAGAGAATTTAGAAGAATTTTTAGCAACTCAAAAAATTGAAAAATTTGAAAAATTTGAAAAAATTCAAAATAAAGTTATTAATGCAAATGCGAACAGATATATAAATACCTTTTTACAAAAAACACAATCAAATACCTTTAAATTTGCTAATCCATATTTTTTTGATTTCTATTTTTCTTTTTTAAAAGATTTTAATAATATAGATAAAGTATCTTCTAAACCTTTTAATATATGGTTAAATGAATATTTTATTGAATATGCTTTTAAGATGGATATAAGTATAGCTAAAACAATGAGTAGTTATTTATATTTATTTTCAGACTGGGATGAATTGATGAGTTTATTTTTATCTGTGTCGATAGAAGATCAATTTAAAACTTTATTTGAAACAGATGACTTTTCACTTACTGCTAATGAATTCAAAAAAGAAGAAGTTTATTTACATGCTATAGGCTTGTATGTTTATCAGAATTATTCAGATTTAAACATGAGATTAAAAGTTGAATTAGTAAAAAATTTAACTGATTTAGTTAAAGATAAATTTTTTACTTTTGAGTTACTTATAGAGTATTTAGATGAAAATATAAAAAAATCAATAGATGTCTTTAAAGAAATATATTGACTTTTTTAGTTGCGATGTAACTAAATTTTAGGTCTATATTTAAAGTTATATTTTTCATCATCATATCTTATAGAACAAGAAAATGGTTCTTCCATATTTCCATCTTGATCTAAATATATTTGTTTCATAAAAAAACTATTTTCATCTAAATAATGGAAAATTATATACTCTTTTAAATTATTTATTTGAAAATTTGAAATTGTTTTTTCATAATGGTGTGAAATACTTTCTGTCTGAATTGGATCAAAATCAAATATATATAAAATATTTCTACATTCTATATATTCAACTTTCCTTTCATAATTATGTAAAGTTATTATCTTTTCTTTTAGTTCACCATCACAACTAAAATATAATGCTATTTCCTGTCCTAATGTTTGCATATACAATCCTTTATTTCAAGTGACAAATTGTATCAAAATTTTAATCTGATAACCATTATACATAAAGAAAAACTTCAGTATTAAGTAGGTTTTTTAAATCATCAATATAAAACTTTTTTAAGCAATAATGTACTAAAATCTGTACATATATTATAAAAGGAAAGTATTTATGCAAACTATGTCATTTTCAAATATGAGACAACATCTTGCAACTGCTATTGATACTGTTGTTGAGAACCATACACCTATGCTTATCACGAGACAGAACAAAGATAGTGTAGTTATAATCTCTCTTGATGATTATAAATCTATGCAAGAAACAGCTTATCTTATGCAAAGTAATAATAATGCTTCAAGATTAAATAGTGCTATATCTCAATTAGAAGTTGGTCAAGGTAAAGTTAGAGAGTTAATAGAAGAATGAATCTAACTTTTGCTAATGAAGCTTGGCAGGATTATCTGTATTGGCAACAGAATGATAAAAAGATTTTAAAAAAGATAAATACTTTGATTAAAGATATAAAAAGAGATCCTTTTAAAGGTCTAGGAGAACCTGAACCATTAAAATATAATTGGTCTGGATATTGGTCAAGAAGAATAACCATAGAACATAGACTAGTATATAAAGTTACTGATACTGCAATATTAATTGCTCAATGTAGGTATCATTATTGAAATACCTACACTAAAGTGTGGTAAAAAGTGTGGTTAGTTTCAACTAACATCACTTGAAGCCCTAAAATAAAGGTTATTATTCATAGAGCACTTACCTTGACATGGTAAAAGTCCCCAGTTCAAGTCTGGGCATGGTCACCATATTTTTTACTATATAGCTTTCACTAAAAATATATGTAAATCAGATGAGATTTCCAAAAAAGCTTAATTTATGATTTTAACCACCACCAACAAAATCTAAAAGTTCTAATTTATCGCCATTGTTAACAACATAACTATCCCAGTTATTTTGCTTTACAATCTCCATATTTATAGCAGCTGCCATAACCTTACCATCAAGATTTAACTCTTTTAGTATATTTTCCAATGTCATTCCATTAGTAAATACTCTATCTTCACCATTAATAGTAACTGTCATTTTATTACCTCTAACTTACTTTAATAATTTAGCAATTTTAATTTGTAATTTAAGCCATTTTCTATGTTCCATTAAAGGAAAACCTGAAAAAGTTTTGCCACTCTCTTTTATATTATTAGTAATTCCACTTCTTGCCGCAAATGTTGAAAATGGAGCTATTTCAAGATGACCAGCAAAAGCTGACTGCCCACCAACTACAACATTTCGTCCCAGCTTAGTTGAACCAGCACTACCAGACTGTGCTACAAATACTGAATATTCACCTATCTCACAATTATGCCCAATCTGAACAAGATTATCTATGCGAACACCTTTTTTTATAAAAGTAGACCCAAATACAGCTCTATCAACACTTACATTACTTCCAATCTCAACATCATTTTCTATAACAACATTTCCATTCTGATAGATTTTTTTATGTTCACCAAGTTTATTTGTCGCAAAACCAAAACCATCAGAACCAATAGCTGTATTTGAATGAATAATACAATCATTACCAATTAAACAATCTCTATAAATAGTCACATTTGGGTATACAATAGTATTATCACCAATAACAACATTAGCACCAACATAAACATGTGCTAATATAGTACAATTTTTACCAATTTTAGCACCATTCGCTATCTCAGCTTTAACAGATATTTTACTACCCTCCCCTATAATAGGTTCAGGTAAAGCATCATCTTCAATAGGTGGAGCAAAACTTTTAGATAAAATAGCCATCTCCCAGTAAGGGTTATCTACAACTAAAGCTACACAAGAATCTGATACAAACTCTTTAGTTTTAGAATCAACTATAATAGCACCAGCATTAGATTCCGATATATTTTTAACATACTTAGAATTAGATACAAAAGACAGCTCATTACTACCAGCATCTTTCAATGTATTCATAGATGTTATTTCAATATCTTCACCACTAAATTCAGCCCCTATTATTTCAGCTATCTCTTGTAATCTCATAATTATCTCTCTAGTGCTACTGCACCACTTCTAACTATCTCTTTAGGATTGTATCTTTTAATAGCTTTTAAAAAATTATCTATTCTATTTGGTTCATCTGACACCATAGCAATAATAACATTTTCACCAACATTTACTATCTTTCCATTGTATGCTTCACATAAAGCATTAATATCACTTAAAGATTCTGTAATAGGAAATTTTATAAGTGCCATCTCTTTTTCAACCATATCAGCATGTTCATAAACTCTTAAAACAGGTATAAGTTTATGTAGTTGCTTAGTAATTTGTTCAATAACTCTAATAGAACCTGATGTAACAATAGTAAGTCTTGAATACTTAGAATCTGGAATAGGAGCAACAGTTAATGATGTTATATTGTACCCACGACCTGAAAAAAGGTCTGTAATACGAGATAAAACACTAGCTTCATTAACAACAATAACAGATACTACTCTTCTTTCATTATTTTCCATTATTTAGCCCCTTTCTTCTCTAATAACATCATATTGAACAAGCTTCCACCTGCTGGTACCATTGGCATAACATTTTCCATTCTATGCACAATAACCTCTATAAAAGCAACAACATCTTTTTCAATAGCATCCTTAAGAGCAACATCAAACTCCTCTTTTGTGTGAACTCTATAACCAATTCCACCAAAGGCTTCTGCTAGTTTTACAAAGTCAGGCTGAACACTTAAGTCTGTTTCACTATGTCTTTTATCATAAAAAAGTGTTTGCCATTGACGAACCATACCAAGAAAATTATTATTTAAAATAATATTGATTACTGGTAATTTTTTCTCAACTGCTGTCATTAACTCTTGACAATTCATAAGAATAGAACCATCACCAGTAAAGTTAATACTAACTTTTTCAGGTGAAGCTGCTTTTACACCAAGAGCTGCTGGAAAACCAAATCCCATAGTTCCAAGTCCACCTGAACTCATAAACTGACGGGGGCGACTAAATGGGTAAAATTGTGCTGACCACATTTGGTGCTGACCAACATCTGTTGAGATGTTAGCATCATCACCAAGAAGTTCACCAACTCTTTTTACAACCCACTGAGGTTTAAGTCTATCTGAATCTTCATGGAAAGTTAACGGGTGTAATTCATTGAAATTTTTTACCGTTTCTCTCCATAGTTCATAACTTTTAGAATCTACTTTATCAGTATGTTTTAACATATCGTTAACAACATTTTTAACATCACCAACAATCGGATAGTCAGCATTTACAAGTTTAGAGATAGAAGCTGGGTCAATATCTACATGAATAACACCAGCATTTTTAGCAAATTCACTAAGTTTACCAGTTACTCTATCATCAAATCTAGCACCAAGACCTATAACTAAATCTGTTTCACTCATAGCCATATTTGAAGCATAAGAACCATGCATACCAAGCATACCAACAAGAAGTTCATCATCATAAGATAAAACACCACGAGCCATAAATGTCTCAACAGCAGGGATTCCTGTTTTGTGAACTAAATCTCTTACTTCATAAGCAGCATTAGCATTTATGATACCACCACCTAAATAAAATAGTGGTCTTTTAGCTTTACTTATAGCTTCCATCGCTTTTTTAATTTGGCGAGGGTTACCTTTTACATGTGGTTTATATGTTTCTAGTTCTATCTCAATATCATAATTAAATTCAGCAATTTGTGCCGTAACATCTTTTGGAATATCTACATGAACAGGACCTGGACGACCAGTACGAGCTATATAAAAAGCCTCTTTAAGTACACGAGCTAAATCTTTAGCATCTGTTACAAGGTAGTTATGTTTTGTACATGAACGAGAGATACCAACAGCATCAATCTCTTGAAATGCGTCTGTACCGATAAGGCTCATAGGTACTTGTCCACTTATTACAACCATAGGGATAGAATCCATATAAGCATCAGCTAATCCAGTTACAGCATTTGTAAAACCAGGACCAGATGTAATCATAGCAACACCCACTTTCCCACTAGCTTTTGAGTAACCCTCAGCAGCATGGATAGATGCTTGTTCGTGACGATTTAGAATATGTTTAAATCCATCTTGTTTGTAAATCTCATCATAGACATTCATAATCGCCCCACCAGGGTAGCCAAAAACTGTGTCTACTCCTTCAGCGATTAAAGCTTCGATTACCATCTGTGCTCCACTTATTTGCATGAAAAGTCTCCTCTATAAAAATTATAATTTTAAAAATTTGTGGATTATACTTAAGATGAACTATATTTGAGGTTAAAATACAATATTAATTTATGCTATAATTTTAAAATAAATAATTTGGAGAGTAAAAAATGACAAAAGAAAAACATGATGAAATAATGACAAATATTATGAAACAATTAGACCAAGATGACTTGGATTTAGGTGATGGTATTGCTATATGGCATTCACTAGGAAGATTTCTTTTTTCACATTTAGATACAGAAAATACAGATATATCTAAGGTATATAAAGAGATGAATAATTATTTATCTGAAATGGAAAAAATGACAACTAAATCAAACTAATACCAAACCCAACTAATAATCAATAAATTAAATAAAAGATAAGCTATTAGCTACAAGGCAAACTATTACAGGAGCTACTGGTAGCTTCAAGATAGTTTAACGAAGTAGATGATAGCTTATCTTTTACCCGTAGGGCGAACATATTGTACTATATTACTTCGTTAAAAGTTCTTGAAACTACTAGTAGTTCCTGCAAACTTTTGCCTTGTACTATATCACAATATGTTCGTTTAATTTATTGATTATTAGTTGGGTTTGGTATAAATATGACTGTTATTCTAAAATAGAATCAACAATCATAGCAGGTCTCCACATATCTAAAGAGCCTTTGGTTAAAAGTTCTAAGCTTAATTTTGATTCATCGAATTTATCTTTAAAAGTTTCAAATAAGCTTAAAATTTGGTCATCTAATCCAAAATATAATATGTAGTTTTTTATGCCTTTTTCTATTACATATCTATCTACATCAGATTTTATAGCTTTCTCTAGTTGTACCATATAAGCCCAACTAAAAATTATACCAAGTGATACATACTTAGAACTAATCTTCATGTATTTTTTCATAACAATTTTTATCTCTGAAATATCTCCATTATGAACTATCAGATTTGCTTCAGCCAAATCTCTATTCCATATCTTTTGAAGTTCTATCCCTTCAATTATCTCTTGTAATTCAGGATTTCTAGCCAATAAATTGTAAGATAAAGCAATATTTTCATCTCTTACAGCTACAAGAAACCTTTGTTTTACATCTATCATACGAATCATCTCTTTTGCTTCTTCAGCAAAATCTGTAAAATCAGATAGTATTCTTAATATTTTAATTGCTGATGGTATCTCATTTGCTTCTATAAAACCATTAACCTTTATATATAAATTATCAGCATAATTCATCAATATATTATACTCTGGAAAATCTTTTAAAAATTGATATTGCTTAATAATATCAGAAGCTAATTTAAAGTTCTTTTGCCCTATAGAATCTCTAAATCTTTTATAGACTTCAACCTTAGTAAAAAGGTCATGCATAATTCTTGTTTTATCACTAATACCTCTATATGGAGCTAAAATAGTTTTTGCTTTCTCTCCACCTTTTGGATTAAGCATATATTTTTGTGCTTGTAAAAATGCTTTTTTCCATCTAGCTTCTAAACTTTTATATACTTTAGATTCTTTATAAATTGGATGACTATTTGCTAAACCATAAGCTAAAACAACTTTACCATTTTTAGCAAAAGTTAAAAACTTATCATAATTTTCAAACTCTTTAAGAGTTTTTTGAATTATAGTATTTTTTGATGGTATTTTTCTAAAATGACTAAAAAGAGAAATAGCCGTTTTTTTATCTTGTTTAAATAGATATATTTTAGCTTTTTCAAATGTTTTATCCCACATATTTATTACTAAATCATATATTTCTGTATATTTTAATATAGGATTTTCAATTGTAGAATTTTGAATTGCTAAAAAATTCTTATTTTTTAACAATTCTTTAAAACTGTCTAAACCTTCATAAATATCATATTTTAAAACACCACCCTTAGCAGTAGAGATAATTAAATGTTGTTTCTCTTCATCAAAAGCCATAGAAGATATAGAAGAATTTAACTTTATATAACTACGAGATAATTGTTCATAAGTTTTTAAATCATAGATTATAATATGACCTAATTTTGTACCTATAAATAAAAACTTTTTATTTGAACATACAAGAATTTGTGTAACATCATCATGAATACCATCCAATCTTGTAATAATTTTTTCACTATAAACACTCCAAATAATTGCTTTATTATCTTTATCTACACTTATTAGTTTATTCTCACCAATAAAAGATACTTTCATAGCAGGAGATGAATGACCCATTAATTTAACTTTTGGTGTCATTGTAGATAAATTAAAAATAGAAACCTTTTTATCATAACTTACTGTTGCTATCCAATTACCACTTTTAGAAAAAGCTATATCATTTACAGTGTCAATATGGATGGGTAAAGTAAAAGCTAATTTACCTGTTTTAGCATCAATGGCAAATGTTTTACCATCATCTCCACAAGAGAACATATATCTGTTCGATACATCAATACCAACACAAGAAACTTCACCTTGATGTCTATCTAATTTAGCAATTAGCTTTTTTCTACTAGCATCATAAAATCTTGATTCTCTACAATCTGAACTTAAAGTAGCAAATGTTTTACCATCACTACTAAATGCTACAACATCTGTAGAATATCTTTCATGATATATTTTAGCTTTAAAACCACTTTCAACTTTAAAACTATCTTTATTTAAAAATCTAATTGTTGTGCTAGAATCGACTAATAATAACCTACCATCATCAAGTATTTTTGTAACTATTACTGGTACTTTTATATCTACTTGTTTTATCGCTTTCATCTAATTTCTTAAATAACCCTCTTCTTTTAAAACTCTTCTTATCTCTTCTTGATGCTCTTCACCTTTTGTCTCTACATGAACAGTAACATTCGCATCACCATAATCTAATGAGATTGATGTTCTATCGTAAGCAATATGTACTATGTTAGCATTTAACTCTTTTAAAAGTTCTGTTAATTTCATAAGTGAACCAGGTTTATCTACAAGAGTAACAGTCAGTTTCATTTTTCTACCAGACTTTAACAAACCTTTTTCTAAAATAACAGACAATAGTGTAACATCCATATTTCCACCACTTAAAACAACTGCTACTTTCTTACCCTTAAGATGAGTTAGTTTATTGTGCATTAGAGCAGCAACCCCAACAGCACCAGCACCCTCTACAACAAGTTTTTGTCTTTCAAGTAACAACAATATAGCACTAGCTATCTCTTCATCGTCAACAGATATAAATCTATCTACATTTTTTAGCATATATTCTAATGTAATTGGTGAAGTATCTCGAACAGCAATTCCATCTGCAATAGTTCTAACACTTACACTATCTACAACATAACCTAAATCATAAGATTCTTTTAATGCTGGAGCGCCACTAGCACTAACACCTATAACTTCTATGTTTGGATTTATACTTTTTATAGCTACTGCCATACCTGAGATAAGTCCACCACCACCAACTGGAACAACAACAGCATCAAGTTCTTTACATTTATCTAAAATTTCAAGAGCGACTGTACCTTGACCAGCTATAACCTCTTCATCTTCAAACGGGTGAACAAATGTTAATGAATTCTCTTGACCATAAGTTTTAGCATAAGCATAAGCTTCATCATAATTTGAACCAGCAAGTATAACCTCTGCTCCAAAATATTTAACTCCATTTACTTTTGTTAAAGGTGTAGATTCAGGCATAACAATAACAGCCTTAATACTAAACTCATTTGCTGACATGGCAACACCCTGAGCATGATTCCCAGCACTAGCAGCTATAACACCACAAGCTCTTTGCTCATCACTCAATGAAGCTATTTTGTTGTAAGCACCACGAATTTTAAAAGCACCAGTAATTTGAAGATTCTCTTTTTTTAAAAATACTTCACACCCTGTTTCCTTACTTAGGTAAGGAGCAAAAGATAGATGGGTATCTACTATTATATTTTTAATTCTCTCTTTTGCTTCATAAATTTTATCTATATTTAACAATTATTCAACCTGACTTTGGATTGCTCTATGTTCTACCATACTACACATATTTTGAACAACTACTAACCCAGCATTTTGAGCTTTCTCTGCTGCTTCATTGTTTACTATACCTTTTTGAGACCAAAATACCTTTACATCACCTCTTTGTATTGAAACATCAGCAATAGCATTTAAAGCATTTGGTTTTCTAAAAATATTTACCATATCAACTTTACAAGGAATCTCTTTAAGTGAACGGTAAACTTTTTCACCAAGAATAGTCTCCTCTTTTGGATAAACAGGAATTATAGTGAATCCTTGTTCTTGTAAATATTTCGCAACTTTATGACTATCTTTTTCACTCTTTGGCGATA
>Ga0256824_10000861_pt1 | contig 11736 bp, 8 predicted proteins | sample CV67metaG_FD_191570 | JGI IMG/M metagenome (GOLD analysis project Ga0256824, IMG submission 191570) | Hydrothermal vent microbial communities from East Pacific Rise, Pacific Ocean - CV67 | ecosystem: Environmental > Aquatic > Marine > Hydrothermal vents | place: Pacific Ocean: East Pacific Rise...
ATAAACTTGAAGCTATGCTGCCTAAAAAACGAAAAAAGCGAATAGTATGGCTATGGCTTGGTTCCGTTTTAATTACGTTATGGTTCTTTAATCAAAATTATAGTACTTTTATTGAGAGAAGTAATGGTACGTCAATAAATAATTCAATTAATACTAATAAAGAAGTTAATAAACAGAGGCCATTAATTGTTAAATCAAAAATTCATGAATCTGATAAAATAGATGTTAATTCTGAGGGTATAATAAATGAAATTGACAATACAAAGCCAAGTTTAACAAAATTAGATACTAAGAATGTTAAAAAAATGGGCAACCTTACATTTATGGCATCTGAAGAGTTATTGAAAAATAGTATAAACCAGTTAGGAATTGATTCTAGTTTAGAAATCAGTCAATTGGAATATTTATTAGTCAATGAAATATCGTTAATACCTGTAAGTCAAACTATTCCCGATACCGTTTTTCTTCTCTCTTCAATTGAACATACATTAAAACCTAAAGGTCGTTTTACACTTTATGGTGGAATAAGAACTTCTATATTAAATAAACTAAGCAATCTTGATATTACTGAGCCTTCTTATGCTTTAGGTGGATTCATTCAACTTGATTATGAAACTTCAAACTTTTTTGGATTAAGTTTGAAATGTGGATTCCAGTCTGAATATAATCATGACTTAAATTATTCTTATGTTTCGGATAAAGAAATCTTTTTTTCAAAATCAGAGAGATTAAATAATATAAAACTTAAGCAATTAACAGCTATTAATAGCCAATTTTCTGTTTTATTTAACTGGACTCCAAAACATGTATCGAGTATTGGTGGTTATTACAGTCACACAATTCAGTCAAGAAGTGACGTCTTTGTTGTTGGTTCTGGTAAGTATTTAGGTGAAAATGAACACTATTTAAGTCAGAAAAGTTACCACGACTTAGTAAATTCCATGGATGTTGGTTTATATCTTGCTCAAAGTTTTAGATTACGTCCATCATGGTTGATTTCATTAGAGTTATTTATTGGAAGTAATAATAGGTTAAATAATTCATATTTTAACAGCCCGGGTATTAATCGTAAAGAGATTTCTCTTAGCATTTTAAAAAAAATATAATGAAAATAATAATTCAAAGTTTAATAATGATTTGTTTTTTAATCTTTTTTTCGTGTAAAAAAGAGTCGATTCCTAAGCCAATGGATTCTTCAGTTCTAGAACAAGCACCTTTATTTTATATTAGTGGAAATTTTAACGGAGATGAACAATTGAAAGTTGTTGATGGAGAAAATTATTCTGTAGAAACAAGTTCAGGAGTTATGGATGATGGATTCGGTGGTACTATAGGGTTTTGGGTTTTCCAAATATTAAACATTAGTTTAGATTCAATACCAGAAATTACTATAAATCTATATACTGAGAATGATACCTATGAAGATTTAGTTTCTGCGACCAATTCTACTTATATAGAAATGTTGAATGTTCCGGGAATAAGTAATCCAATTTTAGGTTTTAATAAGCGTATTGAAATCAATATAGAAGAAAATAATCAATTTTTCTCTTCTGGTTTTATAGAGAACTCTTCTTTGATAGTTAATAAAAGTATTGACACTATTGTAGATAATAAACAATACCGAATTCTTGAGTTAGAAGGCGATATATCCCTTGAAGAAATAGAGTTTAATACACCTTATCAAATAAATAATTTCAAAGCAAGAATAGCCTTTACTTATTAATCTAAGTTAGACTTAAGAATTTGAAATTGACACATTTGAACTGGTGTTAAACCAAATGATTGAATGAGTCCATTTCTTCCATCACTTATAATAGCAGCTTATAGCCCTTTGATATAAATTCATCACTACCTTTTTTATAATGAAAGTGAATTTCATTTGTTCTAGAGCTAACTAGATTAAGTCTTACATAGATTATTAGACTACTTTTTGTCAATTACGTCAATATTTAGTTTTTTTAAAACACACAAAAAATAGCCTAAGTATCGCTACTTAGGCTTTTCAATTTTGTAATTAAATTTATTTAGTCTTAAATTCTAGTTTGTCATTAACTATGTCTAATTCAATTACTGAGTTTACGCCAACTTTACCACTTAAAATTGCTTTTGAAAGCTCATTAAGTACTTCTCTTTGGATAACTCGTTTAACTGGTCTTGCTCCAAATTGAGGGTCGTAACCTTTATCTGCAATCCAATTAATGGCTTTGTCAGTTTGTAGTAATTCAATGTCGTTTTCTTTCAGTCTATTTTGTAAAGATTTAAATTGAATTTTAACAATATCTCTAATATTATCTCTTGTTAAAGGTTGAAACATTATGGTTTCATCAATTCTATTTAAAAATTCAGGTCTAATTGTTTTTCGTAATAACTCAAAAACTTCTTTTTTTGTACGCTCAATCACATCATATCTTTCATTGTTATTTAAATTTTCAATGTTTTCAAATTTATCTTGAATCAAATGAGCGCCCATATTAGAAGTCATAATAATGATTGTATTCTTAAAATTCACCACTCTACCTTTGTTATCCGTTAAACGTCCATCATCTAATACTTGTAGTAAAACATTAAATACATCTGGATGTGCTTTTTCAATTTCATCTAAGAGTATAATAGAGTAGGGTTTTCTACGAACCGCTTCTGTTAATTGTCCACCTTCATCATAACCAATGTATCCCGGAGGGGCACCAACCAATCTACTTACCGAATGCTTTTCTTGATATTCACTCATATCGATTCGAGTCATTGAGTTTTCATCATTAAAAAGGTATTCAGCTAATGCTTTAGCCAATTCAGTTTTACCAACACCTGTTGTTCCTAAGAAAATAAATGAACCAATTGGCTTTTTCATATCTTGTAAGCCAGCTCTACTTCTACGAACGGCATCTGCTATGGCTTCAATTCCTTCTTTTTGACCAACAATACGTTCACCCAGTTTTTCTTCTAGAAATAATAGTTTCTCTCTTTCCGATTGTAACATTTTTACAACTGGAATCCCTGTCCATTTAGCTACCACATCAGCAATTTCAATGGCATCAACTTCCTCTTTAATCAAGTTAGATGTTTTTTGAATATCGATTAATTCAGTTCTTAATTTTTCAAGTTTTACCTCAGTATCTTTAATTCTACCGTATCTGATTTCTGCTACCTTTTCATAATTCCCATCACGTTCAGCTTGATCAGCTTCTGTTTTAAGTATTTCAATACTCTCCTTGGCGTTTTGAACTGCTTCAACACAGTTCTTCTCTGTCATCCATTTAGCCGAAATCTGATTTTTTGTTTCATTTAATTCAGAAAGTTCTTCTCCAATTTTATTTAATTTTTTGGAGTCTTTTTCACGTTTTATGGCTTCACGCTCAATTTCTAGTTGCATTATTTTTCGTTCAATCTCATCTAACTCTTCAGGCTTTGAATTGATTTCCATTCTCAATTTTGAAGCCGCTTCATCAATTAAGTCAATGGCTTTATCTGGTAAAAAGCGGTCAGTAATGTAACGTTGAGATAATTCAACGGCCGCAATAATGGCTTCATCTTTAATTAAAACTTTATGATAGGTTTCGTATTTCTCTTTAATTCCTCTCAAAATAGAGATTGAATCTTCTCTATCTGGCTCATCAATTAATACGGTTTGAAAACGTCTTGTTAACGCTTTATCTTTTTCAAAATGTTTTTGATATTCATCTAATGTTGTTGCACCAACAGCTCTTAATTCCCCTCTTGCTAAAGCAGGTTTTAAAATATTAGCAGCATCCATTGCACCATCACCACCACCTGCACCAACTAATGTGTGAATTTCATCAATGAACAATATAATTTCACCATCCGAATCAATAACTTCTTTAATAACAGCTTTTAAGCGTTCTTCAAATTCACCTTTAAATTTTGCTCCGGCAACTAATGCGCCCATGTCTAAAGCGTAAACAATTTTTGATTGTAAATTTTCAGGTACATCACCATTAACAATTCTGTGTGCAATACCTTCTGCAATTGCTGTCTTTCCAACACCTGGTTCGCCAATTAAAATAGGATTGTTTTTTCGTCTACGAGATAAGATTTGTAAGACACGCCTTATTTCTTCATCCCTTCCTATTACAGGGTCTAATTTACCTGATGCGGCTTTTTCATTTAAGTTAACGCCAAATTTAGCTAAGGATTGATAGGTGTCTTCAGAATTAGCTGAGTTTACAGTAGTTCCATTTCGTAATTTCATAATAGCTGCTTTAAGGTTTGTTTTTGTGATTTTAGTGTCAATTAATAAATCTTTTAGTGAGTCATTTAAGTTAAGTACACTATAGAACATAAGTTCTAGAGAAACGAATTCATCATTAAATTCAGTCAAGTTTTGATAACTCTTACTTAATAATTCATTTGCTTTACTTGATAGTTGTATTTTTCCTCCAGATACTTTTGGGTAATTGTCTATTATTCTATCTAAAACTAAATTAAATGTGTTTTGATTGACTTTTAATTCTTTAAATAAAAAAGGGAATACATGTTGATCAACCTCTAGCATAGTTTTTATAATATGCGCAGGTTCTATGGTTTGTTGCCCGTTTGATTCAACTAGGTTTTGTACTTTACTTAGAACTTCTTTTGATTTATGTGTAAATTTTTCAATATTCATATGTAGTATTTTTAAGTTCAATTTATTTTTAGTCAATTATTACTCCAAAGCCATTCCCGTAAGTTTTTCGGTAATTATGTCTGTAAAGTATTGTTTTTACTGACTTTTTAACATGCTTGGTTATGTTGTTTGTAAATTGTGTCATTAATTTGTTCGGTTTCATACTTACATTTAAAAAATTGAATAACTATTTAATATTGTCAAATCAAATAAGTAATAAATGATACAAATTAGAAATTATTTAATTTTATCTTTGTTCTTATGATACAGATACACGACAAACAATTTGTACCTTATATCTCTGAAAAGGAGATAAACCTTGCTGTAAAAAAATTGGCTTCTGAATTAACTACTGACTATGCAACAAAGAAACCATTATTAATCGGTATCTTAAATGGGTCGTTTATGGTTGTTTCAGATTTAATGAAGGAACTTAAATTTGACTTAGAATTAAGTTTTGTTAAATTCTCTTCTTATGAAGGAACTAAAAGTTCTGGAAAGGTTGATGAATTGATTGGATTTAATCAAGATTTAACAAATAAAGACGTTATAATTATTGAAGATATCGTAGATACGGGTAATACATTAGAGAAAGTGTTGACGATTTTGAATAATTTGGGTGCTAAATCCGTTAAAATTGCCACATTATTGTTTAAACCGACAGTTTTTGATAAAAAATATGAAATAAATTATGTAGGTTTAAAAATTCCGAATATTTTTGTAGTCGGTTACGGACTCGATTATGATGAATTGGGACGAAATATTAAAGAAATTTACAAATTAAAAGACAACCAAATGTTAAATATAGTTTTATTTGGCCCTCCGGGAGCAGGAAAAGGAACTCAAGCATCAAGACTTGTTGAGAAGTACAATTTATACCATTTATCTACAGGTGATGTCTTTAGAGCAAACATTAAAGGTAAAACAGAATTAGGAAATTTAGCTAAAAGCTATATTGACAAAGGTCATTTAGTTCCTGATGAAGTGACAATCAAAATGTTAGAGAGTGAAGTGAATAAGAATCCAGAAGCAAAAGGTTTTATATTTGATGGATTTCCACGAACAGATGTTCAAGCTGATGCATTAGAATCATTTTTAACTAATAGAGGTACTGAAATAAAAGTGATGGTAGCTTTAGATGTGGATGAAGAAGAATTAGTAAAACGATTATTATTAAGAGGTAAAGATTCAGGAAGACCTGATGATGCCAATGAAGATGTGGTTCGTAATAGAATTACAGTTTATAATGATCAAACTGCTGTTGTGGCCGATTATTACGAGAAGAAAAATAAATACGTTAATATTAACGGAGTAGGTTCAATTGATGAAATTACAGAACGTTTGTATAACGCAGTTGATAATATTTAATATAAAAACTTTTTTTTTACACCTTCCTTTTACTATTTTATTATAGTTGGAAGGTGTTTTTGGTTAGATATCAAATGAATAAAACAAGGTTAATAAATCATTTAATTAATTCAAATTGATTAGTTTTGCAAATTGTTAATGCATAGCAGTAATAACTAATAATTAATTAACCAATAACTAAAGCATGGGAAATTTCATTGATTACGTAAAAATTTATTGTCGCTCAGGATTTGGTGGACCAGGTTCACACTTCATGCGTAGAGAGAAATATGTAGCTTTTGGAGGACCTGCCGGAGGAGATGGTGGAAGAGGTGGTCATGTTATTCTAAGAGGTAATTCTCAACATTGGACACTTTTACCGTTAAAGTTTAAAAAACATATTAAAGCAGAGCATGGTGAACATGGTGGTCAAAACCAATGTCATGGAAAAGATGGTGCAGATGTTTATGTAGATGTGCCATTAGGAACTTTAGTAAAAGATGCTGACACCGGAGAATTAATGTTTGAAATCACAGAAGATGGAGAAGAAGTAATTTTAATGAGAGGTGGTAAAGGTGGATTAGGAAACGTTCACTTTAAAAATTCTGTGAATCAAACCCCACGTTACGCACAACCAGGAATACCTGAAGAAGAAGGTTGGATAATTTTAGAATTAAAAGTGTTAGCTGATATTGGTTTAGTAGGATTTCCAAATGCAGGAAAATCAACTTTATTATCTGTAATATCTGCTGCAAAACCTGCTATTGCTGATTATGCGTTTACAACATTAACTCCCAATTTAGGAATTGTACCTTATAGAGATTATAAATCGTTTATAATGGCTGATATTCCAGGTATTATAGAAGGTGCTCATGAAGGGAAAGGATTAGGGTTACGTTTTTTAAGACACATTGAACGAAATTCTGCTTTATTGTTCATGATTCCAGCAGATTCTGCAGATCATAAAAAAGAATATGAAATTTTGGTGAATGAGCTAAAGCAATATAATCCCGATTTATTAGATAAAACACGAATTTTGGCAATTTCAAAATCAGATATGTTAGATGATGAATTAAAAGACGAAATTAGAAAAGAATTACCAGAAGGGATTGAAACATTGTTTATTTCAGCTGTAGCTCAACAAGGGTTAGTTGAATTAAAGGATTTAATATGGAGAACATTACAATAATTGAATAGTATTACGATATAGTGGGTAATGAGTTTAGATACAAGTGAATTTTGGTTTTTTGAGTATTTTGATATATTAGATTCTTTAACGGATGATGAAAAATCAAAAGTAATGGATATGTCTTGTAGAACAAACTGGGATAAAAAATCTATTATTTATAATTATGGAAATCAAGCGGATAAAGTTTATTTCGTAAAAGAAGGGACTGTAAAAGTCTCAAAATATTCTGATGAAGGTAAAGAGATGATTATGTCGATTTACAAAAAAGGAGATATTTTTGGATTAGATAGTGTATTTAGTGATACAAACGAACGAACTGAAACGGTTGAAGTTCTTGAGGATGCATTAACTTGTGAGTTGGATATTAAAAACGTTAGATCGCTTCTTAATACAAATTTAGAATTTAATAAAGCAATTTTTAAATTAATTGGATTGAGAAGTGATAAAATCCAAAAAAGATTAGAGTCATTATTCTTCCAAACCTCTCCAAATCGAATTAAAGGGTTTATCAAAGATTACGCTTTAGAATTTGGCAATAAGTTAATTTATAGTAATGAAATTGAAGTAAAAATAGCTTTGACTCATGATGATATTGCTAAACTAACAGGAACAACTCGCCAAACCACAACTACTGTATTTAATCAATTAGAAAAAGAAGGTATTATCGTTTATGATAGAAATCGAATTCTAATAAAAGATATCACACGTTTATAATTACTTTTTTAACTTATAGTATATTGAGCCACCAATAGATGGTGATTTTTGTACCAAATGACCGTGAAAATTTAAAAGGGTAGTGTGTAGGTTTATTCCGAAACCATTTTTAAGTGGAGCCGATAATTTTAATGTTAACGCTGAATATTCTTGACCATTGGCATATAGGCCAGTTTGTTCATTAAATGAAGGTAGATTACTTGAATTAAATGTAGAGAATTTAGAATTAAAATTCAAAATAGCATATATGTTTTTATATACTTTATAACCAATTTCTAGTTCAAATTTAAAATCATCAGCTAAGTTGGTTCTGTAATTATAACCTGTTTCAATAAATCCGTAAAATTTGTTTTTTGAGAACCCTAAATCTAGTATTGGCATGATGCCAAAAGTTTCATATGCTGTTCTTAGACCTGTAGCATTGTCAAAAGTACCTGTTGGTAGCGAAAATTTAATTCCTCCTGATACTTTTAAAGTACCGTTTAGTAATTGATATTTAGGTGTAATATTAATATTTCCAAATCCAGCTAAATTTCCTCCTTGTAATAGAGGTAAGATTGCTAAAGTATCTAAAGAACTATTAGATGAAACAAAATTAAAAGGTATTTCTGTAATAAAAGTTAATTTATTAGTTAAACCATATTCGGTGTATAAACTTAAGTTAATATCTGTAATCGCTCTATTCGTGTATAACACATCATTGCCTCTATAAAATAACATATTTGTTGTAGGTATGATTCCAGCACCAAATTGAAAGTAAGCTTCTCCTTTTTTCTTAACCCACGGGCCACCTGCCATAGAACTACTAGTTAAAAGTAAGATTGAAATTAATGTAATTAATGATTTCATAATTTGGATGTATGTATTAAAATAAAAATGCGGATCCTATATATAGTCCAGAGTTACCTAAGTTCTTATTAGGGGAAACGCCGTAATTGATTGATATAATATTATTTGTTCCATAAATAAAGTATAGACCAAGTCCGTAGGTATAGTTTATATTTTGTTTTTTTGAGTTGTAATAACTGTCATTATCCATGTTAGTTTCAAATTTATATTTTTGAGTAATATACGCTAAATCTGTAAAGGCAGACAGTTCAATTCTACAATCTTGTTTTAAGGCTTTAAAGGAAACTACCTTTTTTCGAACTTCAAAATTGGCTGTGATAAAGCCGTTTGCTGCGATTCTATTTCTAGAAACACCTCTTAGGTTGAAAGCGCCACCAATACCGTCATTATCAATAGTTAAATCATGAAAAGTGGGTAAGTAGTAGAAAGGAATTGTACCATTAATTTTTTGCTGACTGGATATTCTATAGGTTAGAAGTGTTTTTATTTTTTTTAACATATAATAGTGCCTAAATGTTATAATGTGCTTTGAAAAACTTTTAAGGTTAGTTAGCATTGGAGAGAAAATCAGATAAGTTTCTAGGAAAATTCCATCACTACAATTAATTTGATTATTTCTTGAATCATATGTGACTCCAAGTTTAAGTGAGGCGAATGTTCCTCCTTCACGTTCTTGTTCTGTAATTATATTTGAGTTGATGTAGTCTTGATATAATGTTGATGTACTAAGTTCATTCTGATTAGAGCCTAAAGGTGTATCAAATAAAGAAAAATCAGTAGGGTCAAGCATGTATTTATTGAAGCTGAAACCATAAAGAAAATACATTTTAGTTGACTGTATTTGTTTCTGAAAATCTAACCTAAACCTCAATAGTTGACGTTGATGTGTGTAGTAATATGGGTTAATATAATCAGTGTTGTCAGGAGTTGTAACGGTAGTATAGTAATTTGAGTTAATACCATTAAATCCGTAAAAATTTAATAAGACATCTTTTGTATAGGTACTTTCAAATATGAATTTTGTTTTTTTAAATAAGATATTGTTATCGTAAGTTAAAGAAAGGTTAGAGGTTCCGTTAGTTGTTTGTAAAGCTTTAATTTTAATATACTGTAAGTATTTAGGGAACTTATCTCCGTAGTGAAATAGATTTAGAACAACACCGTATTTTAAACCTAAATCAGAATCAAAAGCTAAAATTGGAGTACCTCCAATACCAAATTTCTTATGAGGTTGATTGTGTTCTGTTGTATTTAGCGAGTCAGTTAAACAAGTTTGAGCTTGAATTGAAAAAAAGATAACGAAACTGATAACTAAAATTATATATTTTTTCATCTAAAGTTTTCACGAAACTACATATTTAATTGTGAGAACACTATTGAATTTTAGGATACCTGGACTTATGTCTTTTATATGACCTATTTGTTTAAAGCATAGTTAGGTGTTTCTTTCAATCCATCTATATTTTTCTAATAGTTCCTTTTCATCAATTTCAGAATCATAAAAACTAAGCGTTTCAGCTAATTGCTTCGCTTCCTTAAAGATTGGCTTATTTTCGTATTGAGTGTCTCTTAAGAAATGAACAGCTTTTAAAACTCTAAAGGCGTTAAACCAAACAAAAAAGCGTTTTAAGTATGATGTTAAATCTGTTGAGTTTTTTCTTATTTCAACTAATCCATTTTCAAACTCATTTTCCTTTAAAAATTGAATAAAAAATTGGTTCTCAGGAATCGAATAAAATTCCAATTCAATTATTTTTTTTGTTTGTAATTCAGGAATAATAGCAACGAATGATTTAAGTATGGACCATATTCTATAATCATAAGTAGAGTAAACTTCTGCTTTGGTGTCAATCCAATCTCCAATTGCTTTACCAGTTCCAAATGGAACTCGATCTGATATTCTAGGAGAAGGAATTACTTTTGTAGTTGATAAATTGGTGAAACCGCCTAGTGCAATGATTTTATGAATAAAGTAAAAGTCTTCACCTGCTTTACGCTTATTCATTCCGCCTTGTTTCTGGTAAATAGAGGAACGGACTGCCATGGATGAACCAACAGTTTGAAAAGCAAAGGGGAATCCACAAAATAGTAACGCTTGATTGTAATATCTTAAAAATAATTCATAATTAATAATCCCTTTGTAAATTAAATCATCAAATTCGGAACCTTCTATAGGATGTTCATAATGAATTGAGCAACCTGGCGTTTTAGGATTGGTTTTAAAGTGGTTTTCAATTTCTACTAAATAATTTGAATCACAATTTGAATCAGCATCAAAACAAACAATAGTACCGTCAATATTTAAAGTGTCAAACCTTGAAACCGCTTCATCCATTCCTATTTTACGTGCTAATCCAACGCCAGCATGTTTTTTTGGCAATTCATTATTTAAAATAAAATGAAAGGTTAGCTGTTCTGTATTATGGATGTCAGCCCATTTTTGAGCTTCTTTTAAAGTCGTTAAGTTTTGATTTTTAACGTCATCATTATATTTAATTCCTGCATTTATAACAGTGATAACTTCAACTGGTGTAGAGGGTAGTTCACAATTAAATAAAGAGTCTAAGCTTGCTTCTAAATCTGTTTCGTTGAAACACGGAATAACTACTATGATGGCTAAGTTAGGATTTGGATGTTCAGTAATTTGAGGTTCACAAAATCCATATTTATTTAAGTAGAAATTCATGATGTAAAGATAATTTTTTAATAGTATAATCTAAATTATTTACTAATTTTTTATTTTATAACTGGATTTATATAGTTGTTTTGAAGATGTAAACCCAAATGTAATTGTATATTTTGTACTGTCAATAATAAAAAGTGGTTGGTAGATATTCTGAAATAAAGAGTTTAAATCTAATATTGAAAAAGAAGAAATCAGTTTTTTAGCTGTGACTGGTAGGAGAAGGGTTGGTAAAACATATTTAAATAGATAAGTATTTCGAAAATAATATGTGTTTTAGGTTTATAGGGATTCAAAATTCATAATTTACTTCACACTAAAACATGACGAACA
>Ga0256824_10000862_pt1 | contig 11718 bp, 13 predicted proteins | sample CV67metaG_FD_191570 | JGI IMG/M metagenome (GOLD analysis project Ga0256824, IMG submission 191570) | Hydrothermal vent microbial communities from East Pacific Rise, Pacific Ocean - CV67 | ecosystem: Environmental > Aquatic > Marine > Hydrothermal vents | place: Pacific Ocean: East Pacific Rise...
CAAATAAAAATGGTGATTCAGGCAGATATTTACATATCTCATCCAAAAGTTGTTTTTTTCCTACTTTTTTGTTGACAGAGAAAGGAATGATCGCTTCAAATCTGTCTTGATATTTCTGATACTCACCCAGTTTTTTAAGTATATCACCCTGTTTCACATGATCCATCTTTGTAAGCAGTACAATATGTTTGGTATTTTTTTTCTCGATCATTTTTAAAAATTTCTCATACTCCAGCAGTTTATCTGTAATGGGTGCCAGAAAAACAATAAGATCTGCATCACCTATTGCTTTAAGTGCTTCATCCATCATAAATTTATTGAGCAATCTCTCTTTTTCATGTATCCCCGGGGTATCTACAAAAATAATTTGCGACTCTTGGGATTGAGGGTTTTCATGCATGACAATGATATTCATACGCTTACGTGTAGCCTGGGCTTTTTTAGAGACCATCGCAAGCTTTTCACCTACGATATGATTCAACAGTGTACTTTTTCCGGCATTGGGTCTTCCAACAACTGCAACAAAACCTGCTTTTGTATCTATATTATCTTTTTCATGTTCAAACATTATAATATGTATCTCGTCGTATCTTCATCTTCAACCACTTTGCCTATCTTCTCTTTTACTAAGGCTTTATCTATGATTATCGTATCTCCTGCATGCTCATCCGCTGTAAAACTGATCTCTTCCAAGATCTTTTCCATGACTGTATGTAAACGCCTTGCACCAATGTCTTCTGTTTTTTCATTTGCAAGCAACGAATAGTGTGCAATAGCCCTTAACGCTTCTTCATCAAAGATCAATTCAACCTCTTCAACTTTCATCAGTGCTTCATATTGTTTAATAAGTGAATTATTTGGCTCAGTTAAAATACGATACAGAGTCTCTTCATCCAAACTATCCAACTCTACACGTAGAGGAAAACGTCCTTGAAGCTCCGGCATAAGATCACTTGGCTTAGATGTATGAAAGGCACCCGCTGCTATAAACAGAATATGGTCCGTCTTTACCATGCCAAGTTTTGTTTGCACAGTAGAACCTTCTACTATAGGAAGCAGATCTCTCTGCACACCCTCTTTACTTGGATCTTGACGACCTTGGGAATTTGCCGATACCGCTACTTTGTCTATTTCATCAAGGAAAACGATACCACCCTTTTCCACTTTTTCAAGTGCAAGTTCTTTAAGCTGTTCTTCATCCAGCAACTCTTCACTGGCTTCTTGTGCTAAAATTTTCTTGGCATCTGCTACAGTCACCTCTTTCTCAGGTCCTTTTTTACCCATTCCACCCAATACTTTCACAATGGATTCCTGTACTTGTATCATTTGAGGAGGCAGTCCCTCTTCAGGCATAGCAGGGTTATTTGGCATGATCACTTTGATTTTCAAATGATCAAGTTCACCTTTGGCAAACTTCTCTTGCATACGTGCAAATGAAGCATCATACTCTACCTGTTTCTGTTCACTTGCCCCGGATGGAAGAGGAGGAAGAAGTTTTTCTATGATCTTATTTTCTATATAATTTTTTATTTTCTCTTGATTCTTCTCATTCTCAAATTCACGTACTATCCCCATAGACATTGCTGCCAGGTCACGTATCATAGATTCAACATCACGACCAACAAAGCCTACTTCCGTATATTTGCTGGCTTCCACTTTTATAAAAGGGAGGTTCATCATCTTGGCAAGACGTCTTGCTATCTCAGTTTTACCAACTCCCGTACTACCGATCATCAAAATATTCTTAGGTGTAACATCCTGTTGCATCTCTTCATCCAATTGCATTCGTCTATAACGGTTTCTTAATGCAACAGCGATCGTTCTCTTGGCATCATCTTGCCCGATCACATATTTATCTAAATGATTCACTATTTCTTTAGGTGTTAAATTATCCAATTTATAATTCCAATATTTTTATATTTTTATTTGTATAAATACAAAGATCACCTGCTACTTCAAGTGATTCCTGTACAAGTTCTTTTGGTTCAAGATTGGCATGTTTATCTAAAGCTCTGGCTGCTGAAATAGCATAGTTTCCACCAGATCCGATAGCTGCTATTTTACCATCTTGAGGTTCCACAACATCACCTGTTCCAGTAAGTATATAAATATGCTCACGATTAAGTACGATCATCATTGCTTCAAGTTGACGCAAATGTTTGTCTTTTCTCCACATCTTGGAAAAACCTATCACCGACTTGAAAAGATCACCTTTTTTCTCTGCCAAAATAGTTTCAAACATATCGAAAAGATTAAAGGCATCTGCTGTACTTCCGGCAAAGCCTGCAAGCACTTTACCCTCTCCCAGTGTTCTGATCTTTGTAGCATTACCTTTGAGTATTGTATCACCAAAGGAGACTTGCCCATCACCGCCTATGACAGCTTTGCCATCACCTTTGTATCCAAGTATCGTTGTTGCATGAAACATCAAACACCTACTATTTCAACTTTAAGTGCTGCATGAATACCATGTCCGAGTTTTGAATCTACCTCATGGATACCTGTTGACTTGAGTGCTTTTTTTAAATTAATATGTTTTTTATCAAGATCGATATTCAGTTGTTCTGCAATGGCTGCTGAAATATCTGCATTTCCAACAGAACCTTTGATCCCAACCGGTGCCGACTGTTTTTCAATTCTGATCGTCACTGCTTCCAGTTTGATCTTTTCTGCTTCTAAACGTGCAAGATCATCAGCCAACTCTTTAGCTGCTCTTTCCTGCTCTGCTTTCCAGTTTTCAACCACTTCTGGCGTAGCCAATTTTGCCAAACCTTTACCAATGAGGAAATTTTGACCATAACCATCTTTTACATCTTTGATCTCACCTACTTTTCCAAGTGTTTTTACATCTTTAATTAATAATACTTTCATTCTATATCCTTCATTCAAGTTATAATTTCTGATATTTTATCTAAACTTTACTAATAGATGATTTTTATTATTATAGCTATGATACAATCAGCAAAAATTTATATATGGATAAAATAATGTTTCAAGAATTTAAGATCAATGATTTAAAACAATTTCCACAGGAATTAGAAAAACTTTTAGACCAACAGCGTACAATTATCAATACCATTACTGCCAATAAAGACACAAGCTACGAAAAAGTCCTCAAACCTCTTCAGGATCTGGATGAAGAGTTAGGACTTTTCTTTACACCTCTTTCTCATCTTAACTCTGTTATGAACTCGGAAGAGACACAAAAAGCCTATGAACAGTCTCTTCCTTTGCTTTCAAAATTCTCTTCTGAAATAGCACAAAATGAAGCACTTTTTAAAAAGATAGAGCAGATCAAAGCTACATCTGACGAAGCTAAAACTGTTGTAGAACACGAGGTTAGAGACTTTGTACTCTCTGGTGTAAAACTGCCTGAAGAGCAGAAAAAAAGAATGGAAGAGATATCCCTTAAGCTAAGTGAACTCTCGAATCAATTTTCACAAAATCTTCTTGATGCAACCAATGCTTTTGAGCTTATCATTGAAGATAAAAAGGATGTAGAAGGAATGCCTCAGTCTGACATAGATGCAGCAAAAGAAGAATTAGATGGCAAAACTGTTTATAAGTTCACTTTACAGATCCCTTCTTACCTTGCATATATGACTTACGGACCCAATAGAGAATACAGAAAAGAAATTTCCAAAGCTTACTCTACACGTGCTCCGGAAAATGCCGAAGTGATAGATCAGATCCTTGCACTCAAACAAGAAAAAGCAAAACTGCTTGAGTTTGACTCTTATGCACACTATGCACTTGAAACAAGAGATGCAAGTGAACAAGAAGAGGTTATCTCTTTCCTTGAAGCTTTGGCTGATGCTGCTTTGCCGCAGGCAAAAAATGAACTCTCAGAACTTAAAGAGTATGCAAAGAGAGTGGATGGCATAGAAGATCTGGCAAGTTATGATGTAGGCTACTACTCTGAAAAACTCAAAAAAGAGAAATTTGACTTTGATGACACGATGACGAAACCCTACTTTGAACAGAGTAAAGTACTGGAAGGACTTCTGGACATCGTCTCTGAACTCTTTGGAGTGACTTTCAAGGCTGCAGATGTGCCTACCTGGCATCCATGTGTGAAGCCGTTTGATATCTTTGAAGGAGATCAACTGAGCGGTCGTATCTACTTTGACCTTGAAGCTCGTAAAGAGAAACGTGGCGGCGCCTGGATGAATGACTGGGAAACACATTATATAGACAGTAAAGGAGAAAAACACTTGGCTTCTGCATTCATTGTCTGTAATTTCTCTCCGGCAACGAAAGAGAACCCTTCCCTACTCAGACATGATGACGTAGTAACACTCTTTCATGAAATGGGACATGCTATCCATCACCTCTTTGGAAAATGTAAAGAGCGTTCAGTTTCCGGCATCAATGGTGTAGCATGGGATGTGGTTGAGTTCCCTTCACAGTTCCTGGAAAATTTTGCCTATGAAGCAGCTATACTGAAACGTTTTGGTTTTCATCATGAAACAGGAGAGCCTATCTCAGATGAACTCATGGCGAAGATCAAAGAGACAAAGAACTACCAGGCAGCTTTAGGAATCCTACGACAAGTAGAATTTTCACTCTTTGACTTTAAACTCCATCAAAAGCTTTACCAGGAAGAAGAAATACAAACACTTCTTGATGCTATACGTGAAAAAACAGCACTGCTCAAATCACCAAGCTACAACAAATTCCAACACGGCTTTGCACATATCTTTGCAGGTGGATATGCTGCAGGGTACTACAGCTACAAGTGGGCTGAAGTACTTTCTGCAGATGCTTTTTTCTCTTGTCTTGATGAGGATTCAGGATTTGACACAAAGAGCGCAAAAGGGTATAAAGAGTGTATACTCTCAAATGGCGGGTCCAAAGAGATGAGCGATCTCTACCAGGAGTGGCTTGGACGTAAAGCAGATGTAAAGAGCCTTATTGAGCTTTACGAGATAGGTTAATGTAGGGTGTTCGTCTCCCGCCGACAACACCAAATGAAATATTGAATATTAAGGTGTTGTCGGGAGACAACACCCTACGGAGGAAAAACATGAAAGAATACCGTTCTCTTGCCTTAACGGTAATTGCCATATTCATCATCACTTTGATAGGTGCATATTTCAGCCCTACTTTCTCTGAACAGAAAACTTTTTTAGAACTCTTTTTTCTTTTTGGTGCTTTACTTTTTATCTTTTCAGTAGTAGTGATCTTTGCAGCTATCGGCTTCGCCTCTTTTTCTCTCTATCTTGCGCTTTTTCTTGCTGCTGTTATGGGTATGTACGGGGTTGAAGGTGCCTTACTTGTTACAGGTATGACTTATATTACATGGGGATCTATTTTTGCTATGGAAGTGCTGCTCTTTTACAATGGCTTAAAGAGTGCACAGGAGTGGTTCGTAGAACGTTATACTTTTAAGTCATTTAAAAATGAATATTATGCATTTTACCCTATGATGATGATCGCCTATTTTTTTCTGGAGTTAGTGCCGAGTATATTTTACAGGGAGAGTTTTTTAAAGTTTTCACCTTCAAAAGTTTTGAAGGTGATGGAGGAAATATTAAAACCTGAATAATCCTTGTTCCTTATAGTCGGTAAACCAACCCTACTTTTTATCTTCCTTCTTACCAAATCCGAAAAAACGTTTAATACGTTCACAGATCGTAACAGAACCAGTCTCTATACGACATACTTCCACCTCATCATAAGAGCCAATAAGAGATTTAATACGCTCTGGTTGTTTTTTACCTTCTATAATAAATCTAAGTGCATTAAGACGAATGAATCCTTCTGCATCTTTTTGATCATATACATCATCTGCTTCAAATGTTGAGTGCTCTTCAGAGTAGAGAGTAAGGTCTGATTTTCTACCTACAACAGTTACAGATCCTTTATAAAGCTTTAACTTCACCAAACCTTCTACCTGTTCCTGTGTTGCATCAATAGCAGCTTGTAACATCTTACGTTCCGGAGACCACCACAAACCGTTGTAGACAAGTTTTGCATATTTTGGCATAAGCTCATCTTTCATATGTGCTTCTTCCCTGTCAAGCGTGATAGATTCAATGGCACGGTGTGCTTTCAGCATAATTGTTCCACCCGGTGTTTCATAACATCCACGAGCTTTCATCCCAACCATACGGTTTTCAACAATATCAATACGACCGATACCATGTTTATTACCATAAGTATTTAAAGTTTCAAGGATCTTCGCAGGACTCATCTCTTCACGGTTAATGGCAACAGGATCACCATTCTTGTAAGAGATCGTAATATATTCAGCTTCATCCGGTGCATTTTCAGGACTTACCGACCATAACCACATATCTTCTTCCGGTTCTGCATATGGATTTTCCAAATGCTCACCTTCGTAAGAGATATGCAGTAAGTTTGCATCCATTGAGTATGGTTTTGCCTGACCTTTATCATCAATATTGATACCATGCTCCGCCGCATAGGCAAGAAGTTTAGTACGTGAGTTCAAATCCCACTCTCTCCATGGAGCAATAACAGCAATATCCGGATCAAGTGCAAGGTATCCAAGTTCAAAACGTACCTGATCATTACCTTTGCCGGTTGCTCCGTGACTTACTGCATCCGCACCGGTTTGATGTGCAATTTCAATCTGTTTTTTAGAGATAAGCGGTCTGGCAATAGATGTACCTAAAAGATATTCACCCTCGTAAATGGCATTTGCCCTGAACATAGGAAATACAAAATCTTTTACGAACTCTTCTTTAAGATCCAAAATGAAAACATTCTCAGGTTTAATACCCATATCCAATGCTTTTTGACGTGCAGGCTCTACCTCTTCACCTTGACCGAGATCAGCTGTAAAAGTAACTACTTCACACTCATATTCATCTTGTAACCATTTCAAAATAATACTTGTATCAAGTCCGCCAGAGTAAGCCAATACAGCTTTTTTAATCTTTCTTTTTGCCATTTTCTAAGCCTTTAATTCTATATAATTTCGCGATTTTACCATAATGTTGGTTATGGTTGGGTTTACCATTACCTAGCTTATTCAGAGGGTTCATTAAATAATTGGATATAATTTATTTAATTATAGATTAAAGGATCATGGATGCTACTAGGCGTAAACATAGATCACATAGCAGTTTTAAGAGAAGCTAGAAAGGTAGCAGATCCTGACCCCTTGGACGCGTTAGGGATTTGTAAACGTGCAGGTGCTGACCAAATTACGATACACCTTCGTGAAGACAGACGACATATGCAGGATGTGGATGCAATAAATATTATAAAACTTTCATCCCTGCCTGTAAATCTTGAATGTGCCATCTCCCCGGAGATGATAGATATTGCCTGCGAACTCAAACCTCACCGTGTGACGCTTGTACCTGAGAAACGGGAAGAGGTCACCACAGAGGGCGGGCTTGCGGTAACAGGAGAGCAGCCAAAATTAAAAAAAGCGATCAAACGACTTCAAGAAGAAGAGATAGAAGTTTCACTTTTCATAGATCCGACACTGGATGCACTAAGAGCTTCTGAAGCCTTAGGTGTGGAATGGATAGAATTCCATACAGGGAAATATGCAAATGTTTATGCCATGTTATACTCCAATCTTGCCAATACACATCACAGCATCCCGGAGCTTGATCTGTCACGAAAAATATTAAAACAGATGCTAGGAGATGAACTTTGTAACCTTCGTCTGCTCTCTTGTGAAGCAATGGAGCATGGATTACGTGTAGCTGCAGGACATGGACTTAATATGCAAAATGTCAAAGCTATCGTAGAAATAGAGACTATAGAAGAATTGAATATCGGACAAAGTATTGTGGCTCGTTCTGTTTACACAGGTCTCGAACAATCTATACTTGATATGAAAGCTTTAATGATAAGATGAATTATAAAACCGTAGCCATATCCATTGGTGATCTTAACGGTATAGGCATTCAGCTTGCCCTTGAAAATCATCATATTATTTCTAAAATAGTAGAACCTGTCTACTGTATAAATAGAGATATGTTAGAGCAGGCAGCAGAAAAACTCCATCTTAACATTCCGGATGATTTTAAAACTTTAGAAAATATATCACCTTCATTTGAAATTGAAGCTGCAACAGTAAGTAAAGAGAGCGGTGCTTATGCTTATGCTTCATTTGTCAAAGCTGTTGATCTTGCAAAGTTGAAAAAAGTTGATGCCATCTGTACTCTGCCCATTCATAAAAAAGCATGGGAATTGGCAGGAGTGAAGTACAAGGGTCATACAGATGCCTTGAGAGACTTCTTTGATACAGAAGCCATAATGATGTTAGGATGTGACAAGATGTATGTTGCTCTGTTCACAGAGCATATACCACTCAAAGATGTAGCCAAAAATATCAATGAAAAAGATCTGACACGATTTTTACTGGACTTTTACAAGACCGCTAAACCAAAAGATCAAGTTGCAGTCTTGGGACTAAATCCTCACGCAGGAGATGACGGTGTGCTAGGGGATGAAGAAACTATCATCCAAAAAGCTATTAACAATGCCAATGATATAATATTGAAAGATCGGGGTTGTGGGGACACAACACCCTACAGCGATCCATTGGTTCCGGATGTAGCCTTCACCCCAAGAGTAAGAAAAAAATATACCCACTACATAGCCATGTACCATGACCAAGGCTTAACACCACTTAAAGCCCTCTACTTTGATGAAGGTATAAATGTATCCCTAAACCTACCAATAGTAAGAACATCCGTAGACCACGGAACAGCATTTGATATAGCATATAAAAATATAGAGTTAAATAATTTAAGTTATATTAATGCAATAAAATATATTGTAGATGCGTAGGGTCGGTTCACCGACCATTTATATAATATTCATATTTTATGGGTCGATAAATCGACCCTACGCGAGATATAAAGTCAACAAAAAAGTGCCGGAGTCTCTTCCTCAATAATTTCACAATTTTCATTCATTTGTGCACAAAGTATCTCTTGACAACATTCGCATAAATAACAATAATTTTGCATATCATAATAAATAATATCTCCGGGATTAATATCATCATAACACCCGGCACACACATTGGTAACACGCAAAAGTATCTCTTCGGTAGCTTCTTGTGTTACAAAACAGGTACTACTCATTACTGTTCTCCAGTTTGTCTATCATCTCTTTTGCAACATCCAAGGTATTGTCAAGTTCATAGGCTTTTTTATATCCTGTCAATGCCTCTTCCTTACGACCTAGATCGTATAAAGTATTTGCATAATTAAAATGATGCGGTGCATATTCTGGGTCTAAGGTTATTGCACGTTCATGGTGTTTTTCTGCACCCTCTTCATCTCCTAACTTATGTAAAACATTTGCAAGTAATACATGAGCCATGTCATCATTCTCATCTAATGATAGTAATTTTTCATAACTCTCTTTTGCTTCACTATACTCTTTGGTCTCCATAGATACATAAGCCATTTTTTGCAATACATTCATATTGTTCTCATCTATGATAAGTGCTGATCCCAATGCTTTTTTGGCTTCCTCAAAATCTTTCTTTTCTATAGCTTCATCTGCTATTAAAAGGAGTTGTTCCATACGGGTGGGTTGTATAGTTGGTTTAGAAAATGTTTTATCCGGACGGTTAATACCGCCTATTTGGGCATCATCATTTTTCGCTTCAAAATCTACACCACGTTTCGGAAAGCTTCCTGAAAAAAGTTGTTTAAAAAAAAGATAAAAGACTGCACCTGCAAGTATAAAAAGTAAAAGCTGAAAAGTAGACATGATTTCTCCAAAAGTTTATAAGTAATAATAGGATAATCTAACTTAAATCCAAAGAAATTTGGTTATGATATGAAAAATTTAACCAAGGATTAGTATGTCTTATAAAATAGAATTAGATAAAGAAAAATTACAAAAAGAACTCACACCACTGGAATACAATGTATGCCTAAATCATGGAACAGAAGCTCCCTTTCAAAATGAATTTCATGATGCAAAAGCCAAAGGAACATACTCCTGTAAATGTTGCCATACCCCACTTTTCTCTTCTGATGCAAAATTTGATTCCGGTACAGGATGGCCAAGTTACTTTCAACCGGTCAATGATGAAGTTATAGAAGAGATCGTTGATGATACTTTGGGTATGAGACGTGTAGAAGTACGTTGTGCTGCCTGTGGTTCACACTTGGGACATGTTTTCCCAGATGGCCCGGCACCTACCTATCAGCGTTACTGCATCAACTCTGCTTCATTGAACTTTGAGGCAGAATAAACATTGTTCACGTAGGATGGAAAATCCCAGCCTACGTGATCCTACCAGCCTTCTGCCAAATCTATAAGCGTATAGCCTTTTTTCTGACGAGCTTCAAAAATCTCTTGTAACTTTTCAACTGTCGGACTGGTTTCAAACCCTTGAGCTTTTTGTTCATCTGATTTTGAAAACACACACATCCATTTTCCTAAAGTATGTTCTATATCAGTAATACGATACCCTCTCTTCCAATGATCCTGGATCACTGCAGACATTTCACTCCATCTTGATCGTACACCCATTGATTGTACTGTGTATCCTGTATTTTCAGCAAAAATTCCGGTCCAACGTCCCTGACCATACTCCAGATCTATAAGATCATAGTTTTCTTTCCATCTTGCTTCAACTGCATCAATAAAGGAATCTAAAGTTTTTCTTCTTTCATATGCTTGATTGGTATAAGAGGTATTTTTCTCAAAAACTACGATCCAGTCCGCCAAACCATGTTCAATATGCGTCATGTAGTATCCTTTTGCCCAATAATCGTTTAACAGATTATGGACACCTGACCAGCGGGGAGATACAACGTAAGTTTGCTGACTGTCTCGTAGTCTTTTAGTAAAGACACCGATCCATTTTCCGTTACCATATTTTATATCTGTAATATCATAACCTTCATCCCACTGTTTCCTGATAATTTTTTGAAAATCTTCCAAGCCCATAGCACTCTGCATATGTTGGGATTTACTTTCTTTTTCAAAAAGAGAGATGTATTTGTAGTGTGATGACGGATAGTTATACTCTCGTGCTGTTAAAACTGTTGTCATCACTAAAGTCAAACCCAATATTCCCAATAGTATTCTTCCCATTATTTCTCCTTCTTAAATTGTGAAGCAATATACCCTATTTCTTCATCCATCTCTTCTTTGGTATCGAACATAAAGGTATGTTTTTCATCTTCACTAAAATGAATGAAAATACCGTAACCAACCAATTCTACTTTACCCTTAGCCTCTACATCCAACCATTCAAGACTTACCTGCGTTGTTTCATCTTCATGTCCGGTTTTCACTACAGCAGCCGGGTAAAGCTGTGTAATCTTAGCTGTATCGAATTGTTTCTCTTTTATTGTAATTATCATAGTATGATTATAGTATAATCACTTTAAATATATAACGGAGAAACCATATGAGTTTAAACCAACAAATTAAAAATGATATAAAAGACGCAATGCGTGCAAAAGATACGGTAAAAAGAGATACACTAAGAAATATTCAAGCAGCTGTCAAACAGATAGAAGTAGATGAACGCAGAGATGTTACAGATACTGATCTTGAAACTATCATGATGAAATATTTAAAACAAAGAGAAGATGCCAAAACTCAATTTGCCGATGCAGGTCGTGATGACCTTGTAGCAAAAGAAAATGCAGAAATAGCCATAGTAAAAGTCTACCTGCCGGAACCTATGGATGACACAGAATTGGAATCTGTACTAAAAGAAGTTATATCTTCTACAGGTGCTGAGAGTAT
>Ga0256824_10000863_pt1 | contig 11713 bp, 13 predicted proteins | sample CV67metaG_FD_191570 | JGI IMG/M metagenome (GOLD analysis project Ga0256824, IMG submission 191570) | Hydrothermal vent microbial communities from East Pacific Rise, Pacific Ocean - CV67 | ecosystem: Environmental > Aquatic > Marine > Hydrothermal vents | place: Pacific Ocean: East Pacific Rise...
TTGTCCTTCAATAGCTTTGTTAGCAAACATTTTGTTCATTCTAGTTAATGCTTTTGATGTTTTGGCAAACAATACAATTCCCGTTGTAGGTCTATCAAGTCTATGAACAGTACCTAAGTAAACATCACCAGGTTTATTGTATTTTTTTTTAATGTAAGCCTTAACTAAATCAGACAAAGGGGTGTCTCCTGTTTTATCTCCTTGAACAATATCGCCAGAACGTTTATTGACAACTATTAAATGATTGTCTTCATAAATTACATCTATTGGTAAGTTGTTCATAATTTTGATTGATTTCAAAGTCCAAAAATATAAATAAAATTCTATTTTTGTACCACATTAATTAAAATACAATGAGAATTTTTATATCCCTTTTAATAGTCTTAACATTTATGTCATGTGATCACAATTTAAAACATGACAGAATCATTAAAAATAATAGTCCTGATACATTAACTGTTTTTAATCCTGACTTTAAAGATACAACTTATATTATATTACCTCACACTGAGCAAATAGTATATTCTTTTGAAAACTTAGATACAAAACAAGAAATGGAGCCATGTAGATGGTTGGGAGATACTCTATTTATTAAAACCTTTAAGGATTCAATTTGTAGTAAATACCCATCATTAGAAGAAAATTGGATTTCAATAATGGGAGGCTCTGATAAACAGAGACATCAAACATGCACATTTGTTGTAGATTCTACAGATTTTGGATTTTAAATTAATCAGTTATTTACTATGTTAAAAATAATACCAACTTCAGAAAGAGTTTTATCCAAACAAGAAATTGAATCAGTTCATAATATCATGCGTATTGCTTATGAAATAACTGAGGAAGAAATTTGGGGACCCAATTACATTAGGTTATTTATTGAAGATTATACTAAATTGATTGAGGAGGGTAATATTTTTGTAGCTTATTTAAATGATGTCATTGTTGGTTCTGTTCATATTTATTCAAAAGATAAAAATACATATACATTTAGTTTATTGTCAACAGATTTTAATTTTGGAGGTCAAGGTATTGGTACGGCATTGATAAATAGAGTAGAGGAAGAAGCATTGAAAAATGGTGCTACTCAAATAAAAATGGAAGTATTAAGAATTAAAGACCAAGATGTGCCTCACAAAATTAAGTTAAACAACTATTATAAAAGGTTAGGGTATAGTTATACTCATTCTGAAGATTGTGCCTGTATCATTCCAGAATGGAAATATAAACTATTAGTACAACCAAGTGATTTTGATTTTTACTGTAAAAAATTAAGCTAAAAAAAAACACTCTTAATTTTAAGAGTGTTTACTATTATATTTATATGATTTAGAATTAGTCTACTAATTGCATATTGTGGAATACATTTAATACATCTTCATCATCTTCTAATTTTTCTAATAATTTCTCAACCGCAGCAATTTCATCAGCATCTGTTAAAGTTTTCATAACAGTAGGAATTCTTTCGAATCCAGATGATAGAATTTCAATTTCACGGCTTTCTAATTCTTTTTGAATAGCACCAAAACTTTCGAAAGAACCATAAATCATAATGTTATCTTCATCAGCAAATACTTCTTCAGCACCAAAGTCAATAAATTCAAATTCTACCTCTTCAGCATCTAAACCTTCACCGTTAATACTAAAATTACACGTTCTGTCAAACATAAATTCAACTGAACCAGCTGTACCTAAATTTCCGTCACATTTATTAAAGCAGGCTCTAACATTTGCTACAGTCCTGTTGTTGTTGTCTGTTGCTGTTTCAACTACAATAGCAATTCCATGTGGAGCATAACCTTCAAATAATGTTTCTTTAAAATCACCAACATTTTTTTCAGATGCTTTTTTAATGGCACGTTCAACATTATCTTTCGGCATATTAGCCGTTTTAGCATTTTGAATAACAGCTCTTAATTTCGAATTATTGTCAGGGTCTGGACCACCTTCTTTAACCGCCATTACGATTTCTTTTCCAATTCTTGTAAACGCTTTAGACATTGCTGACCAACGTTTCATTTTACGTGCTTTTCTAAATTCAAATGCTCTACCCATTGTGTGTTATTTTTTGATGTTCAAATATAATAAGAATGCCCTAAATAGTAAGTATTCGTAATGTGATTTTTAGTTATTTTATGATATTATAATTTTTATAATCTAAATTTAATCCAAATACTGAAGTGATTATAGACTTAACCTTGTCTTTCATACTTTTTTTAACAGTAGATAAATCATGTTCAAATGTCCAGTTTTTGTCCGTAACTCTAGGTTGCATTACTTTTGGATGTGTATCTTCAAAGCGTTTTAATTGCTTAACATTAGATTCGTAATTAAAAGCTTTAACTTTTACTACATTATCTTCTAACCATTGGTCATTATGCCAAAGTTTATGAAAAGACTCTTGCTTTTTTTGCATAGCCTCAGGTTCTTTTACCCAACCATAATGATTTACATAGGCGTCAATAGCAATAACATTTAGTTTTTCATCATCATTTTTTCTAAAGCCTTGAGCGTCTTTATATGAATAAATAGATTTATTATTTTTAATCACTCTTATTTCATGTTTATACCAATTTGATGAAATCCCAACATAATCATAAGACCCATAAAAATGCTGATACTTAAATAATAAACCGTCTACCTTGTGGTTATCTTTATGTGTTTCCATTGCTTTTTTGATAGTATCCAAATATTGTTCATGAATGACTTCATCACCTTGAATATAAAAAGCCCAGTCAGAATCAGAAGAGATAGCTTTAAATGCTTTATCTGTTTCTAATGCCAAAACTCTTCCACCTTCACGCATGGATTCGTCCCAAGTCGTTTCAATAATTTTGATTTTAGTTGGATTAATTGATTGAATTAATTCTAAAGTCTTATCATCCGACTTACCAACAGCAACAACAAAATTATCACAAATTGGTAAAATAGATTCAATGGCTTCAACAATTGGATAATCGAGTGTTATTCCATTTTTAATAAATGTAAATCCAGTAATTTTCATAAGTGTAAATTTAAGATTATTTTAGGTTGGATTTGCTTTATAATGAATAAATTACTATATTTAATGAGTAAACTGATTTAAAATGATAGATAATAAGTTGATATTCTCTTTTTTAGTTTCTATTATTTTTTCATTTAATAGTTTTACTCAAGTTGTGGAACAAAATGATTCGATTAGAATATCAAAACAACCAAAAGATACCACATTATTAGCTTTCAATACAAGGCAATATCAAAAAATGATATCAAAAAGTGATGTGTATTTTTCACAAAAGGATTACGAAAAATCAAAAAAAATGTATGAACGTGCCATTAGGTTTCAACCGAATTGGGATAATGACTATCCAAAAAATAGAATTATTGAAATAGATAAAATTGTATATGAAATCGCACAAAGTATTGAAGTGTTTGTAAAAGAATATAATGAAGTATACAGACAAGGAATAACTGAAGAAAGAACAGATTTAAAGTTTAATAATTATGGAAAAGCAATATCTTATGAAGTGGCAAGAATTGTTGTAATAGGAAAACAGTATACAATTTATAAAAAATACGTGATTAGATCTATTACAACCTATTCTAAAAATGGAGTTGGAGTTACTAAACAAATTTGGAATGAAGAATCAAATAATATTACTTTGACGTGGAATTAATTTTTTTGGTAATACATTTTTAGTACATTATCAATATTATTAACAACTTGGTCAGCATTTTTTTTTGTAAAACACAATGCCGGTTTTGTTTTTATGACACTGTCAAAAGGTCCATCTGTACTTATGAGTATATTTTTATTTCTTAGTTCATTTTTAATGTGATGTGCTAATTCTACATTGGGCTCTATGCTTTCTTCTTTAATTATTTCCACTCCTAAAAATAAACCTGATCCTCTAATGTCACCAATGCACTTATATTTTTTTTGTAACTCATAAAAAAGTGATTTGTAATATTGACCAACAACTTTGGCATTTTCTTGTAATTTTTCTTCATTTATAACCTCTAATACTGATGTGGCAATAGCACAAGAAACTGGATTTCCTCCAAATGAACTAAAAAACTCTACTCCTTTACCAAATGATTCTGCAATTTCATCAGTGCAAATTACCGCTCCCATAGGATGACCATTTGCCATTGGTTTACCAATTATTACCATGTCAGGAATAACATTGTGTGCTTCAAATCCCCAAAAATATTCTCCTAAACGTCCAAAACCTGTTTGAACTTCATCACTTATACAAATACCACCTTGTTTACGTATGGCTGGATAAATTTCTTTTAAGTACCCCTCAGCTAAAGGGACTTGACCTGCACAACCAACAATTGGCTCACTAATAAATGCTGCAATTGGTTGGTCAGAACCTTCTATTTGTTTTATTGCTTCATGTCCGTACTTCTTACCTGCATTTTTATCTTTAGTCGTATATTTACCTCTATATGTATCAGGTATTTGAGTCTTTAAAATAAACTCTTTTTGTCCTTGTCCTTTAGGATTATTGAATTTGTAGTCACTTATATCGGTTGCTGTTTGGGTGTGCCCATGATAGCCGTGTTCCATAACCATTAGCTTTTCATAACCTGTATGTATTTTAGCAATTCTGATAGCTAAATCGCTTGCTGCACTACCCGAATTTACAAAATACACCTTATTTAATGAGGCTGGGAATTTTGAAATTAATTTTTCAGAATATTCAGATAATTGATCGTAAAGATACCTTGTGTTAGTGTTTAGTCTTGCCATTTGCCGTTGCCCTGCTTCAATAACTTTAGGGTGTGAATGTCCAACGTGTGGAATATTATTATAGGCATCTAAAAATGTATTTCCATAAGCATCATACATATATTGAAATGCAGAACGAACCATATAAATAGGCTTATTATAACTTAATGATAATATAGGACTAATATGTTGTTGCCTTTTCTCTGTAACTTTATCAATAGGGTTTGGTTTTTTAATGCTGAGTCCTATAGCATTTCTAAATGTATTTTCTGCATGTATTGGATTAATGCTTAACCAATGATAAAGCATTTTCCATGCAGATTTTTCGCTTACAGACGCATAAGTGTTTTCAGGATTATTTTTTCGTGAATGTGCAGAATTACAAACACTTATTGAAAGCCTTGCTGCTATTAAATAATATAGAATTTTTATTTCATTTTCTTTAATTGGTAAAGTATTATGATATGATTTTAGAATAATTGAAGCCCATTCCAGTGGGTTTTCTTTATCATAACAAGCATAAGTTATAGCTATTGCTAATTCATTAATAAGCAATGAATGTGCTAAATCTCCAAAATCAATAAACCCTGAAACCTCTCCATTTTTAGAAAGTACATTCCATTCGTTGGCATCATTATGAATGATTTGTTTTCTTAAGTTCGGTAAAACGGGTCTTACTATTTCTTCAAATTGCTGAAAAAAGTAATTTACTGTGTTTCTATCTTTGGCATCATAAATAGCATTAATAAATTTTTTATTCAAATCTAAATATTGAATATCCCATTCAAATTGTCTCGCTTTAATGGTGTAATTAGTAAACTTTTGAAGTTTTATGTCTGTTTCAGCAAGAAACTTACCAAATGATTGAAATAATTTTTTAGTAGGTTTTGTATCTCCTAAAAATTCACCATCAAGAAAAGTGAGCATTCTGCAAATTTTCTTTTCTCCATCTATGGAAATAATTTTAATATGTGAGCCATCAAGAAAAGGTATTGGGTTGGGGTATTTTTTTGTATCTGTTTTTTGTAAAAATAAAAGCGTTTCATTTTCTGCTTGGATTAAATCTAATAAGTCGTCATTATATTTATATGTTTTAAATATATATGTATCATTATTAGCTTTAATTCGATAATTTGCATTTTCATAACCATCCAATGTTTTAATTTCAATTTCATTAAAGCCAAATTCGTTCTGTAGAAGTTTATTCATTAGTATAGATTGTTTTTCAAATGTATTTCGTTTGAGATTTCAAAGCAGTAAACTTTTGGTTTGTTTAATAGATAAATGTAACAATTTTTTTCTATTAAACTCTTTTTAATAGTGGTGTACTTTTTATTTATCATCAAGAACATTATTCTTAATGTTTGGTCGATTCAAGTTTTACTGGTCTCAGAATAGGGTTTAAAATTCTGTGTTTTGGTGAAGTAATTTAGCAAATCTAAATCACCTAATTTGATACAGTAAACCATTATTTACAATACATAAACCTGTAAGCGTCTGTAAGACCTGACAGCGTTAAAGTTTGTAAAATATTACGTTAATTATATGTTGAACCAAATCTACTTTATACTTGCGTAATTAAGTACTTTTAGTCCTGTTTTCATAAAACCTTTACTTTAGTACAGGATTGTTTAGTTGACTGTTAAAAAATACATTTATTTAATGTGTTTTTTTATACAAACAGTTAAAATCGTTATCTATTTATATCAAAAATTTCTCCTGAATCATACATTTCTTTTAAGTCATTCATAGATATTCCGTATGACCAATCAGAATAATTTTCAGGTTTGTCAATCTTGTAGAGTTTACTCTTTCTACTTATCTCGTATTCATTTTGAGTTATAAATACACTATCTTTAGTGATTCCAATAACTTTTAAGGTTGAATAACTTCTTTTTTCAATTTTATATTCATAAACATCACCTTTTTTTGGTGATGCTAAATAGGTTAAGTTTAATTTTTTGTTTTCGGTATTAGAATAATTACCCCAAATCATTAAAAGCACTATTAATATTAAGCCCGAAAATTGCCATAACGGACCTTTTGTTTCGTCTTTCAAGCTCTCAAAATCTCTTTTAATTGGTTCGGGCATTTCTTTAGCATCAAGCACATTTTTGCAATGTTGACATTCAGATACTCCATTTTTTCCAAAAGGAAATAAGGGAATCCAAAATAAATGAGCGTGTTTTCTAAATACACTAAATATTAATGAACCTTGAGTGTTACAACTTGGACAAATTGCTGTCTGAGACTGTTCAGATGTCAAATGAACTGCTTTACTTCCGTATACGATCATATTCTAATTTTTATCTCTGTAATCATAGTCACAAAAAATGGCTAAGGTTTTACTTGCTCCATTTTCTATATAGAGCATTGCTTTTTCTAAGTGTTGTTCAGTTCCATCTGAATCTACTACATCAAATTCTAATGAAACATCAATCATTCCAGTATTACCAATTGGTGTGATTTCACCTATTTTAAGATTCTTAATTTCTGCGTCTTTTACTATTTGGTCATTTTCACAGAATCCACTTGCTATTTTTTCAGATACATCTTGTTTAATTTTATCTCTAAAAGATAATTTACTATCACATGAGCCTATAAAAAGCACAGATAATACAATGATTAAAGGGAGAATTGGATTCTTCATATCTTATTTTACTTAATATAAGTACCCCCTAAACATATTTGGGAGGTACTTAATTTATTAGGTTTACCTTATTTAGTTGGTAAAACTAAAGTACTTACTTCACCAAAACCAATGCGTAAGCCATCTTTTTCACAATGACCTCTCATAATAACAGTATCACCATCATTAATAAATTTACGTTCAGTTCCGTCAGACATTTTGAAAGGTTTAGTTCCTTTCCAAGATGTTTCTAACATTGAACCATACATACCTTCTTTAGGTCCTGAAATAGTTCCTGAACCGTAACCGTCACCGCAGTTAATGTTACATCCATTAATTGTATGGTGAGCTAATTGTTGGTTCATATTCCAATACATATATTTGTAATTAGACTGACCTACAATATTCTCTTCACCATTTTCTGGTTTAATAATAACATCTAAATTAATGTCAATATGTTTGTTTCCTTTGTATTCTAAATATGGTAAAACCTTAGGGTTATCTTGTATTGGACCAGCTGTTCTGAAAAATTCTAAAGCGTCAATAGTAACAATCCAAGGTGACACGCAAGATGCAAAACTTTTACCTAAAAATGGTCCTAATGGCACATATTCCCAACCTTGAATATCTCTTGCAGACCAATCATTAAATAAAGACATTCCAAAAATGTAATCATCTGCCTCTTCAGTTGAAATTGTATCTCCTAATGGTTTTCCTTGAAAAGTATAAAAAATAGTTTCTAATTCAAAATCTAATAATTTAGATGCTCCAAAAACAGGTACATCAGCCGTAGGTGGTTTCATTTGTCCTTTTGGTCTGTATATTGCTTGACCAGATGGGATAATTGAAGATGCACGACCATGATATCCTACAGGAATATGTTTCCAATTTGGCATTAAAGCATTTTCAGGGTCTCTAAATAAACATCCAACATTGTATGCGTGTTGTTCACTTGAATAAAAATCAGTATAATCACCAACTTTTATTGGAAGGGTCATAATAGCATCAGTTTGTTCAACTAAAACTTGTGCTACGTGATTAGAATTATCCTTTAAATCAGTAAAATCTGAAAGTAATAATTTATAAATTCTAAGTCTTAATTCACTTGTTGCTTTTTTACCTTTTAACATCATTGTGTTTAAGTATTCAGATTCAAAATCTGAAGCAGAAAATGGTAAGTTATCTAAATAACCTAAAACTGAAAGGGCTTTTAAATCAATAATTTTGTTACCAATTGCAACACCAACTCTTGATGATAATGAATCTGTATTAAAAATACCAAAAGGTAAATTTTGAATAGGGAAATCTGAATTTGAATCTACTTCAATCCAAGATGTATGTTTTAAATCAACTTTTACTGACATTATTTTTATTATTTTTGTGTGAAACTGATTGCTTAAACGCAAAAAGTATTAAATTTATTTTTTGAATGCATAAAGATACAAAAGAAATAGAAAATAAAAACAAAAAATGGCTCGGAAGGGGTGCTTTTTTATTTGTGGTATTTCATTTTGTAACGATTTTAATTTCAACTTTTCCTGAATCCTATACTAATTCTACCGCTCAAAGTATTTCAAATTATTATGTAAAGCCTATTTTTTTACAGTCTTGGAGTATGTTTGCACCTTGCCCGTTATTTGATAATAATTTAGAGTATAAATTATATTTTGATGGAGATTCAACCGAGATGATTAAACCATCAATTACTAATTTTAAATACCATTCAATTTTTAGGTTTACACATCATGGAGATTTAGCAATAGGGGAATATAATTTATTATTTTGGATAAAAAAGGAGTTAGATGATATAAAAGTAGAGCCAAATCATGTGCTAACACCTCAAGAAATTAAAAAATTTAAGAAAACAAGTGGAAGTTTTTATTTGAAGAACTATTTGAAAGGTATATCCTTAAATACAATAGGAAAAAAAGCGGATAGTGTTACATTTATATTTAATTATTATAATGTAATGAATGGGATTAAAAATAGTTATACTTTAAAATATTTGAAATGAAAAATATAGCTACATATTTCACTTCTGATTTTAAACATTGGTTAAAAATTGACTTTTTTAAACGTATTTTATATGTGTTTTTATTTATCAATACATTAACATTACTACCTGCAGTAAATGATATTTTTGGATATAATGGAATAGGAGGGTTTAGACGTTTTAGTTGGTCGGGGTCTGAATCATTTTTTAATTTATTAAGTCATCCTATAAATAATAACCACCCTTGGATTCACTGGGTTTTTGTTATAAGTCAATTGTTTTTTTTAGGGACAGGTTTTTTTAGGGTTAAACCATTAGTTAGTTCAATCGCTATTTGGTTTTTAACGATTAATTTATTTACTAAAGGAGGCATGTTTTTTACAGGAGGAGAAGTATTTGTTAATTTTTTATTGTTTTATCTTATTTTTATTCAAAATTCGTCAAAAACTAAAAGCTATCAACTTCAAAACACACTTAATAATACATTTTATATTATTTTATTGATTCAATTATGTGTACTTTATTTCTTTTCATTTTTTTGGAAACTTTTTGATGCTAATTGGACTAATGGTTTGGCTTTGTATTATGTTAGTCAGATAGACACCTTTTCATCAAGTTGGTTAAAAGCGGTGTTTGAAACTAATATCTGGTTATCAAAATTGGCAACATATTCGGTATTGTTTTATCAAGGTAGTTTTGCTATTTTGGTTTGGGTTAAAAAAATTAAAATTCCATTCTTAATTGTAGGTATATTAATGCATTTTTCAATCAGTATAGGTATGGGGATCTTTGCATTTGGAATTATAATGACAATCAGTTATATATTATTTTTAGAAGAATCTCACATTATTTGGTTAAAATCGAAACTTTATAAATCGAAAAAAGTAAAACAATAAACCTAAAAATCATTCGTTTGATTAACTAAGTATGAAAAAAACAATCCTTTTATTAAATATCTTAATTAGCTCAATTGGTTTTTCTCAAATTGGTGGTGAAAATACATATCAATTTTTAGATTTAGATTTCAATAGTCGTTCAATGGCTTTGGGTGGGGATTTTGTTTTAGCTAATGATGATGATATTAATCTGTCAGTTGCTAATCCTGCTTCAATTTCAGACAAAATGGATAAGCATTTAAGTTTAAATCATGCAATTTACCCTAGTGGTATTAATTATGGTCAAATTGTGTATGGTAAATGCTATCAAAATTTAGGCACATTTACTGGTCATTTAAGGTATGTGGCTTATGGAAGTATGCAAAGATATGATGAATTTGGTATTGAACAAGGTACATTTACTGGTGGTGATTATGCTTTGGGTTTAGGTTATGCAAAAAAACTTAATAAATATTTTAGCATTGGAGGTAACTTTAATTTTATATTTTCTCATTTAGAATCCTATAATTCTTTTGGAATTGCTACAGATGTTTCAGTAAAGTTTTATGATGAAGAGACTAATATAACCGCAGTTGTAATTGCGAGAAACATTGGCTATCAACTTAAAGGTTATACTGAAGGTAATCACGAACCAATGCCAACAGAGTTATTAGCGGGTATCTCATATAAATTTCACCATGCACCTTTTAGATTAAGTTTAATGGGACACGATTTATCCAAATGGGATTTGTCTTATAACATTCCTGGTGCGGTTGAAACGTATGATGCATTAACAGGAGATACTATTCCTGTACCCTCTGCAAGTTTTGTAGAAAAACTATTTAGACACATTAACTTTGGGGTGGAGATTATTCCAACTAAAAATTTCTCGATAAGGTTAGGTTATAATGTAAACCGTAGACTTTCGCTAGGTGTTGAAAATAGAATGGGGATTTCAGGATTTTCTGGTGGAGTAGGTTTTAAAATTAAAAAATTTGAATTTGATTATGGAATTTCATTTTACTCCGCTTCAGGTATTTCTAATATGTTTACCATAACCACAAATCTGAATGAGTTTTATAGGAAGAAGTCATAGAAATGCTTAGTATATTTGTAATATGCTTCAAATCAAATGTAAATCATGCCAAACTTGGAATACAGATGTAGATTATTGTACTACTTGTAATACTGTAATTTCTATGGAAGAAGAAGCACGATTAGAGGATGAGATTTATGCTGAAAAAATCAGGAATAAACCGAAATCAAAATTAGATATATTCATTGAAAAGTATAAAAATCATCCAAATATAATTGTAAAAGGGATTTTCTATATATTTTATTCAGTGTATTTTATAGTAATGAGTATTGGAGCTTTTATGGCTTGGTTAACTTTAATGTCTCAAGCGTAATGCGATTATTATTAAAACCATATTTTATAGTTTTATGTTTAATATATTGTACTAATAAGTTTTTTCAATCCTCTTTTACTGATGATACTT
>Ga0256824_10000864_pt1 | contig 11706 bp, 7 predicted proteins | sample CV67metaG_FD_191570 | JGI IMG/M metagenome (GOLD analysis project Ga0256824, IMG submission 191570) | Hydrothermal vent microbial communities from East Pacific Rise, Pacific Ocean - CV67 | ecosystem: Environmental > Aquatic > Marine > Hydrothermal vents | place: Pacific Ocean: East Pacific Rise...
AAGAGTTTGGTTATGCCATTAAACTTCTAGGAATTGCTAAAAAAGATGGGAATGAGGTTGAGCTTCGTGTCCATGCTTGTCTTATTTCTCAAGATGAGATGATTGCAAAAATAGATGGTGTTATGAACGGAATTTCTGTGGTTGGCGATAAAGTAGGTGAAACACTCTACTACGGCCCTGGTGCTGGTGGTGATGCTACGGCTTCTGCTGTTGTTGCCAATATCATAGATATTGCAAGAAGTGGAAAATCTGCTCCAATGCTTGGATTTGATAAACCATTAGAGGGAAAACTCACTCTCAAACCAACACAAAATATTGAGTCAAAATACTACTTACGTATAAATGTTTCTGATAAAACTGGAGTTTTAGCTCGTATTACAAAAGTATTTGAAGATAACCAAATTTCAATTGAAACAATGCTCCAACGTCCTTCATCTGAAAATTCTGCAAACCTTTTAATCTCCACACATACTGCACTAGAGAGAGATATGCAGGCGATGATTCAAGAACTCTCACTCTTAGAATTTGTGACTTCTACTCCCGTAATGATTAGGATCGTCTAGTACCTAGTCTGAACTATTCAGCATAAATTAACACCTTAAGTTTTATAATGAGTTCTAATAGAACTTAAGGAGTGGATAATGTTGCAATCAATTTTCTTACTGTTTTTAACCATCTTTATGATGGTTGGATGCGACTCTAGCGAGTCAGAACCTCTTCAAATAGATGTTGCGAAGCCTTTTAGTGTTTACAAAGGACCTCTCAATGATGCTCCTGTTCCCATAAATCAAAAAGTTTATTTAGAATTTAGTGCCTCACTAGATACTAACACAGTGAATGAAACTACAGCCTATATGGTAGATGAAAATAATAATTCTGTTGGTCTTTACATTGGTATTGGCAATCCAGACACAAAAATAATCTTAACTCCTTACGCATTTTTAGAGCCATCAAAATCTTATACCATTGTTGTAACAACAGCACTTCAAGATGTTAACGGTCGTTCACTCAGTGAAGAGTATCGTTATGAGTTTACAACCCAACCCGATAGTGTGGACGCTACACCTTTAGTTATAAAATCTCTTAAGCCAGAAAATGGTGTGTTAAATACCCTTATTCAGAGTGAAATAGCCATAGATTTCAGTAAAAATCTCTCATTGGAGCCAGGGTATTCAGCATTTGAGTATATTAGAGTAACTAATACCGATACAAATAATATTATTGTTGGAAAAACAGAAATCTTTAATTCTACGTTAAAATTTATTCCTGATAATGACCTCCCTTATGCCACTCCTATGAGTATTGAACTTTTTGGTCCTATTTTAGATCTATATGCGAATGAATACAATCTAAGTGCAGGAAATAACTGGTCATTTACTACGGCAAGTGAACCGTCTTCTCCTAAGCTTAATGAAGGGTTCTCTTCTCTATCAAATACAACTGCTACTCTTAATTCCTATATAATAAATGTTATGGAGAGTAATGCTTCTGTATCAAAGATTGCAGTTGCAAGACAGGGTGGAATAGATATTTATTCACTCTCTTATGTGAATAATACAGGTAAACGAGTTAATCCATTCTTTACACTTCTCCATAGTTACAGTGTTACTTCTCAGATTAAGTCGATGATTAGTATGGATAATAAGTATCTCGTTATTGGAACTCAAAATGGAGGAATTTTTAGTTTAAAAGTAGCTCCAACGGGAGTAACTCAGGTGAGTAATATACCTGCTATGATTCCTATATATGGTCTTTATGGAGATTCAAGTGGTAAGGTTTATGCAGTTGGTCCAGAGTATGGTTTACATATTCATACTATGAACCCAGCTACAGGGTACTTAACAGATAATGGTTTTACAAGCTCAAACGGTGCTGTCTACTTAGATGTCATAGCAGCTACGGACACGAACTCAGTAAAAAGAATTTATGTAGCTGATTACAATGGTTCAGTAGTGACATTTGATGCCAATGGCACAAAGTTAAGTAGTACCGATATGGGTGGTTCAGTGAAAAAACTGGGGCTTAGAAGAGATACTTATGGTACGGCAACAGGTCTTTTAGCGATCACTTCTTTAGGAAAAATACATGGTATTGGATTTGATGGTAGTATCAATCCAAATGTTAAGATGAATCTTGTTGGAGGTATAAATTTTTTAACATATTATACCGATGACATAAATTATATTAATAAGGTCTATTACAGTGATTTGCAAAAAGGAGTGGTTGTAACAAATAATGGAACACATGCCAATGGGATAATAAATACGAATGGCAGTGTTGTCTCCCTAGGTATTGCAGAAGGGTACTCAAACAAAACACCATTCTTGATAACACTAAATCAAAATGGAAAATTACAAGTTTACAATGCTCTTGCTGATACCGCATCACCAACACTCTTTACTACTCCAAATGGAGGAGCAACGATTAGTACAAATAACCCAGCTTTTAGAGTTAATTTTTATGATAAATATTTGGACTACTCAAGCATAACAAAAAATAGTTTTATCTATACCGACATTAATAATTCGACAATCATTGATTTTGTTTTAGATATTTCTGGGGTAGAGCACAAGTTGACCCCAACATCTGCTTTATCTCCAAATACAAACTACTCTGTAACGATTAGTGGTAATGTAGCTGATTTGTTGGGTAATAAGCTCAATGGAGGAGTTGATACTGTCGTGAATTTTCAAACGAATTCGGATGTTCCTCTAGTAAGTATTAGCATAAATGATATTGCCCTCACGGAAGACAGTAATGGCTCCTTTGTCGTTTCTCTTAATGAAATCTCTACCACGGATGTCTCTTTTGATTATGAGACAGTAGGTGGTACAGCTATAGATGGTATTGATTATATAGCAGTACAAGGAAATGCAACTATTCTAGCAGGAGCACTTAATACAACTATTTTAATTGTGACAAAAGATGATTATAAAGCCGAAGGTTCTGAAAATTTCACCCTTGTCTTATCTAGCCCAACATTAAATGCAATTTTAGGGGATGCCCAAGGTTTAGGAACTATAACGGATGAAGTTGCTGGAAGTGAAGATACTGCTAGTATAAGTGTATTTGCTCCTGTGAGTATTCATGAGGGAAATACAGTGACATTTACTGTGGCTACAGATAAAACAGCTCTGAGTGACTTAAAAGTAAATTTAGAGATTCAGCATATCGATACAGATAGTGGAGATTTTAATGCTACATCTATGAGTGTCATTATTGGAGCTACTAATGTAAACTCAAGTGTAAGCGTCGCAACGATTGATGATTCTCTAAATGAAGGTAATGAATCGTATAAAATTGTTATAGTAGGAATTGATAGTACACTCAATGGAGGGTATGAGAAGAGTGTTGTAGGTACTTCAGAGGTAACGACTAGCATTATTGATAATGATGGTGGATCAGGAGGGAGTGTGAATCTCTATTTATCATCTGCATATGCTGATGAAAATGCTTCTGTTATGGAATTTAGTTTTAATATGGAAATGCCTATGACAAGTGATATTACTTTTGATTATGCAACCTCAGACGATACTGCTACAGCAGGAAGTGACTATACAGCGACTTCTGGTTCAGCTCTTATTTCAGCGGGAGTTACACACCTTGTAATAGATGTACCAATACTCCAAGATACAGATATTGAAGATACAGAGGAGTTTCAATTTAAAATAACTAATGTAGTTAATGCAGTATTGAATCAGTTGCAAGTTACCGGAACGATTACTGATGATGAAGCACCACTTTAAAAAAGTCATACAGAGAAGGAGACTAAAATGAAAAAAGTAATACTTTTTACGATGTTAAGTACTTTAGCATTTGCAAGTTATGAAAACAGTGAGAACTTCTATAAGAGTGCTCAGTACCAAAAAGCAATTGATGAAGCTAAATCCTCATATGATGAGTACTCCAATCCAAAACTTCATCTTCTTTGGGCAAAGTCAGCGGAGGCACTAGGTCATACAGGGGAGGCTATGAGTGCTTACGAGAGAGTGGTTATGCTTGATGAGAATAATACCAATGCGAGAGTAGCACTTTTTAAAATTTACCAGAAAAGTTCTCGAAATGAGTTAGCTAAAGAGATGCGCAAAGAGCTACGAAACTATCAGTTAACACCAGCTCAACGAAGCTCCTTAGACCTGCTCAAAGGGACAAATATACACTCCTTTAAAGCTAAAGCCACGTTAGGCATAGGGTATGACTCAAACATCAATGTGAGTGCTACTGGGAGTGATTTGGATGATTATTACAATACTACAGGTATCAGTGGTGAGAAATCTACACTTTTTTCTAGACTCAACGGAAGTTTAAGTTATATAAATGAGATTGAGGAAAAAGGTGCTTGGTACTTAAGAGGCGATGCAAAACTCTACTACCAAAATAACTCAGATGCTCACTATTATGATATGTTTGTTGGAAGTCTTGAAGCTGGAGTTGGGTATACGGGTGATGGTTATACTTTTTATCTACCTCTTGGCTATGACAATGTAAACTACTTAGATGTAGGGCTACTCTCTCAAGTAAGAGTAAGTCCAACACTCAATATTACCCTCAATGAGAGTTACATTTTAAACCTCAATGCTAAGTATGCTACAAGGTCATACCCTAAAGATAGATATAAAGGGATGGGTGATAGCTCTAAGGGTGCTGGTGTAGGTCTTTACTACCTATTTAACAAAAATTATGCCTATGTTAAAGCCGACTATGGAGATTTCTCTTCTAAAGAGAACATTCATAATGCATACATCGACAAAAGCATGTTAACACTCTCTATAGGGGTTAATTATGCACTCTCAACGTGGTTAGTTGCTAGAGTAGACTACAGATACAGAAAGGGTAGTTATGATGACACGATAGATGTCAATAGTGCCGCTGAGACTACTTCAAGATCGGATGACTATAACCAAATTGAGCTCAAGCTATCACACTACTTTGCAGGGAATTATGAAGTCTTTATCTCAGATAGATATGCAAAAAACAGCTCAAATTATCTACCAGCAGAGTATACGAAAAATATCTTTATGTTTGGCCTCAGTGCAAACTACTAGGAGTTTATAATGAAAATAGTAATTTTAATATTAGTGATGAGTCTGTCACTATTTGCAAGTATAGGAAATATTTTAGCACTCAAAGGGAGTGCAGAGATAAAAAGAGCATCAGGCTCGCTTAACGTGGTTATTGGCATGGCTTTAGAAGAGGGCGATGAGGTACTAACAAGTAAAAAAAGTCGTGTGCAAGTGATGCTAAAAGATGAAACCATTGTCACCATTGGGGCTTCTTCTTCTTTCTCTTTTGAAGAGTTTAAATTTGATGGTTCCAAAAACTCTAAAATAGAGATGCGAGCAAATAGAGGTTTTTTTCGTTCAGTGACTGGTAAAATTGCCAAGATAGCACCAGAGAGATTTAAAGTAAAAACTGCTTCTGCCACTATCGGTATTCGTGGTACTGACTTTTCTGGTAATGTATCTGGCGAGAGAGAGATTTTTCGATGCTATAAAGGGGCTATCTTTATAGAGTTTGATGGTGGACTCCATGAACTAGATGCAGGGATGATGATGCAAATACTTCAAAATAAGTACCAAATCCGAGAGTTCTCAGGTAATTTAGACGAGAAAGGCTCTAAACGTGGCTTTATTATAGAGTCTATGGATACAAGTGAGATTCCAACAGAGGTTATCTCTGATATAACTCAAGTAGTAGAAGATGCAGAGCAGGGTGTTGGAGTGGAAGATCCACAAGACCCATTTACTGTAAGTCCCGGAAGTGAAAATAGAGAGACTGTTTACTAAGTTTATATGAGAAACTTTTTCATTAAAGCCCTTCTAACATTTATTTTAGCTGGGGCACTCTCTTGGATTTACCTTGTGATGCCACAAGCTTTTTTCTCTCTAGACAACAGACTAAGAGATTTTATGTTTGTGACTCGTGGAGAGTTACCAACAAGTAATAGTGTAGTCATAATAGATATAGATGAAAAATCCCTCAAAGAGTATGGTCAATGGCCATGGTCTAGAGACCTGTTTGCTGAGTTACTTTATAAGTTAAGAGATGCAGGGGCAGGAGTTGTTGGGTTAGATATAGTTTTTGCAGAAGAAGACAGAAGTTCTCCTCATAGACTGAGCATAGAGTATCCAGAACTCTCTAGCAAACTTGAAAATTATGATGCAATTTTAGCTAAATGCTTTAGTCAAACACCGGTAATCGGTGGATACACCTTTACTTTTGAAAAAACAGATGAAGAGAATTTTCCTATGATACCTGCTGTCATAATTGAACGAGGTCATAAAACAAGTACTATTTTAGAAGCTGAGGGTATAGTTCTCAACATAGAGGTACTTCAAGATTCTATGTATTCAAGTGGCTTTTTTAATAATATTCAAGATGAGGGGGGCATGATTCGGAGTGTACCTTTAGTCATGCGCTACGATAATGCACTCTATACATCGCTCCCCTTAGAGATGATGAGAGTCTATAGCGGTGCTAAAAAAGTAGAAGTTGTGAATGATGAGGGTGGTGTAAGAAGTGTGAAGTTTGGGGAGTTTAAAATTCCAACGGACAAAGTAGGTCGATTGAGTATAAATTTTAGAGGGGGTAGTAAACACTTCCCTTATATAAGTGTCAAAGATATTTTACATGGGGATTTTAAACAAGAGGATGTAGCAAATAAATTTGTTTTGGTAGGTACTTCTGCTCTTGGACTCATGGATTTACGGTCGATTCCTTTTGATGCTACTATTGCTGGAGTAGAGGTGCATGCGAATGCAATAGACAATATTTTAAAGGGTGATTTTTTATATAAACCCTCTGATATGGTGCTCTATGATGTTTTAATACTATGGGCCATAGTATTGCTTTTTACACTATTTTTTTCTTATGTACGTTCATGGCTGATTATTCCTTTTGCTATTCTTTCTCTCTATGGCTTATTTGAACTCTTTTTTACACTCCTGTTCTCGTACGGCATAGTATTAAATCTTCTTTTTCCTTTTATCGCATTTGCATTAACTCTGATTCTTTCCGTTGGGCTCGACTATATTATAGCTTCACGACAAAAAGAGGAAGCAAAACGAATGCTTGGAAAAAAAGTATCACCTGCTGTTATGGAGTACCTTTTAAAACACTCAGCAGATGAACTTGTCGCTTCAAGAGAAGTAGAAGCGAGTATCTTTTTTAGTGATATTAGAGGTTTTACAACTATTTCTGAAAAAATCGGTTCTCCAGACAAACTCATTCACATGCTCAATGATTATATGACACCAATGGTTGACAATATTGTCAACCACAAAGGAACCATTGACAAGTTCATAGGCGATGCTATTATGGCTTACTGGAATGCTCCTGTTGCAGTTACTAACCATGCAGACAAAGCGGTTAAAAGTGCAATCGAGCAGATAGAGATGTTAGTAGCCATAAACAGAAAAATCACACCTAAATATGATGTGCAAATTGCCATAGGTATAGGTGTTCATACAGGAGTAGTTACCGCTGGAGATATGGGTTCAAATGGTAGGTCTGATTATACGATAATTGGCGATAATGTTAACCTTGCATCACGTTTGGAGGGTTTAACAAAACAGTATGGTGCACAGATTTTAATATCTGAGGCGACACGAAAACTTCTTAAAGGTGTGTACACTATCCGCCCTATGGACTTAGTAGAGGTAAAAGGAAAAAGTGAAGCGGTAGAGATTCATGAAGTTATTTGTAACAATAAAAATATTTCAGATGCAGAGATGCAAACCTATTTGCAAGCGACAGAACTCTTTCGGGATGCAAAAGTAGAGAGTGCCTACAAACTCTACTCCCAACTACAAGAGAAGTATCCAAGTACCCTGTACACACTTTATATAGCACGCTGTAAGCATTTTTTAGAGAATCCCACGTTAGAGTTTACACCAGTCCTTACCATGACAACTAAATAGTTTTTAACCATCCTTAGAGTACAATGAAGAAAAGGAGGGATAAAATATGCAATTAAAAAAGTTAAGAATTTTAGGAACAATACTTATAAGTATGTTTATTTTGAGTGCTTGTGGTGGGGGTTCTACTGATTCTCCTGCCTTAAGTGGTGAGGCTAAATATGCTATTGAGTACAAAGGTCTTCCATTTTTTAAACAAGATAAACCTGTGAGCAGTTACAGACTTACAAGTCTGAGTGATAATGAATTTAATGCTCTTTTACCAGAAAAAAAACTAGTAGTTGCTGATAAACTACTAAGTACACTCTTTTTTGCTTATAAGTCCAAAACACTCCAAGCAATGATAGATGAGGGAAGTTTTATAAGTGGTATACAAGAAGCACTGAGAGCTGACTTGAATGATAAAGCATGGTTAGAAGCAGAGATACTAGATGGTAAAAAATATAGACAATACAGCTCTAACGAGCAAGAAGCCGTAGATATTTTAGCAAGGTTTTTTGTTGCCAAAGATTTAGATAGTTACTTCTTTAACAACTGGGTAGCTTACATTTTAACACAGACTATAATGTTCTCCCCCTCGTATGAGTTAGACTCAAGCCACTCTCCAAATATCGCCCGTGTTTACAACCGTATAGTGACGCTTTTAGAAGATGAAGGGAGTATGCGATATATTACATATCTTCACATGATGAGTGAAGATAACTGGAGACGCTTTAGAAGTCCTGAAGATAATGGTAGGGAAATGCTTGAGATTTATACACTTGATATGGATGATAATCACGTTCCAATTGCCGCTAAATCTTTGCAAAACTGGAAATTAGACCGCAATAATGATACCTTAGTCGTTGGTCTCAATGAAAATACACAAGAGTTAGACCTTTTTAATACTACTATAAAAAATGGAGATGATTTTTACAGGGAACTTGCAAAATCGGATGCTTTTACTTATGGGGTTGTACGAAGATTGGTAAATTTTTTCTTTACAGACTATGATGTTGCTTCAGTAGATAGAGTTACTGATACGATTGTATCTTCAAGCCCCGAGACTTGGCAAGATATTTTAAAGCAGATTGTTTTTTCAAAAGAGTATCTACTTTACAATTCTCGTGCGAAGAGTGCAGAAGAACTCTACTACTCACTAACACGAAAAATGGACTATAAACACCGAAGCACTACATTTCACTACCTTAAAAACTATCTTGAAGAGATGCACCAAGCGAGCATGAAATACAAACTTGGCAAGCTTACCCGTGTCCCTTTAGACACTCTCTCTTTCGCTTCGTACCATAAAATGTTTCGTGAGCAAGTGCTCTTAAGAAGAACCAATCCTAAGGTCGAAACTGATTATGATAACTGGGGAAGGCAGGGGTGGAGTGACTCCTTTTTAGATAATTCAAACTTTAGTTATAATTATGAAAATGAGGAGCAGAGCTTAGTATCACTCATAAATTATCTTTTTGAAACACTACTTTCAAGAGAGGCGAGTAGTGAAGAGTTAGCAATGTTTAAAAAGCATATGATGGAAGATGATGAGGGTGTAAATGTACTACTGTACCAGTTTAATATGTTCTCATCACGAGATGATAGAGATAGATTTAAAAGAAATATCGCTTATGTAGTTTTAGAGTATATCTCAAGAATTGATGATTTGTATATGCTAAGGGAGGTAAAGTAAGATGAAAAGAAGAGATTTTATAAAACTATCTTTGTCTGCTTGTGTACTGCTATCACTACCCAGTAGTGCTGAGGCAGCTCCAGTTGATTTTTCACAAGTGGGTTTTGATGAAGCTGTCTACAACTCCAATAAAGCACAGGCAATTATAATCTATATGTATGGTGGTGCAAGTTCTTTAGGTGGAAACCTTACAAATTTAGAGGAGATAAAAAGTAAGTCACAGAGTAGTTATGAGAGTTACTTTAGAGGGCTTACTCCAACAGCCAATGGGTGTTGGCAAGAAGCGGGTGGTATCCATATGGAAGAGATGATGGCTGCTGGAGATATGACACTCTTTAGAAGTTGTTACTCTCAGGTAAGAGAAGATGTAGGGAACAAAGCACATGGTGTCTGTACCTCACAAAACCAAAAAGGCTCTTTTGATGAAAATCGAGGAGGTATAGTCTCCAACCTTGCCCAAATTTTAGAGACAAAAGGTGTTTTAAGTGAAAATAGTGTGATGCCCTTTGTAACTCTTGAGGGGGAGTCAAACTTTTATGCACAAGGCCGTAAACCAATCAGTAGTTACTTAAAAGCAGTAGGACTCAATGAGAGTTTTGATAACCCTTATGAGAGAGATGTAAGACATTGGTACTATTATACTGACCAAGAGAGGAAGATATCTAATTATAGCAATGATGAACTAGGCTTTGATCCAGCTTTGGATGCTACTATGAATACTCTAGCACAAAAGTATAATACAAATGCAAAAATAAAAAGTGCTTTTCATAAACGTGGTTCACTCAGTAATTTTATTGACTCTATTTCCAAGGCAGTCACCCCTGCACTAGGAGAAAATGCTTACCAAGAAGATAGTGATTTTGCACAGAAGATTGAAGCAGCGATTAAAGTGATGGCAAATAATCCTGATACCAAGATTATCACTATGGGAACTGGTGGTCTTGGTGGTTGGGACGACCATAATGAAGCGAGAGATTATGTTTCTCGAACTGAAGAACTCTTTACCTCCTTAAAATCTGCAATGGCACATTTAAAAGCCTTACAAAAAGAGAACAATATTAGTATTATGGTTTTTGGAGAGTTTGGAAGAAATGTCAACTTAAATGCGGCTCTTGGTTGGGACCATGGAAATCTACAAAATCTTTATGTTTTAGGTGGCAAAGGTTACTTTACTCATAGAGGTGTAGTGGGAGAGACCGTAGTAGATTCAAAGGGTTCCATTAACCGACTCTACTTAAAACCAAAAGAAGGAACTGAGCAGTTTGAACCTCTAAGTATTGCAGCAACTCTGTATAAAATTTTTGGTATTACAAACCCAGAGCTTTTAACTGATGGTAATGGAGCTGTGACACTGTAATGAAAATTCTTATAACAGGAGCAAGTAGTGGACTAGGCTCAGAACTCGCAAGACAGTATGCTACAAAAGAGAATGAGCTTATATTACTCGCAAGAAGAGAAGATAAGCTCTATGGGCTAAGAAAAGAGCTCTACTTAAAGTGTAAAAACATAGAAGTAGTAGTTGCGGATGTGACAGAGTTTGAAGATTTGCAAACAAAAATTAAAACTATTGGCTCAGTCGATATGGTAATTTTAAATGCAGGAGTCTCGTTAGGACATAGCGAGACAATCCCAACCATAAAAGAGTTTCAAAATCTCTACAATGTAAATGTACTCTCATCTCATGCTATTTTAGAGGTACTTTTACCACGTTTAGTGGCACAAGGGAGTGGACAGGTTGTTTTTATATCTTCACTCGCATCACTCTTTAGTATGCCAAGTTCAAAGGTTTACAGCTCCTCTAAACGTGCACTCAATGCTTATGCTGAGGGAATCCGCTATAAGTACCAAAAGCATAATATCCACGTTACAAACATTTTACCCGGTTTTATAAAGAGTGAACTTACTGATAAAAATGAATTTAACATGCCTTTTTTACTAGAAACAGACGAGGGTGTACGACGAATTATTAAGGCTATAAAAGCTAAAAAAAGAACCTATGCTTTTCCCCTTAGATTTTATTTAATCATAAAATTTTTCAACTTGCTTCCAAGCTTTTTAAGAGAGAAGATTGTAAACTCCATTAACTAAAAGTATAGGGTTTTTACTATGGAAAAT
>Ga0256824_10000865_pt1 | contig 11704 bp, 18 predicted proteins | sample CV67metaG_FD_191570 | JGI IMG/M metagenome (GOLD analysis project Ga0256824, IMG submission 191570) | Hydrothermal vent microbial communities from East Pacific Rise, Pacific Ocean - CV67 | ecosystem: Environmental > Aquatic > Marine > Hydrothermal vents | place: Pacific Ocean: East Pacific Rise...
AAGATGGTATTCAATGGATAAGATGTATTAAGATGGTATTCAATGGATAAGATGTATTAAGATGGTATTCAATGGATAAGATGTATTAAGATGGTATTCAATGGATAAGATGTATTAAGATGGTATTCAATGGATAAGATGTATTAAGATGGATTAAGATGTATTAAGATGTATTAAGATGGTATTCAATGGATAAGATGGATTAAGATGGATTAAGATGGATTAAGATGTATTAAGATGTATTAAGATGTATTAAGATGGATTAAGATGGATTAACTGGAGGGGTTTTTCTTTTAACTTCAGAGAGCTTAAAAGCTCCCATTTTTTTATTTTATAGCTCTGTTATATTCATTTGTCATATTGTAATAATTAGCGTAATATTTAAAATCATCTCCTAAAATTTCTAGAATCATCTTATTAATCGCGTCGCTGTTCTCTGTTGATAAATATCTAAAGTCTTTAAATATTTCTGAATCTATATTTTTAAGTGCTTTTAAAATATAATCACCTATGTTATGAATCCCTGTTTTTTCTTCAGCCATCCCTTGGATTTGTCTATACTTTAGTTCTCCATAATTTCCATCAATCAAATTTTTAATTTCTTTATATGTATAATCTTTATATTCAACAAATGTTTTATTTGCCGCTGTTGTTGTCTTATTAATATATCTTTCATTATTTAAATAAAAATCCTTCTCTATATTATTTATAACTTTAGTTATTTCTTTATCCTCTAGATTTGTAATCTCTTTTAATTCTAAAAATATAACATCTCTATTTATTTTTATATCTCTTTTAAATTCATTAATATTATTATAAACATAAATGTCACTATATACTTTTATCATATCTTTTGTATACCTTTGTAACTCTGTTGTTGCCGTTGTTGTTGTTGTGTTTTTCATTTTTTATTTTCTCCGTTTGCCTGCTTGAGGTCTTCTGTTTTACATAATTAAAACATTATAAAAGAGTCCGAAGACTCCTCTAAATATCTTATATTAAGCTGTCTGTTATTGTCATATCTTCTAAAGCATAGATTATTGCGTCACTTATGATTTTTATTTGTTCGTCGTCTTCCATACTATCATAATAAAAAAGACCTTTCTCTAATATTGTATTATAAGCGTGATTATTAATCATCCCTGAGAAATACTCTATGCTTAAATATTGCCCTATTTTGTTATAGCATAAAACTAACTCTATAGATAGCGTCTCTTCATCTTCGTCTCTGTAGTCCATTCCTTCAATATAATCTTCAGTTAGATCTTTATCAACGTATTTTTTAAGATCTCTTATTTCTTCCATTAGATCCGTGTATATTTCTAATTTTTTGCTAATGTCTCCCGTTTTATTTGTAAATATCATTTTATTCTCCTGATCCCGCCGTGGGGTATCTTTTCTTTGTTGTATGTAATTATAACGTCTTTTTATTAATTAATCTTTTTTTTACGATTAATTTTTAAAATTCTTTTATATCTTACGTTTTACACCTATATATATAGTTATTAAAAAAAATCGGACTTTTTACTTTTTAGCTGTCTTTTACTTACATATATATATAAAGAAAAATATTTTTCTTTTCTATATATTTTTAGAATGATTTTTCTATCCATTAAAAAAAAATGGGATTGATATATTTTTATTAGAAATATTTTTCTAAAAATAATTTATATTTTTAGGGTCCTCTTTTTTCTGATTTTTGTCCGGTCATTTTCTTTATTTTTAGGGTCCTCTTTTTTTCCTTTGATTTTACCTAAAAGTGTGATCCTTTACTTTACACTTTTTTTATAAGTAAAAGTTATAGTTATTTATTAATTTTATATTTTGTTATTTTTTTATTATTTGTGATTTATTGTTTTTATTATTATTTTTATTTTTTTTAATTTATTTTTTAAAAATTTTTAATGGCGAAAAATCTGGTGAATTTGAGTAAAAGACTATAATCATAATCCTCGGAAATTTTTTTGAACTTATTTCTCCACATTTGGGAAGTCTTAAATATTTATTTTTCTGGTGAATTTAAGAAAATTACTATAATAGTTATTGTTATAAAATTTATTTTAATATTACTGTCATATTTGGAGTTTTTGATGAAGATGGATGTAAAAATCCCGCTATTTTTCACCTTCTTATCCTTAATAATATTGAAAATATAAAAATATATATCTAAAATATACTGAAATATAAAGGAAACTATATAATGTATATATATAAGGGATATTATTAATTTTAAATTCAATATCAAAATAAAGAGGATAATAAAGACACTTCTCCAACAACATAAATAACAAAAAGGACACTCATAAATATTATTTGGATAGTATAAAAAACATATCTAAACATAAAAAACAGTCCCTAAAACCCACTTGGGGACTCTTTTGAAACCCACTTGGACACTACTAAGGACACTATAGGACCCACTTCAAACCACTAAATCTTGGGGTATTTTTACAATTTAGGACAGTAGGGACACTTTTAACTGTGCTCTGTCCCCAGGATATTTTTTTATTTTACTTTTAAGAAAAAAGATAAAGAAAAGAAAAAACAATAAAAAAACTTTAAATCCTTACTGTCTCTCTATTACCCTTTATATAAAGAAAGATAAGGGAAAGAGACACTTAGCTCCCTATATTTAGGGTTTTGGACAGTAGGACACTTACCTAAAAAAAACTGTCTCTAAGTGTCTTTTTGGGGACGGGTAGTGTCCCCCTATTGATTAAAATAGTATATTTATGATAATATTATGAATATTTTATTCCAAAAAAAAGGGTAAAGGTAAAAAAAGAGTGTATACTTATAAAATCAAAACAAGGAGAACAATAATGAAACAAGTATTTTTAACAGAGAAAGAGGAGATTAAGTTAAGTGAGGAGAGAGTGAATCTAATGGATACAGCGGTAGCATCAAATGATGGAAAGGAGTTAAGTAAGGGTGAATTAAAGAAGATAGAAGATATAATAACAAAGAAAGAGAAGGATATATTAAAGATAAAGAAGACAGAGTTATTAAGAATGGAAGCAGAAAGAAAGGCCAACATATCAAAAACTATAAATGATTTCGTAGAAAGTAATGGCCAGTTATCAGATAAGGAAGACAAAAGTATTATATTAAATTTAAATACTGGGAACTATGTAATGATACATGACAACAATATGAGAGACATACCAGCAGGTAATGATGCTTTAAGAACAGAGTTAAAGTTATATTTTCCATCAGTTCCATTTGAGCAAATCAAGAAGGAGATACCCGGAGCATATGTTGAGTTTGATTTAAGAAAGAAGAAGATAACAAAGGATAAGGATGGAAGAGCTACAATTAATTTATTTGATATAGATAAGACTCAATTAAATAAGGTATTAACAGAGGAGCAAAGAAATGAGTTAAGAGAAGAGGGTGGATTAAATACTACAACTGACTTCATAAAGAAATATAAGCACTTCAATATATTATTCAACAATGTATATCATAAAGATAATGTGGATTATGTAATTAATTGGATATCAACTGTAATAAATTCTCCAGAGAAAATCAGAACAACATTATTATTGAAGACACCCCAAAGAACAGGGAAGAACCTTTTAGTAAATACATTGTTTAAGTGGGTATTTGGGGATGATTATGTTGCGGGGAACATAGATAACAGTAATGCTGTTCATTCAAGAAACTTAATATATAAGGATAAGAGGATAGCGATATTCAATGAGGTTGAATTCAAGCCAGGTTCAGGGGCAGAGGCGAAGTTAAAGTCAATAATTACAGATGATACTATCATAATAACGGAGATGGGGCAGAAGCCAGTGGAGCATGAGAACTTAATGGCATGTCAATTCTTTACTCAAAATGACCAGCCATTCAAGATAGAGGGAGATGATGATAGATATTCAGTATTTGATACAAGAGCGAAGGGTGTGGAGAAGTTAAGAGTAGTATTAGAGAGAGATTATGATATGACAACAGATGAGTTTGTAGTTGAATTAGAGAAGGAGAGAGATGGATTATTAATGGATTTTGTATTACATGATTATGATGTGAATAGAGCGAATAAGCCAGTAGTGAATAATGATAAGGATATTATGAGTAGAAGGACTGAGACAAAAGAGGAAACAATCAAGAGACTTCTATTAAGTGCTAATTATGAGGATATTCATGATAGTTTAGTGGAGAACTATGAGATGTTAATAGATTTAAATAAGATAGTTCCAAACAATTCATTTCTTGTGAAGTTAAATAATTTATATGAGAGTATGAGTGTAGGGATATTAACAAGTAAGGATATAACATTTATATATGAGTATTATTTAGCGGATGGGCAGATAATGCCATCAACAACAAAGATAGGGAAAATGTTTTCAAGTATGGTAGGAATGCCAAGAAAGAGAAATGGGAACAAGATAAGAGTATTACCATGTAGTTATAAGGGAGAGAGAATCAAATATAACAATATTTTAAATAAGGATATTAGTTTTGAAGAGAAGAAGACATTAAATCAATTAATAGAGGAATCAACATTAAAAGAGGAAGTGAAGGAAGAGTTAACATCTGAAACTAACTATATGAGTAATGATGAGTTTGTATCAACATTAAAAGAGAAGGCAGAGGACAATTTCATAATTGATTCATCATTCAAGGAGAAAGGGTTTTGTTTTTATAAGCATGAGATAGATGGAAAAGTAGAAACATTCATAACTCAGGACTTAGATAAGGAGTTAATTGAGTATTGTGATAGCCTTGTAGTTCCATTTTAAGGTAAATTTTTACAAATTGAAATAAAAGTGTTGTTTTAGGTATTTATATCTTATAACAATACATAGGTGAATAAAACATCTACGAAATTAAACAAAATAGGAGAAAAAAAATATGAGAAACAACAAGGTAATAATAATAAGAGTGATTGGAGCAATAATAATACTAAGTGAATTATTATTTGGAATGTATTTAATAAACAATACAGAAGCGAGTGAGATAGGTAGAAGTTTAACATATATGTTAGTAGCAATGGCAATAGCGTCGTTATATATGGAGAGTATAAAAATAAGGGTTAAGTCTAACGGTCTTTATATAAAAAAGAAAACATTTTAGAGTGGTTGCGAAGCAATCATATCTAAATCCAAGTCCTTATTGGACTTTTTTAATAAAATTCAAAAAAATTAGCTATAATAATAAAAACAATAGGAGAAAACAACATGAGAAATATAAGAACAACAAGGAAGAGTGTAAGAAGTAGAATGATTTCATTAAAGGGAGAGTTAATAAGTAAGAAGGAGATATATAGAACTGATAATGAGGAAGACAATTATAATGTATCTTGGGGTATATTAGATGACATTAAGTCAATGACAGCTGAGTTAAAGGAGTTCAAGAGATATAAGTTAAGTGTAGATATTGAAAAGGAGATTACATCATATCAAGATTTAGTTAATTTTCTAAACATAGTTAGAGATGACATAAATTTAAGTATGGAGGAAGGATTTGGAAGAAATAAAAGATAGATATTATTTAAAGTGTATGAAGAATCTTGACAAGGTAAAAGGAAATGTTTATATAGAGGACATTAGGAAAGAGGTATCGGATAGTTTTTATTATGAGGACAATTTAATGTATTATTCATTAGACAAGATAGAGAACATGATAAGTTTAGAGGAAAGTTTTGGAAAGAGGGATACCCTATTCAATATATATAGAGATGTATTAAGACTTATATTTTTAATAAACAGTGAAATGAATAAGAGAGATTTTATATGATAATTGATTTACATAATGGAGATTGTCTTGAAGTGATGGATAAGTTAATAGATGATGGTGTAAAGGTTGATGCTATTATAACTGATCCTCCATATGGAACAACTAAGTGTAAATGGGATGAAGTTATACCATTTGATGAGATGTGGGAAAGGTTAAATAAGTTAATAAAGGAAAATGGGGCGATAGTTTTATTTGGGTCTGAGCCATTTAGTTCAACATTAAGAGTAAGTAATTTAAAGAATTATAAATATGATTGGATTTGGGACAAGGTTCAGAAAAGTAATTTTTTAAATGCTAAGAAGCAGCCATTAAGGTCAAATGAAACTATATCTGTATTTTATAAGAAGCAATGTTGTTATAATTATCAGAAGACTAAAGGTCATAAAAAGAAAGAGGTAAAAAATATAGAAAGAGAATCAGTTGATTTATACAATAGTCAGACTGGAATTCATAATTATTCATCAACAGAAAGATATCCACACTCCATAATTAGATTTAGTAAAGATACTCAGAAAAGTTCATTACATCCAACACAGAAGCCAGTTGAGTTAATGGAGTATTTAGTGAAGACATATACAAATGAAGGGGATACAGTGTTAGATTTCACAATGGGAAGTGGTTCAACAGGTGTAGCATGTGTAAATACTAACAGAAGTTTTATAGGAATTGAGTTAGATGAAGAGTATTTTGAGATATGTAAAGATAGAATAATAGAAAAAAACGACACAAAGGAGGAAGTAAAATGAGAGTAGTAGGAATTGACCAGAGTTTAACACATACAGCGGTAGTAGTATTAGAGGATGGGGATTTAGTTGGGTGTCATGTAATTAAATCTAATAAGAAGGATAGTATAGAGCAAAGGATAGCATATGTATGGGAGATGATAGATATGATAATAGATGATGATGATTTAGTTTATTTAGAGGGGTTAAGTTATGGGAGTAATTCAATATCAGCAAGGCCATTAGCAGGATTATACTATCACATATTAGTGAATTTAAATAATGGTGGATATATATATGACAATTTCCCGCCAAAGACAATTAAAAAGTTTGCTTTAAATGGAAATGCCAAGAAGCCAGAGATGTTTGCTGAGATACCTGAATCAGATAGGAATATATTAATTGATACAGGGTATAAGAAGACGACAGGACTAATGGATTTAAGTGATGCTTACTGGATAGCAAGATATGGGGAGCAACATAAGGAAGTAAAATAGGCGAATTTTAACAAATTTGCTTTTTTTATGTAAAATTAATCGTAAAATAAGAATAAAAGTAGTAAAGAGTGTATAATTGTAGTATCAAAAGAGATAAACCTCATTAAAAGTTAGCTTAGAAGCGGAGATTAAGAAATGAAAACAGAAATCAAAAAAAACATAATGGTATTAAGAAGTAATTTAGAGAAGTATAAAGGTATAAGACATTTATCGTTTTCTCAGAAGGTTATAGTAGGTGATTTAAAGAGAATGATAGCTGAATTAGAAAGTGAGGTGAAATAAATGACAAATACAGAAATATTTGAGGCGATAAGAATTGAGTGTCCAGAGTTCAATAGTCATACATTTTGTGAGACAGTAAGAGTTATGATGAATGGAGATGATTTCATTGTAAGAGTTGGAAAAAGAAAGAGTAAAAGAACAGTGATTGGAACTGTATGTTTTTGTAATGATGAGTTAAGAAAGATTTATATTGAAACTAAGGAGGTAAAATAATGAATAAGACAAATATAAAATTAATTAAGAATATGTTATTAGCGGTTCATAATCAGCATTTTGAATATGAGGAATATAGAAAAGATTTAGGGGTTGTTTTAGATAATGAGGAATTAGGATATGTAAATGATACCTTCTCATATATGAGTGAGTGTTTATCAATTGTTAACTATATAAAGAAAACTACAAAAGGAGTTAAAAACAGAGCAGTTTTCATAGGTAAATTAGAGGATGAGTTAATTAAAGTTCCAACAAACATTTATACATTCAAGGAGAAGAGGGATTTCTTGGAGAAGTTAGAGAAATTATTAAATCTTGATGTAGTATTAAGAGATAGAAACTTAAAGATTTAGTTTCTTCTTATTCTATCATTATTCATTTTTGTAGATAAAAAGTGTATAATGGTAATATTAAAACAAAAGAGGTATAAAAATGGGTAATGAAAAAGGAGCTGTTAATTTAACTGTAATAGATAAATTATCATCAAAGGTAACTAAATTATTAAAATTCAAGATAGAGGACATTTTAATTATAAACAATGATTCAATGACAGGCATTTATAAGAATTATACAGATAAATGTATCGCAGAAGGTAAAAAATCAAACAACAATGTATATATAGATATCGAGAATGTTTTAACTAACAAGGAAGTGTTATTAAAGGCAAAGAAGATTGATAAGGAAGAGGATTTAATATTAAAATCTAAATCTGATGGACATGAATACATTGTATTTATTTATTCAGAGGACATTTAATGAAAAACAATATGTTTAACAAGGAAGATGAGATTAAGAGAGTGAAAGAAAGAATCTCAACTTATGAGGAAGCAGTAAAAAATAATGAAGGTGTATTCAGAATAGGATATCAAAGAGCAATAAAGAATCTTAGAGAAGAATTAAAAGATTTAACTTCTGATGAAACAGTAGCAGAAGCTTATTATAGAAAATATGGAGATAAATAATGACAATTGATTTACATAATGGAGATTGTCTTGAAGTGATGGATAAGTTAATAGAGGAGGGTGTAAAGGTTGATGCTATTATAACTGATCCTCCATATGGAACAACTAAGTGTAAGTGGGATGAAGTTATACCATTTGATGATATGTGGGAAAGGTTAAATAAGTTAATAAAGGAAAATGGGGCGATAGTTTTATTTGGGTCTGAGCCATTTAGTTCAACATTAAGAGTAAGTAATTTAAAGAATTATAGATATGATTGGATATGGGACAAGGTAATGTCAACAGGGTTTTTAAATGCCAACAAGATGCCGTTAAAGGGTTTTGAGAAAGTTAGTGTATTTTATAAGAAGCTTCCTACATATAATCCACAGAAAGTAGAAGGAACTCCATTTAAAGATAATAGGGATGGTAGTATAAGGACTGATTCAGAGTTATATGGTTCAAAACCATCTCCAAATAAGCAGGACAATAAGGGTGATAGACATCCAAGAGGATTTATAAATATAAGTAATAGGAACAACAAGCCTATACATCCAACTCAGAAGCCAGTTGAGTTAATGGAGTATTTAGTGAAGACATATACAAATGAAGGTGATACAGTGTTAGATTTCACGATGGGAAGTGGTTCAACAGGTGTAGCATGTGTAAATACTAATAGAAGTTTCATAGGAATTGAGTTAGATGAAGAGTATTTTGAGATATGTAAAGATAGAATAATAGAAAAAAACGACACAAAGGAGGAAGTAAAATGAAGAACTTAATAACAGTATGTAAAACTACTGACAATAGAAATATACAAGAGGTAGGATATATAGGTAAATCAAACGATAAAAGTAAATATTTCTTTTATTCAAACCCTATAATAGAAAATAATGAAGTTTTAGGATTTGAATTAATTATTGAAATTGATAAAGATAGCATTTATGATATAGAAAATATAAATTTAGAATATAAATTTCAAGAAGGATATGGTTTTTCTTCTTTTAGTAAGAACCTTAATCATTATAATGGTATATTACTTGATGATAACTATAATTATCATTATGAACAGTCTTTAATTATTGAAAATGGAAAGGTAATTAAAGAAGATGAATTATATATTTTAAACAATCAACCTATTGAATGTAAATCAGTAAAGAAAGATAGTCAAATAATGGTTATAGATTATGAATATGAGTATGAATATGGAGCTTATTATAATTTAGATATATTTTTTATAAAAGAAGAAGAACTGAAAGAAACTATTAAAATAACTAAAAATAGATATATTGTTATAAATTATAATTATGGTGATTATATTAGAATTCATTTTATAGAAAAATTAGATAAATGTGATGATGTTTATTTATGGGACGTTTAAAATGAAGAATTTAATATATAAATACAGAAGAGTTATATATTTCTTCTTAACTATATTTGTAATAGTTATAATTTCAGCTCCATTTGACCATCAAGATTGGGTAAGTTTCTAATCTTATTCCAAAAAAATAGAATAATAAAGATAAAAACTGTATAATAAATAAAAATAAGAGGTAAAACAATGAAAAAAACAATTTTAATGAGTTTAGTAGTGATAGCTGCTTTACTAACAGGATGTGATGAGACAACAACAGCAGTTCCACAAGGGGACACTACAATCAATACAAATGGTGGTGATGTTGTAATTAATGATGTTCAAGTAGATGGTGAAGGAACATATATTAGCAATGGAGATGGAACAATTACATATACAAATGGGACTGGAAACAGTGTTGGAACAGATGGGACGAGTTCAGGAGCTGGTAGTAAGGAGTTAGGTGTATATAGTGCTTCATATTCTCAATCAAAGTGTACAGAGGAAGGATATTTTTATTGTACATTGGAGAACAAGTGTTTAAATCAGCCTGCTACAGGTGGAAGTTGTACATCAACAGCAAAAATGACATATTTGAGTATTGAAACATATGTGGATTAATATTAAGAATACAGCTTCATTAGCTGTGTTTGTATTTACACCAGTTTTTACTGTGTTAGTGGTATATATGGGATGAAGAATTTAGGAATACCATACATGGGAAGTAAAAGAAAATTATCATCAAAAATAATAGATAAAATATTAGAAGATAATCCAAATTGTAAATATATTTATGATTTGTTTGGAGGTGGTGGAGCTATAAGTTTAGAAGCTTCTCAAAGAGATAATATTGAAGCTGTATTTTATAATGAACTTGATACAGGTGTTTCAATGTTGTTTGATGAATTAATAAATAGTGGTGTTAGTGATTGGATGTTTAATTCTGTTTCAAGAGAAGAGTTTTTTGAATATAAAGATGAAGATAGTATTAGAGGTGGATTAATTAAAACTTGTTGGAGTTTTGGAAATTCTGGAAAATCATATATATATGGTAAAAAAATAGAAGAAGATAAGTTGTTACTTCATGATATAATTGTTAGTGGAAGTATTGAAGTTTTAGATAAATTAAATAAAAAACATAATAATATTTTATCTAATGAAGATATTGAATTTAAAGATGAAACTTTTTTAAAAAGAAGATTAAGAATACTTAAAACAGCAAGAAATAATTTAAACTTACAAAGATATGAATTACAAAGTTTACAAAGTTTAGAAAGATTACAAAGTTTAGAAAGTTTAGAAAGATTAGAAAGATTAGAAAGTTTAGAAGGAAATATTATTGTAAGTAATTTATCTTATGAAGATGTAGATATAATTACTCCAATTGATGAGACAGTTATATATTTAGACCCACCTTACAAAGGAACTACTAAATATAGTAAAACTATAGATTTTGATAAACTATATAAATGGATAAAAGATTCAGAATATAAGATATATATTAGTGAATATAATTTAGATGATTTCAAAGTTGTAAAAGAGTTTAGTCATACTTCATCACTATCAGCAACAAAAACAAATAAAGTAGTTGAAAAACTATATGTAAATAGGTAGTTTATATGAAATCAATAGTATTTTTATCAATATTTACAAATGTAGATTTTGATGTAGAAATATATAAATCAAATAGTATAAATGAAGTTGAGAGTTATATAAATAATACTCAATATGGAAATAATAGAAGTGTATTTATAACACTATCTATTAAATTCTAATTACATTAAGTGAGGTGGTTTACCACAACTATTTACATTTACTGAAGATGGCATACATCTGTTAGAAATAGGACAGAAGAAGTATCCATTTTTATTACAAGTAGTTCTATCCCAAGAAGGATTATATTTTCCATTTCTTTTATCATCACAAGGACCAGATACAGGTTTAATTACTTCA
>Ga0256824_10000866_pt1 | contig 11690 bp, 9 predicted proteins | sample CV67metaG_FD_191570 | JGI IMG/M metagenome (GOLD analysis project Ga0256824, IMG submission 191570) | Hydrothermal vent microbial communities from East Pacific Rise, Pacific Ocean - CV67 | ecosystem: Environmental > Aquatic > Marine > Hydrothermal vents | place: Pacific Ocean: East Pacific Rise...
TGCAAAGACCTCTCCTCCAAGCCCAGGGATACGCATCTTTAAGCCCTGCATATCGGCTAAGGAGTTGATGGGTTTTCTAAACCAGCCACCCATCTGAATGTTAGTGTTACCACCCATAAAAGGGTGCAGGTTATACTTTGCATACTGCTCTCGCCAAAGCTCCATCCCACCACCAAAAAGCATCCAAGAGTTTATCTCCTCTGCAGTAAATCCAAAGGGAATTCCACTATAGAGAGAAAAAGCGGAATTTTTCCCTTTCCAGTAGTATGGGCCAGAGTGAAAAGCATCTATTTGACCGCTGCTTGCTGCATCAAAAACTGCTAGGGCAGGGACTAGAGTGTTTTTAGGGTAGAGTTTTATCTCTAAACTTCCACCACTTACATCTTTGACACGTTGTGCAAACTTCTCTACACCTGTTCCCATTATGGGAAAGTGTGCAGGCCAACTTGTTGCGAGCTTTATAACAGTTTTTTTGTTTTTGTTTATGTTGACTCTTTTTTTACCCTCTGTACTTTTTATGGGGTGTTTGGAGTAGTCAATAGCCTGCCGATTACTCTCATTACACCCATTTAAAGCGAGTGCAGCTGAAGCTGTTGTAGCAGTTGTAAGGAAGTCTCTTCTGTTCATATTGTCTAATATCCCTCTCTCTTTTAGTCTATAATTACCCTGTATATAAAACTATTTTATTCAAAATAAGCTAAGGACTTGATAAAGCTCAATATTTTTCATCTTGCATTTGACTATACTTCGCCAAAAATGAGGAAGTATGTATGAGTGAATTTTTTAACAGTAGTGAGTCTCCATTTGAGGGGCAGTACCCAGATGGACACCCAGTGCGTGTCTACTTAGAAGAGAACATACTTATTAGAAATACAATTAAAGAGCTTCAAGCGACTAACATTGAGGGCGACTTAGAGACATTTGTAAAACTATTTGCAAAACTTGGTAAGGTTGAACTACACTTTGCTCGTAAAGAGAACCAACTTTTTCCATACCTTGAAAAGCATGGCTGGACGAGCCCTTCACAAAATATGTGGGCATTTCACGACCAGATTAGAGAGGAGATAAAAGAGGCTAGAAAAGCCATAGAGAGCAAAGATTTTGAGTCTATTGTTTACACAACTCAAGTAGTTTACAGATCTTTAGAGCATATTATGCAGGTTGAAGAGGGCAGACTCCTTCCAAATGCTATGGAGATGGTAACAGAGGAGGAGTGGAAGGAGTTTCGTGAGGGCGATGCTGAGATAGGTTGGATGTTTGACTCCGCTCCCACACCTTACCCAGAGCTTGTCTATATACATCCAGGAGAAGATACTGTAAGAAAAAAACTCCCTTTTGATATAGATGATAAAACTCACTATGATGAGGGCTACTTAACACCAGCGCAAGTCAACTCTATTTTTAGAATCTTGCCAGTAGATATTACCTATGTAAATGAGAACGATCAAGTTGTTTTTTATAACCGTGGGGATGACCGTGTATTTCCTAGAAGTGCAGGGATTATTGGAAGAGAGGTAAAGTTTTGCCACCCTCCAAAGAGTGTTGATCAAGTGCTTCGTATTTTGGAGGAGTTTAAAGCTGGTAAACAAGATGTAGCCGAGTTTTGGATTCAGTTTAAGGGCAAGTTTATTCATATTCAATACTTTGCTGTAAGAGATGAAGATAAAACATATAGAGGGGTTATAGAGATGAGTCAAGATGTTACACATATTAGAGGTTTAGAGGGGCAACAGAGACTTCTAGACTGGGACTAAAGCCCTAAAAAGGCTTTTAGTTGTGTAGTGGTTTGTGTGTAATCATTACACCATCTGTATCTGCATAGATGTAGTCACCATCTTTAAAGTTTACACCACCAAAACAGAGTGCTAAACCACGTTGACCCTCTGTAACTGGGATGTACTTTCTAGGACAAGTTCCAAGTGCCCAGAGTGCTACGGGAATCTCTTTTATCTGAAAAGTATCTCTTATGTAACCATTGACAATAATGCCTGAGTAGTTGTTCTGCTGTGCAAACTTCATAAGGTTTTCGCCAACAACTGCAAAAAACTCTGCATCTACATCCACAACAACTATTTTGTCTGTGCCATCCTCATCTCGAAGCAGTTTTATAAGTTCAGAGTTGTTTTTGTCTAGTTTAATTGTTACAACTTCTCCACGGCACTTTGTTGCACCACCGTAGTTTTTAAAATCGTGGTTAAGGACATCGGTTAGTTCTGGGTGTTCATCGCAAAAATCAGCTGTAAAAAAGTTCATAGTATGTAGATTTCCTTTAAATTGTTATGGGCAATTGTAACAGTTTATTGCTGATTATTCATTGAGTCAAAGAGATTGTACTTTTTAAAATACCAGATAATAAAAGGAACTTCAAGAACAAAGTATGTCAGCAGTGTGAACCAAAACCAGTTAAGAGTGTCAAAAAGAGCATTAAAGAGAATGCCAGAATCCCAAAAGAGTAAAGCTGAGATACTCAGAGCTGTCATGGAAGCGAGTAGGTCATAAAGAGAGACCTTGTTTATGTCTGCACCTGCAACTCTTGGGTAGAGCCAGAGATAGGCAAAAAGAACTATAGAGATATTGAGTAAGATGACAATGAGTTCTGCATTATGCATAAGAGGTGCTACCTTATTTGTTTTCTTGTATTATATACTTACTTCGATTAACCTCTCTTTTACACAAAATTTGTTACCCTACTATCTTAGATAATTAATAGGTTTGTAATAGATGAAAGTAGTAACAGGTGTAGTTGGAAATGACATCCACGTTGTAGCAAACAGACTCATAGAGCTCTCTTTGAATGCGAGAGGCTTTGAGGTCTTTAATCTCGGTGTAAACACTTACTTAGAAGAGTTTTTTGATGCAGCAGTAGAAACGAATGCTGATGTACTTCTTATCTCTTCTTTAAATGGTGAGGCAGAGGGCTGGGCGAGAGAGTTCAAGCTCATAAAGTCTCGCTATAAAACACTTGACAACCTTGTCATGATGATAGGGGGGAACTTAGTGGTGGGAACAGCCGATGCTGATACCATAGTGCCTAAGTATAAGAACTACGGTTTTGACTTGGTTTTTCATCAGGTTGACTTAAACACTGGGCTTGATACATTAGAAGAGTACCTAAAAGAGAGAGTTGCATCATGAGTCTACTTCAAGAAGAGCGAGAGATAATTCTCTCCAATGAGTTTGTAGAGCATTTTGACTTTGCAGAGGTTGAAGAGTTTGTTAAAAATGCAGATAAAGAGCTTTTTATCTCCCACCATTTTGCACAGAAAAAAAAGATGCTTGTACAGCCTCGCGGTGGTTTTCCAACCTATAAAAAACAGTTTGCTCTTAACGAGTTTTTTGTAGATGCCAATGTAGATGTACTCCCTCTTACTATTGACTCAAACACAAGACTCAACGACTATGCTACTGCTAAAAAGATGCTTAGACTCAGCGAAGAGAGCGAGCAAGATATGCTCAATGGCTACCCACTGGTAAACCACGGCTACAGAACTACTCGTAAGATGATTACACACTTTAACAAGCCTGTGAGTCTTCGTCACGGTACACCAGATGCGAGACTCCTCATAGAGACTGCCATCGCTTCGGGAATATTTGAGATAGAGGGCGGGCCTATTACCTACCTCTTACCATACTCGAAAAACTTTCCACTTGACAAGGCATTTTTGTACTGGAAGTATGTTGAAAAAGTGTGTGCAAACTACTCAAAACTCAACCTACCAATAAATAGAGAGTCTTTTGGACCACTCACTGCTACTCTCGTGCCTCCTGCTATAACTATTGTAATTCAACTCTTAGAGATGTTACTCTCACTAGAGGAGGGTGTAAAATCGTTCTCAGTCTCTTTTTCTCAAACAGGCTCAATGAACCAAGATATTGTTATGGGTGCGGTTATTAAAAAAATGGCTAAGTTCTATGCCAAAGAGATTAACTGTGAAGATGCGACTATAAATCTTGTCTATCATCAGTGGATGGGAGCATTTCCAACAAACAAAGATTTTGCAGAACAGCTTATAAATATGTCTACCGTAATTGCAACTATGGTAGGGGCCGATAAAATCATCACAAAAACTCGTGAAGAGGCTTCAGGGATTCCAACAAAAGAGGCAAATGCTAAAACAGTAGCCAATACTCAGTACACGTTAGGCATTTTAAATGGTCTGCCAAATATTGTCGATGAAGAGGAAGAGGAGATTTTAACACTTGAGGTAAAAGCCATCATGGAGGCTGTTTTTAACAATGAAGCAGACACTCTTTGGCGAAAGGTTTTTAACTCTATTAAAAATGGAACGATAGACGTTCCTTTCTCTCCGCATATCATTAACCATAACGAGATGATTACTATACGGGATGCAAAGAAAAATATTCGTATTATCAAACGTGGTAATGTGCCTATTCCAGATAGATGTTTTGAGTACGAAAAAGCACAGTGTGATTTGACAAAAGATACTACTTCCATAGTAAACGATATTATCCACGATATAGGGATTATGCAATGAGTAAACTACTAATAGACATAGGAAGTACATACTTTAAAGTATCTTCAGATGATTCGATAGAACAGCACTTTAGAGACTTTAACAAAGATATTTTTGATGACTTGACACATAAGTGTGGCGATAAGATTTTGAACTATGACAAAGAGAGTGTTCATATCTGCTCCTCTGCAAATGGGGGTTTAAGCACGTTGATAATCGGTCTTACAAACTCTTATTCACTCAAATATGCCAAGAACATCGCATTTAACTCTGGAATAAATATTATAGAGACGGTTATTTTTCAAAATATAGAGGATTACTCTATTGCTAGTGACCTTATTGACGTGGTTATTATAGTTGGGGGTATTGACTCAGCTAAGGGAATCTTTAACGAAAAACTTTTTAACTATTTAGAGAAATTAGACTACTCCAACGTGGTTTATGTAGGAAGTAGTGCTGAGGTGCCTAATTTAGAGAAAAACATAGCAAATTTGGTTGTTTTACCAAATGTTATAGACAATAAGCTCCATATTGTAGAGGAACACCTAAAAGAGTACCTTACAAACCTCTACCAAGCAGATATTGTCGGTAAAGAGGATATAAAAAGTCTCTACAAAATTACCTCGAACCAGATCTACTCAACACCCTATATAGTGAACAAAACACTCCCTCTTTTGGATGCTAACTTCTCTGTAGTCAATCCTTATATCCTCATTGATATAGGAGGGGCGACTACAGATATTCACTACTCAAAAGATTTAGTGGATGAGAATATTGTGACACAAAATGAGTACGATAGACTTGTTTTTAAAAAACTCGGAGTTTATAAGTCCAAAGAGTCTCTTGTTTTTGCAGCGCAGAACAATGAGTTTGTGTATGAGCTTCTTACACACCTCAAAGTAACGGAGAATATATTAGAAGAGAGTGGTTCAAAAGCTACAAAAATTTTGATGCAACTCGCTATATTTTTAGTGCTTACAAAGATGTCTCACTACAAAAAAGCCTATGTAAATCTCAAACTTCTCTCTGTGAACTCCATAGTCTTAACAGGTGGGATTACAAAGGTACTATGCGATGAGGAGATAGAAGATATCATCTCTTTTTTCTACACTAAAATTCTTAACTCAAACCATAAGCCAACTGTTGTCTTAGACAAAGAGTACCGCATCTGGACGCTTGGTAGTCAAAATATATAAAGGATAAGTGATGTCAATAAATTGTATACGAACTCTCATTGAAGATGCTGCTGCGAGTCATACCGACAAAGTAGCTCTTATTCATAACCAGCAAAATATCAGTTATGGCGAACTTTTTACGAAAGTAAACCAAGTAGCTTATTATCTTAATGAATTAGACCTGCCTAAAGATTCTCGTATTGGGATTTACTCTAACAAAAGCATAGAGCAGGTTATCGCTATTTTAGCTATTTTATCGACAGATTATATTTTAGTGCCTTTGACAAAACTACTCAAACCTGAGCAGGTTGAGTATATTATTAACGATTGTAATATCCAATGTATTATTACAGACAAGTTAAAGCTAGAGAGTATAGAAGAGATAGATTTTAACGGTCATATTATTTCGTATGATACACAAAATAAGGATATTGCTTCTTTTAGTGAAATCTATAAATACTACAACAAACCTTATTTTTGCGACATAAGTGGTCACTCAAATGCAGTGATAACATACTCTTTTGGAGTGAGTGGTACACCAAAGGGAATTGTGATTTCACATCGCAATCTTATTAATTCCGCTCGTGTGGCAAGTCAGTACTTAAACATTCAAAAAGAGGATGTAATCTCTGGAATATTGATTTTCAATCTAGATTATGGCTTGAACCAAATATTTACGACTCTTTATAAAAAAGCCACGTTAGCACTTCATCGCTTTTTACTTCCTGATGATTTTTTAAATCATCTTATTGATGACAATGTAACTGTTATTCCGCTCATGCCTATCAATATAACTCAAATATTTGATGCTGAGATGTTGCAACGTATCCCTAATGCAGAGCTTTTTAAAGGTGTTAAAACCATAACCTCTTCAGGTGGTAATGTTACAAAGAAGATGATTCAAGATTGTAAAAATCTCTTTAGTAATGCCTCTTTTTACTCTATGCATGGTCTTACAGAAGCATTTCGCTCAGCATACTTAGATCCATCGCAGATTGAGATACGACCAGACTCCATTGGAAAAGCAATTCCAGATGTAGAACTTTATGTCATAAACAAAGAGGGCAAAGAGTGTGAGGCTCGTGAAGTAGGGGAGCTTATCCATAGGGGTGGTTATATCTATAAAGGTTTTTGGAATGCTCCTGAGCAAAATGCACAGAGATTTAAGTCAATTCAGATTTTGAAAGATGTCATTCCTTTAGAGGGGCAACTACTTGATGAGATTGTTGTAGCCTCTGGTGACTATGTTTACAAAGATGAAGAGGGTTACCTCTACTTTGTCTCAAGAGATGATGATATGATAAAAACACGAGGCTTTAGAGTCTCTCCTTTTGAGATAGAGTCTGTAGTTTCAAAGAATATTCCTCAAATAGGTGCCTGTGCAGTCTTTTCTATTGAAAATGAGCTTATTGAGGAGGAAATAGTCCTCGTTTACTCAGCAAAAGTGGAACTTTCAACTAACGAGATACTTTTTGAACTTAAGAAACATCTCGCTTCGTATATGATTCCAAGTAAAATAATCTATAAAAAATCTCTACCATTAGTACAGAGCGATAAAAATAAAATAAATAAAGAAGAGCTCAAGAGAGAGCTATCTAGCAGTAAGGTGATTCGTGAGTATCGATGATATTAAAGAAAATAACTCTGAACTACTTAAGCTTCTAACACAAAATCTTCCCGATATGCTCTGGGTTAAGGACTTAGATGGGGCATACATCTATGTTAATCAGGCTATTTGTGATGGACTATTGATGGCAAAAGACATAGATGAACCAATTGGTAAAAATGATCTTTTTTTTGCTTTACGTGAAAGGGAGTTGCATAGCGAAGATTCAAAGTGGCATACATTTGGGGAGCTATGTCAAGATAGTGATTCACTTGTAGTTAAAAATGCTTGTTCAATGAAGTTTGAAGAGTATGGTAATGTAAAAGGAAAACTCCTTTACTTAGAGGTTAACAAGGCTCCTTTTCGTAATAAAAATGGAGAGATAGTGGGCACGGTTGGTACTGGTAGGGATATTACACAACTCAAAAAAATTCAGCTAGATTTAGAAGAAAAAAATAAAAAGCTTGCAGAACAGAGTAAAGAGATAGAAATCTTTAATAGTATGCTAGAAAAAAGAGTTGAAGAAGAGATTCTAAAAAGACAAAACCAAGAAAGAGTAATGATTTATCAGTCAAGACAAGTTGTTATGGGTGAGATGCTAGAGTCAATCGCTCACCAGTGGAGACAACCGCTCAATAATATCTCTTTAGCTTCTGCGAGGCTAGAGACTGAATACATGATTAAAGGGTTTAATCCGGACTTGTATCAGGTTACTATGGAGCAGTTATCTTTAAATATCAACTATATGTCTAAGACAATAGATGATTTTAGAGAATTTCTTCATCCTAATGTAGAAAAATCTACATTTGATCTAAGAGATGCAATAGAAGAAACATATCTGATTGTTAAGGCACAGATTGATGCCTATAGTATACTGAGTGTAATAGACGATAATGAGACAGACATAATAATTAAAGGGTTTGAAAATGAGTTTAAACAGGTTATCTTAATCTTAATTCATAACTCTATTGATGCTATAAAGGAAAGAATGGCTGATCGTTCCATAGATCAAGGAGTCATAAATATAAAATCATATATCAAAGAAGGTAAGGGCTGTATCGATATCTCCGATAATGGTGGTGGTATACCCATAGATAAAATCGATAATATATTCGAGGCATACTTTACAACTAAACATATATCTAGCGGAACAGGTGTTGGCTTATATATTGCAAGAAATATTATTACAAACAGAATGAAAGGCTCACTTTGTGTAAAAAATATTGATAAAGGGTGTTGCTTTACAATAGAAATACCTTTATGTTGATGCAGTCGAGTTATATACTTTTAAAAGAGAGTAGGTTGCTCATCTAGCACAAGGGGTCTTGTTAAAATTTCTTTGTCTACTCCTGCTATAAGGGCAAAGTGAAAGCTATTTTTTTGGAGTATACCTCTAATTTCTCTTTCGTGTTTATATATAAAAGTGTTCTCACTCTCTTTTAACTCTTTTACATAAAGGGCAGGGATAATGTAGATTACATTTGCCCATGAAGCACTCTTTTGCAGATACTCCATCTCTGAGGCTATCAGAGAGGCATTTTTTTCAAAAATAAGCACCTTGTCACTTGTTCCAAACTCTTTTACCTCAAACTTTTTGTTAGTAAATACTGCCTCAAAGTGCTCTATAGGAGTAAACTTACGGAGTCTAAAGTTTATTTTCAATGTGCTAAAGAGATGGAGTAACTCTTCTAGATAGGGAATAAAAAATGGAGAGATAAGTTGACGCTCATAAAAAATATCGTTATATATAAATGATGTCTCAAAGAGAGTTTGTTCCATTATTGTGATCGGCATCATTGCAGTTTTTGGTAAAGTTTTACTGTCTGCATACATATCACTACTAGAGATTTCAGGGGAGAAGAGGAGGGTACTTTTAGGTTCTATATTCCAGAGTCTTTGGCATGATGCATCACTGTCGCCACTTATAGCAATAAAATTAGGCTCAGTTACTACCTGCAGAGCAAGTTTGAGAATAATTTCATTACACTCATAAACTTGTATCTCTTTTTCTATAAGTTTAAATCGTAAAAGTCTTTTAATGGCAGTTTGAATATCTTGAACTTTTATCCAAGCTATTTCACTATCTGTAATCTGCGTCGGTTTATCAAAAAGAATGCCATAAGCACCGTTAAAGATAGCATCTTGGATGGAACTCTCATTAAAAGCGACAAAAAGGTCACCCCTTTTGACATCCTTTGCATCAAAAATAATATTTTCAAAATTACTTACAAAGGGCTTACTTACAAGCTTACCGTGAGTAAGTGCTAGAATATTTTCTAGTCTCATCCAATAGGCGTTCCCGCTTTTTTAGGTTTCTCTGGTCTTACTAAACATAAGCCATCTTCATCTTTAGCAGCTAAAAGCATACCTTCAGACATCATTCCCATAAGTTTTGCAGGTTTAAGGTTTGCTACAACACAAACCTGTGTACCCACAAGAGACTCAGCAGAGTAAAACTCTTTGATGCCTGCTACAACTTGACGAGTGTCATTCTCACCAAGTGAAACTTGGAGTTTGAGAAGTTTTTTACTTTTAGGTACTTCTTCTGCTTCTAAAACAGTCCCTACTTTAAGAGATGTTTCAAAGAACTGACCAATCTCTATAAGGTTTGCACCATCAAGGTCTGCTTTTGACTCCTTTTTAGGAGCTTTTTCTTTTTGTGGTGGATTTGGCTCAGCTTTTGGTGCTTCTTCCATTAAAGGCTCTTCAACACGAGGAAAAAGAGGTGGAACTTTTTTAATATTAAATAGTTTTAATAACTTTTTACCTAAAATAAGCTCTTCATAAGAGTCATTGTTAATCTCAAAACTCAAAGCATCTGCAATAGTAGCTGTAGTTTTAGGCATAACAGGGGAGAGCATAATAGAAGCTTTAGCTAAAATATTTGCTACAAGTGCAACTGTTGCAAGTGCCTCATCCTTTCTATCCTCTTTCATTTTTGTCCAAGGAGCATGCTCTTCAATGGCTTTGTTTCCAATAGCAAATAGTTTCCATAACTCTTCAAGATACCTGTGTGTCTGCATATTTTGCATAAAAGCATCAAGATTTGCTAAAGCTTCATTCATTGAGTTAAGCTCTTTTGCATGGTATTTTTCTACATCGACACTATCTATTTCAAACTCTGAGTACTTACCACTCATACCAATAATACGGTTTAAAAGATTACCAAGGTCATTAGAGAGTTCTGAGTTAATTCTATCTATGAAAGCACGTTGAGAGAAGTCTCCATCTTGACCAAAAGGAACTTCACGAAGCATAAAGTAGCGTAAATTTTCAGCACCATAAACATCAGCAACCTCTTTAGGAGCAATAACATTACCTTTAGACTTAGACATTTTCTCACCATCTCTTGTCCACCAACCATGAGCACCTATGTGAGTTGGTAGCGGCATATCAAGGCTCATTAAAAATGCTGGCCAGTAGATAGCATGAAAACGTAAAATATCTTTTCCAACAAAGTGGGTTGTATCACCTGCCCAGAAGTTCATGTTTGCATCATCTTTACCATAACCAAGGGCTGTAACGTAGTTCATAAGTGCATCAAGCCAAACATACATAACATGCTTGTCATCATTTAAGCTCTCTGGCATTGGTACACCCCATTTAAATGAAGTACGAGTTACAGAGAGATCACGAAGACCACCTTTAACAAAGTTTATAACCTCGTTTGCTCGTGAACGTGGTAGTATGAAATCTGGGTTATTTTCATAGTGTGCTAGAAGTCTGTCTTCATATTTTGAGAGTTTAAAGAAATAACTCTCTTCTTTGATTATACTTGTTGTTCTTCCACAATCAGGGCAGAACTCACCATCTTCTAGTTGTGTTTCTGGGAAAAAAGTCTCACAGCTTACACAGTAGTGACCCTCATAAAAATCTTTGTAAATATCACCTTTTTCAATCATAACTTCAAAAGCTTTTTGAACACCACGTTTATGATCTGCATCAGTAGTACGGATAAACTGATCATACGAAATTTCAAACTCATCCCAAAGTGTTTTGAACGTGGCACTAATCTCATCTGCAAACTCTTGAGTAGGCTTACCAGCTTTAGCCGCAGACTCTTCAATCTTTTGACCATGCTCGTCTGTTCCTGTTAAAAAGTAAGTCTCATTACCCTTAAGTCTCTCATATCTTGCCATAGTATCTGCAATAAAAGTTGTGTAAGCATGCCCAATATGAGCTTCGCCATTAACATAATAGATAGGTGTTGTTATATATTTACTCAAAGAAAAATCCTTCATTTTATTTCAAAAGTGTACTAAAACTCAAATCCGCCAGTATCGCCCTTGGACATACTGTTATAAACCGCTTTAATGTACTCAGTTCTTAACTCACAAGAGAGATAGTGCTCACAGTCACTACAGCTCTTCATACTTTTTTCTACTTGACAAGTTTGAAGTTTTAAAATCATCTCATCAAGATAATCTTCAAACT
>Ga0256824_10000867_pt1 | contig 11688 bp, 13 predicted proteins | sample CV67metaG_FD_191570 | JGI IMG/M metagenome (GOLD analysis project Ga0256824, IMG submission 191570) | Hydrothermal vent microbial communities from East Pacific Rise, Pacific Ocean - CV67 | ecosystem: Environmental > Aquatic > Marine > Hydrothermal vents | place: Pacific Ocean: East Pacific Rise...
AATGATGAACTTTGACAAGCTATCTTTTTTGAATTCCCCCTCTCCCGGCCATACTTTTTAAATTATCTATTTACTTTCACTTACATACATCATTTTTTACAGAAAATTTACAATGGAAAGCTATAATGCTGTTAATCCTCTCCAAAGTTTTGAATTAGTATCTCCAATTATGTTTTGAATACCTTGTCCCTTTTAGCCTTAGAGAGGATTAATAAAAGGGCTCTTATTCGGTATGACTATTTTGAAAAACTACGCATCCGTAGTATAAATCAGTTTTTCACTCACTTCATTTTCTTTTATCTCTACATATCGCATTGGGTATTCATCGAGGTCAAGTGGTCTTATGAACCCTCTCGTGGTGATGGTTTTAACCTTGTTTATCATTTTTATGTTGTCAATGTGTTTGTGCCCAGAGAGGGTGACTAGTAGGTTAGGGTAGTCAAAGAGTGCTTTGATGGTCTCTTCTCCGTTCCCCAATACATACTTATGCAGGTCTTTCTCTTCTGTTCCTCCCCAGTAGTTTGTGTATGGGTGGTGATTTAGCATGAGAGTTGGTTTATCAAGGTCTAGCATCTTTTTGGCAAAGGCTAGAGTCTCTTTTGTGAACTCGCCATTGTTTGCATTTTCTATACAACTGTCAAGTCCTAGAACAACATGTCCGTTTATCTCTACTGCCCAGTCTTTTCCCTCTACGGTAAGTGCATTGTAAGACATAAAGAGTTTTTTAAACTCATCTAGGTGTATACGGTTATCATTAGCAGGCGATGACTCCTTGTTCCCTCGTACATGGTACACAGGACAGTGAAGTTTTTCTACTATCTCTTTATACACAAGGGCATCAGAGTCTGCTTTCATGTTGTTGTTAAAGTTGTCTCCACCAAAGAGTACACAGTCTAGGTTTTTGTAGTGTGTGTTGAGGTACTGTACTGCCATTTTGAGGGCTTCTACACTGTCTGGGTTACCCATATCCATGTGTGCATCGGTAATGTGTACAACTTTGAGTGAACTAGGCTTTTGGGCCTCTACGCTTTGCTCTGCTGCGACGAGTGGTATGGCAGCTAGTGCTGCTGCACCTTTAAAAAAGTTTCTTCTTGATATTTTTTGCATCTATTGTTTCCTTAGTTTACTGGTATGTACGCATAACCCTCATTTTGTCTATCTATGAGTCCTATGGTTGAGTTGGGGATAATTTTAACATAGGGTACTATGTCTTTTGCTTTAAGCCCATGCTTTGGCATACCTGCACCACACATGAGAAATTCTACATCATAAGTGTCATGCATAGTCTTTACACGTTTTTTGAGGTTAGTATAGTCAGCAAGTAGGTCTTTGTCTGTTTTATACTCAGTCTTAGTGGGGTCAACTGTAAAGTAACGGTACGAACCACCATGTATGACCACCGTCACATCTAGCTCTTTAAGTTTACTCTCGTAGTAGGCTTTGTTGGCTACGATGGCTTTGAGTATTTTACGTTCAAAGTCTTTGATGTTTTTAGTCGTAAGATCATAGACCACTTTAGCAGAACTTTCTGCTAAGATAAATGTCGAGAGAGTGAGTAGAAGTAAGAGTATTTTTTTCATAGTGTGTCCTTTTATTACATCATAACGAATAAGTGTAAATAAATGGTAAAAAGTGCTATACGCCCATATCACCAACCGTCTGCTTAGAACAAAAGATATACCTCGTACCTAAAAATGTAAACTCTAAGTAATACGCATGAAGCATAAGCCTTGAAGCTCCCGTTACTTTTATGCGTTCACTGTGTTCTGTGTTGTCATTTAGAAAGTTATTTACAAAACTTTCATCTAACCCATAGATGGGGTCACCGACTATCCTGTGTCCTATGGAGTCTAAATGTACGCGTATTTGGTGTTGTCTACCTGTGTAGGGTATGGCTTCTACTAGAGTTTGGTTGGTAGCTTTGTTGTAGGCTAGGGGGCGTATGCGTGTGCTTGATGTTTTTCCATTCTCAGATGTTTGCATCTTTAACTTTATGAGCCCTTCTGATGGGCTGATGCCTGCTTCTATGAGCAGTTCTTCTTTTAGTTCATGTTCTACTAGGGCTTTATACTTTTTGGTAAACGCTTTCTTCTCAAACATTTCTTTGAGTACGTAGTTGGCATAGTCATTTTTAGAGACAAGTATGAGTCCTGAGGTCTCTGCATCTATGCGGTGTACGAGCTTGGATTCCTCTCCAAAGAGGTAGCGTACTTCATCTAGCAGTGTGTACTCAGTAGAACGGATGGTAGGGTGCACCAGTAACCCTGAAGGCTTGTCAAAAAGTGCAAAATGTTCTGTCTGAAAGAGAGGCTTTAGTCCTTTACTCATAGGCTCAAAGATGAGGACTTCAATGTACCCAGACTTTAGGACTTTGCCTTTTTGTAAACGCCTCTTTTTATAGTCACTTATCCTAGCAGTTTTTAACAGCTTTAGGGCTAGTGTCTCAGACAATTTTACCACATCTACTAAAAAGTCCTCTACCTTTTCACCCACTACTACATCATATTTTTTAAGTACATAGGGCAATGAAAATCCTTGAGGTTTGTTTTGGGGTATTATACAGTAACAGTCAATAGTACTATGATAGATATTTACTTAAAATGTTTTAAGATCTGTTTTTTAAGTGCGATAAAATCTATTTTATTCAGTCCTTCAAGCCTAAATATTAACCGATCTAACCCTCTAGTTTCCCCCAAATAAGGAGCAACTTTAGCCAAAAGCTCCTCTTTAGTCTTACATTTTTTAAGTACCTTGATAAACGTAGCCTTTTTATCTAGGTGAGATAGAGATCTAAAGAGATGGTAAAGGTAGTAGAGTAATCCTGCAAAAATGAGTAACAAGAAGGACAGTACTTTAGTCTTACTCTTCTGTGATGTAGGAGCTGTGATGACCTCTATGCCAAAGGCTTGGCTAGAGAGTAGTTCTGCACTTTGGGTACTTTGGTTGTAGTACTGTAGGCTGAGAGCAGGGATGGTGTAGTTGTGGTCTGAAACGATGTCGAATTCTTTTTTGTTGGTACTTGAGCTTGTCTCGTACACTGTAGTATGGGGGATGGCAGGGGTGAAGAAGCTTAGGTCTGCTATGTTCCCTTCTCCTTTTAGGTGTAGGGTGAAGTGTACGGGTTCTCCTGCTTCTACCTTTTGTTTGTCTACCTCTGTGGTGATCGTGTATGTCCCCGTGACTTTGAGCCCTTGTGGTAGGGGTGAGATGTTTAGGATGAGGGGCTTGGCTTGAATATCTGTTTTTACTAGGTATTTGTTACGGTTGTAACGCTCTTGGTACTGGGGTGCGATGCTCTCTAGGTGTGCTGTGGGTGAGGTGAGTGTAAAGGTACCTGCTTTTTGAGGGGTGAGGGTGTAGCGTTGGGTGACTAGCCATGTGTGGTTGGCATCTTGTGTCTCGGTATCTTCTAGTAGGGTGATGCTAAAGTGCTCAAACTTTGGCTCGTCTATGCTGTAGTCTTCTAGGTTACTGTAGCGTAGTGTGAGGGTGAGCTCTGCTTTTTCACCCACCATAAGCTCTGTTTTGTCACAGATCATGCTAAAGGTGTAGCTGTAGCAGAGGTGACTGCCTAGCAGTAGTAAAAATAAAAGTCTAGTAAGGAAGTGTGGCATCTTGACTCCTTTGGGTGGTGTGTAGCTTTTGGAGGTACACGGGGTGTTTGTGTTTTAGGATTTTGTTAAACCACTGCTGCTCTTGGCTAGGCAGTAGGGTCTGTAGTTTGATACTGTAGTCTGAAAAGACAGCTGCTTTGGCAAAGTCACTAGGGGATATGGGCTTAAAGTGTAGCTTTTGGTAGGCTTTGTGTAGGTTTTTGCGTTGGACTTTGAGTAGCTGTTGTACGGTTTTTAGGTTGTCTTGCGTCACCGCGTAAGGGTGCAATGCAAGTGACTTTTCGTAGTTCTCTTTGGCGAAGTTTAGTTTGTTTTTGTGTGCGTACGCAGTGGCGATGTTGTAGTAGATCTTGGCATTGAAGGCTTTGTCTTTACCTAAGGCTTTTTTGTAGTACGTCACTGCTTCTATGAACTGTGATGCTTTGTAGAGAGCACTCGCAAGGTTGTAGTAGCCTTGTGGGGTGAGGTCTGCTTTTTTGTATAGCACTATGGCTTTGGGGTAGTCTTGGTTTTGGGCAGCGTTTTGGGCTTGGTGTAAGTACCAAAAGTCAAGGACTGAGGCGTTGCTAGGTACAGGCATTGACACAGAAAGTAAAAGCAATACAAGTGCAGAAGATGCAGGCTTCTTTAGTGGTAAAAAGAGTAAGGTAAGCAGTAGCAAAGCAAGTGCGAGAGGGTACATAAAGTACTCTTGTAGGTTCATGACATCGTAGGCTTTAGTTTGTGACGTCAGAGGGCTAGAGGAGATGTGCTGTATAAGGGTAGTGATGTCCTCTTGTGACCATGTGTAGGGCTGGTAGACTCCTCCCGTTTTTTCACAGAGGGTTTGTAGGCTAGAAGCTCTCTCTTTAGTCAGAGATAGAGCAGAGAGCTTGATGCCTTTGGCTTGGAGGTAGGCTAGCTCTTTGGTACGTGTTAGTGTAGCGTTGTCATCAGTGAGTAGGACGATGTGTGGATTGTGATGCGTTTTAAGTAGCCCAGCCCCACCTTCGAGTGCAGCAAAGAGGTTGGTGTTGGGTGCGAACGTGTGACTTAGATTGGCATCTTTAAGCAGGTAGGAGAGTGTGCTATTCTCATGGGTGAGTGGGTAGAGCATATAGGCATCTTGGGCGTAGAGGAGTATACCCATGTCAAAGCCTGAAGCTTTAGCTACAAAGGCTTCTAACTTCTCTTTAGCAAGGCTGAGGCGTGAGGGGTAGATATCTGTAAGGTGCATGGACTTAGAGACATCTAGTGCCAAGATAACGGCAGGTTTGTTCACGGGCAGGTGAAGCGTAGGGCGTTTACTCACAGGGCGTGCCAGAGCCACGATAAAGAGTGCTAAGATGAGGGCAAAAACCATGTGCTTTTTTCTAGGGCTAAAGAGTGCATTTTGAAGCTGTAGTTTATGGAGCATGGCTTTAGAAAAGTGTTTTTCTATGCGGTTGCTTTTTTTATGAGTGCGAAAAAGTAACAATAGTGGTAAGAGCAGAAGCCACAAGGCAATAGGGGTGTAGAAAAACATTAAAACACCTCCGTGACTTTTTTACGTGCAAGCAAGAGTAAGCCTGAGAGTAATGAGATGAATAAAAAGTAGTGGTACAAAGGTTGAGGGGTTTTGAGTGTTTGTGAAAAGAGTCTGCTTTTCTCTAGGGTGTCTATGTGTGTGTAGACCTGTTGGAGTGCCTCTTTGTTTTTAGGATTATACGCCTTGGTATGGTTGGCTTGGGCGATGAGTTTCATGATGTTACTGTGGGTTTGGTCTATGATGATGGTGTAGATTTTGATGCCGTATTTTTTAGCCAGTTTGAGTGCGATGGGTAGAGGTACTTTACTAGAAGAGTCCTCCCCGTCACTGAGTAAGATGATGACTTTAGACTTGGCTTTGCTCTCTTTAAGTAACTGTACTGAGGAGACGATGGCATCTATGAGAGCCGTACTCTTACCCAATGCTCCGATGCGAAGTGCTTTGACAAAGGTCGTTTGTGCCTCTTTGTCAAAGCTTAGTGGTGAAGCGATGCTACTGTGTGTACCAAAGACCACTAAACCTATGCGGTCATTTTTACGTTTTTGTATGAATTCTGTAACGACTTCTTTGACAGCCTCTAGGCGTGTTTGTTTGTAGCTTTTTGGGTTAAAACCATAAAGGCTCATAGACCCACTGGTATCTAATGCTAGGACGATGTCGAGGGCGTTTTCTTTGATGGTTTGGGTCTCTTTGTAGACAAGTGGGTTGGCTAAGGAAAGTATGGCAGAGAGTATCATGACCCATTTGATAAAGTGTTGCCAGTGTGTAGGCAAAGTAGTAGGCGTTTTATACCACGAGGCATGGGGCATGTAGTAGCTGAGTGCTTGTGAAGTACGCAAATAATTTAGTACGACAAAAAGCACTATGAGTAACAAGACCCAAGGGTAACCAAAAGTAAAAGTATCAAACATTTTTACCCTTGATGCTAGCTATAAATCTCTCTATCTCTTTTTGTAGTTCAGTGCTGAGGTGTTCAGATGTTTTGAGGTATTTGTAGTGCTCTAACTTTGCTTCTAGTGAGGCAAGGCTTTCTTTCTGTATCGCACTTTTGGCTAGTTGTTTGCCGTAGTAGCTTACTTGGTGTGTAGTTTGTTTTGCATCGTTTGGATTATAGCGTTCTAGTATGTGTAGGGGTTGTAGCTTTTTACGTCTGTTTTTTAGAATTCTATAAAGAAGAGTGAGTAGAGTTAAGCCTACTAGACATAGGACTAAAAAAGAGTACAACGAATATTCTACGATGGGTACTTCGGGGAATATATCGTGTAGCTCCATAAGGTTTAGGCACTCTGTATGTTTTGTATAAGTGTGTCTATGATGTCATCCACGTTGATGTCATCTACTTGGGCTTCATAGGTGAGTGAAATACGGTGACGTAAGACATTTTTAGCACATAAGGCTATGTCTATAGGTGAGACTGCTTCTTTGCCCCGCAAATACGCAGAAGCTTTGACGGCTTTTATCATGTCTATGCTCGCTCTTGGGCTTGCCCCATACGCGATGACCTCTTCTAAACTTTCAAGTCCGTATTTGCTAGGTGTTCTTGTGGCAAAGATGAGTTGGATGATGTGTGTGGTAAGGGCGTCGTCTATGTAGATGGCTTCTACCTCTTTTTGCATTTGTGCTAGGTCATTTTGCGTGATGACTTGGCTTATCGGTTCAAAGCCATGAGAAGCTGCCTTTTTTGCTATCTCGAACTCTTCTGCTTCGGTGTTGTAGCCTACGGTAACTTTCATCATAAACCTGTCTAGTTGTGCTTCAGGGAGTGTGTAGGTTCCTTCTTGGTCTATGGGGTTTTGGGTAGCTAGGACTAAAAAAGGTTCATCGACTTTAAAACTATGATCTCCTATGGTGACTTGCTTCTCTTGCATGACTTCCAGTAGTGCAGACTGTACTTTAGCAGAAGCACGGTTAATCTCATCTGCCAAAAGTAGGTTGGTAAAAATGGCACCTTTTTTGAGTACAAACTCTTCCGTTTTAGGGTGATAGACCTCTGCGCCTAGTATGTCTGTGGGGAGTAAGTCTGGGGTAAACTGTACACGTTTAAAGTCTAACCCTATAGCTTTTGCAAGGGCATTTACAGCGGTTGTTTTGGCTAACCCAGGTACGCCTTCTATAAGGATATGACTTTGTGAAAGTAGTCCAATAAGTAGTGAGTCTACGAGGTCTTTATGTCCTATAATTTGTTTTGATAATTCTGCACGTAAGTGATGTAATTTTTCATTCATAGAGAGATTATAGTCACCAAGTGTAAAGATTATATAAAACCTATAGTTTTCAGAGGATATACCTTGACATAAATTTTTTGAGGTAGGGTACTGTAAGAGTGTAAAAAAAATATAAAATGTTTTTTAAGCATATTTATAGTCCAAACAACGTAGGATTTTAGTTATTAAGAGGATGATTTAATGCAAAAAAAACGTACCCAATGCCGTATCAACAAACACTATAGCCGGATTTCTTTTTTTAGTGTTTTTGCTATCCTCATACTTTTATTTGCCTCTATTATCTTTTTTGTGCAAAATGATAAACAAGATAAATTGGTTCGTATTGGTGATCAGATTATTAAAAATTTTAGAGAGGGACTTGACTATGAAATGGTCGATTTACTCTCCTTCTCAATGGCACTTTCTGAAGATGGTGAACTAAAAAATGCACTTACTTCTGATGATGAAGGAAAGGGGTATAGTATTTTAAATCATATTTCTGAACGATTTAAAAAATATACCCATCTTACCTCATTACGTATACAAGTATTGACACCAGAATTTTATATTTTTGCACGTTCATGGAATGAAGGTTTTGAAGGTATGCCTATATGGTGGTTTAGAGATGATTTAGACAAACTCAAAGAAAACCAAAAACCAAAAGTAGGTATGGAGACAGGACGTTTACTTACTTTTAAAGCGACAGTACCTATAAGGTCGGGTAAAAAGATATTGGGCTACTTAGAGGTTATTAAGTTTATAGATGAATTTTCTGCTAAGTTACAAAAAAAAGGTATCGAACTTTTTGCTCTGATGGATGAGAAGTATTTAGAACAGGCTTCTTTAATGCGTGACTTTCCTGTGGTCAATAAATATGTCATCTCTAATCAAAATTTTAATCAGCAGTTTTTCTCAAAAATAAAGAAGCTAAATTGGGATGCACTGATGCAAGAAAATTATAGATATCAAGATAATATTTTTTATATTTATGAACCTATGTATAATGGGAAAGGTAAAAAAATAGGTATTTATCTTTTAGCTATTCCTGAAGATGTATTGAGTAAATATGAAAATGAAAAAGATACTTTTTCTTTTTTTACACAGTTTAGTGATGAAGATATAGAAAAAGTAGTGGATGCCTGGCAAAACCCTAATGGTAGTTTCCGTAATCCTAAAGATAAAGAGCTTATCTCCATCTTACCGAAACTTAGAAATGAAGATAAAGTAAAGTTGGAAATGGAAGCAAAAAATATTTTGAAAACATACTCTAAAAGTGAACTCATTGATATTATCATTGAGAATAAACATAATGAAAAAAAAGTAGGAGACATAAAATGAAAATACTTATCTTAGAAGATGAAATTGTATTGGCGTTGAGTATGAGAGAATTTCTTGAAGATAGTGGCTATGAAGTGAACTGTTACCATACGTCAGATGATGCATTTGATGCCATGTATGAGCATACGTATGACCTTTATCTTTTAGATGTAAAAGTACCAGGTGAAAAAAATGGCTTTCAACTTCTTGAAGAAGTAAGAGAAAGTGGTAACAAAACACCTACTATATTTATCACTTCTTTGACGGATATTGATGATTTAAGCCATGGGTATGAATGTGGAGCCTGTGATTATATACGTAAGCCATTTGATTTGGCTGAACTTAAATTACGTGTAGATCAGGTTGTGAAGTCTCAATGTTTTGCAACGACCGAAGATGTAGTAGACTTGCCCAATGAGTATAGCTATGATGTGAAAAAGATGAAATTACTTTACAAGGGTGAGAGCGTTAAACTTGGGAAAACAGAAACCAAGATACTTGAACTTTTGATAAAGAGACGGGGTTCAGTAGTAGGGTGTGAGCTGTTTTGGGAAGAAGTATGGGGTGAATGGGTAGACTCTGCGAATATCCGTGTGCAAGTAGGAAACTTACGAAGGAAGCTAGAAAAAGACTTTATTAAAAATATTCGTGGTGTAGGATACAGTATTGATTTTTAATACCGAAGAGTTTGCACGTAAATATGCTGTGCGCTATACAGCTATTTTGGCTGTACTTCTCATTGTCCCTTTGGTTGTGTATGTATTGTTACTTTTACAAATCGATGATGCAAAAGTAAAACTTTCTCTAGAGCAACAGTCTCAAAATATTATGCGTCTCATGCAAGGCTATGATAACAATGAAAAAGTGTTTCATTTTCCTCGATACAAAGTTTACAAAGCAGCACTCTATACCGAAAAATATGAAGAGATATTTAGTACTTTAGATTTTAAACCCAACTCTTTTACAGAAGGGTTTCACAAAAAAGGGACACAGTATTACTATATTTATCCTTTGCCTGATAAGTATTATTTTGCTTCAAGTTTTCTTTTGGTCTCTACGCAGCATACGGCCAATAATATTTACTACCTCGCCGCGACGGTAATGTTGGCGATTGTCGTTTCTCTCTTTTTGTTTTCATTTTTATTGTTAAAAAACTTTTCAAAACCTTTTGAAAAACTCAATACCCAATTGGATAATTTTATTAAAGACTCCATGCATGAGATAAATACCCCTCTAAGTATTATTAACCTCAATGCAGATTTATTTGCTAACAAATATGGTGATAATAAATATTTACAACGGATGAAGTCTGCCGCTAAGACTTTAGCGACTATTTATAATGATATGGACTACCTTATCAAACAAGGACGCGTTGTACATAAAAGACAAGAGATTGATATGGGTGATTTTATACAAAATAGAGTGGACTATTTTCAAGAAATTGCAAAACTCAAAGAGATAGTATTTGTGACCGACATAGATACCGAGTGTTACTATGAATTTTCAAAAACAAAACTACAACGTATCGTAGATAATACTATTTCTAATGCGATTAAATACAGTCATAACCATAGTAAAGTAGAAATAAAACTATTTAAAGAAGAAGATCAAATAATTTTTTGGGTAAAAGACCATGGTGTGGGGATAGAAAATGTAGAAAAAATATTTTCACGCTACTACAGAGAAGATGAAGCCAAAGGGGGCTTTGGCATTGGATTAAATATAGTTAAGCAAATTATTGATGAAGAAGATATAGAACTAGAGGTTCACTCAGAAGTAGATATTGGTACCCTTTTTACCTATATCTTTACGAATAAATAAATTTTATAATACTTTATTTACTTTTTTACACTTTTTTTACACTTCCTTGTTATGATACGTACTGAAACTAAAATATAAAGGGAGTATGAATGCATACAAAAATTAAATATCTTGCCTACGCAACATTGTTTTTATCTGCATCTGCGTCAATCATGGCAGCAGATTTAACAAAAGCATATGATATGCCAGATGCAACGAAGATGATTGAGAAGGACTTGTTCGCAGGTGCTACAAAATACACTATGCCGAAATCATGTAACTTAAGTGATGCAGATGCAATTGCTAGAGGAAAATTTATTTTTCATAACCTTAATGGTAAAAAAGCAAAAAAGAACCCACCGAAGGGATTAGCTAAATTTATCGAGAAAAAAGGTAAAGATGGCAAAGTGAAAAAGAAAGCGAAACAGTATGGTAACTGTGTGGCTTGTCACAACATCGAAGGTGCTAGAGGTGCGGGAAATATTGGGCCATCACTTGAAAGCTATAAAGCAATGTTTATTGATACTAAAGCAAGAGATGCACAATATGTATATCAAAAAATTGCAGACCCACGTGTTGATAATGCAAATACACATATGACTGTAAACTTAACGACTAAACTTATGAGTGAACAAGAGATTTGTGATTTGACAGCTTACGTTGTACAAGATAAAAGTAAAAAATAAAAGGAATTAAAGTATGAAAAGAAGAAATTTTTTAAAGAGTATCTGTGCAGCATCAGCTGTCGCAGCAACTGTATCACCATCACTATTATTAGCAAAAGACGCTCCTAAGGGTGGAAATATATTAAGTTATGATGCAGCCGTTGCAGCTATCACAGGTGGAAAAGCAGTGACAGATAGTGCAAAAATAAAACTTACTGTTCCTGAGATTGCAGAAAATGGTGCGGTTGTACCTGTAAAAGTAAATGTTGAATCTCCTATGACAGATGCAGACTATGTAAAAGCAATCCATGTACTTACCACTAAAAATGGTAATTCAAGATGTGCGGATGTAATGCTTACACCACTGAATGGTAAAGGCTACTTTGCAACACGTGTGAAACTTGGTGGTACACAAGATGTTGTAGCACTTGTAGAGATGAGTGATGGTTCGTTCTTAAGAGCAGCTAAACCAGTGAAAGTAACAATCGGTGGATGTGGTTGATTCCATCCTTTTAAATAGATAAATTTAGAAATGCGTTATTAAAAAATAGATAGATATAAAAGGATATAAAATGGCTGAA
>Ga0256824_10000868_pt1 | contig 11686 bp, 10 predicted proteins | sample CV67metaG_FD_191570 | JGI IMG/M metagenome (GOLD analysis project Ga0256824, IMG submission 191570) | Hydrothermal vent microbial communities from East Pacific Rise, Pacific Ocean - CV67 | ecosystem: Environmental > Aquatic > Marine > Hydrothermal vents | place: Pacific Ocean: East Pacific Rise...
CGAAAAACAGAGGTAATGAGGTACTCAAACTTGACAGAACCTATGAGATGTTGAAACATCATAAGGGACAGTACCTTCTTAAAGTTGAATATGCAACGCCAGTTCAGCGCTGGGTAGATGATGATTGCTTGACGTTAAGGCCATTAAGAGATTCACCTTTATACCCAGGAAATCAGAAAGCCAAAGCATCGCAAATAGTGAACATAGAAGATGAGTTAAAAAGTGCTGATGTGAATATAGCTAAAACACCTCAAAAACCTACAATAAAGTATAAAAAGAATGTGCAGTCATCAAAACAGAACTTGCTTACTCTTTCTTGGCATAATGCATTTTGTGAAACACATAGATACAAAAAAGAGTGTAAAAGATCTGCATTTTCTTTTGGGAAAGATAACTACAGTGAGAAACATTTTGTTTTACATGGATTGTGGCCTCAACCAAGAGCTAAAACCTACTGTGATGTGAGTAAAAAAGAGAGAGTGTGGGACAAGCATAAACAGTGGAACAGACTTTCTTCTTTGGGTTTAAGTACTGAAGTTAAAAAAGGTTTAAAAAAAATAATGCCTGGATTTTCTTCTAATCTGCATAAACATGAATGGGTTAAACATGGTACTTGCTATGGCACAGATGCAAATGAGTACTATAAAGATGCCATTACTTTAGTGGAGCAGGTGAATAACTCTAAGGTGGGTGCATTTTTTACAAAAAACATTGGTAAACGTGTGACACTTCAACAGGTACGTTCTGTTTTTGATAGAAATTTTGGAGTAGGTACAGGTAAGCGTGTTGAGTTGCAGTGTAAAAAAGGACTTGTGACTGAACTCTGGTTACATTTGGGTTCTGGTTCAGAAGATATATCAACGTTGCTCAAACGTGGAAAAAAAACAAGAAGTCGCTGTCATGGTGGGCTGATAGACAGGGCAGGATTTGGCAGATAAAACTGATGTACTCGAGGCACTCAAACACTCCAATGTTTTTCTTACAGGTGGCGCAGGGGTAGGGAAAAGCTATATTACTAATGAAATTATCAAAGACTATCGTAACCGTGCGAAACAAGTAGTCTCTTTAGGCTCAACAGGGGTGAGTGCTGTAAACATTGGTGGTTTTACTGTACATAGTTTTTTTGTTTTTGGCATAGCTTCTAATTTTGATGAACTCAATCAGAGTGATAAGCGTGCCAAAAAACGCTTGATGGACCTAAAGAAGGTACTTAAAGCTACCGATCTTATTATCATAGATGAAATCTCTATGGTGAGCACTGACTTACTAGACATGATAGCTTATAGGCTTAATAACTATGGATACTTGGGTAAAGTACTTTTTGTGGGAGATTTCTTCCAACTTCCTCCTGTGGTAAAACATAATAATAGAAGTGATGTCTTTGGAAATAAACTTTATGCTTTTGAGTCTATGGCTTGGGATAGGTTTGACTTGATGGTCATTGAACTGACCGAAATGAAACGTACCACAGATGCCGAGTTTACACATATACTCTCTAAAGTACGTAAAGGTCTTTGTGATGAAGAGGTTGTTGCCTACATGATGAAGCTATGGAATACAGAGGATATGGAGAAAGAACCAACCTACTTGTATGGTCGTAATCTAGAAGTAGAGCAGACAAACCGAGCTAAAATTAACGAACTGGACACAGAAGAAACCATACTTTTTGCAAATATAGAAATGTTTGGTTCTGTGCATGAAAAGAAGTTAGCAGGTTGGAAAAATATGCTACCCATTACAGAACAGCTTACACTAAAAGAGGGTGTACCTATACTCTTTACCGTGAACAAATGGGGTAAATTTGTTAATGGTGAGCGAGGCATACTCAGAAAGATAGAAGATGACCATCTTATAGTAGAAAAAGAAGAAGAGTATGTACGTGTGGAGAGACATGAATTTGACTTGTTAGATATGATGGTAAAAGAAGATGGTACGATAGAGACTATTTCTTTAGCTACGCTCTCTCAGTTTCCTCTTAAGCTTGCCTATGCGGTAACCATACATAAGAGTCAAGGTATGAGTATAGATAATTTGACTTGTAATGTAGACAATATATTTGCACCCAGTCAGTTTTATGTGGCAATATCACGAGCCATTAACCCTAAAAATTTAAAATTAGATTTTAACAAGGGTGATTTGACGCAGTACCTACATAGAGTGATACATGTAGATAGTAGAGTGGTTGACTATTATAAGAGGCTTTCTATTTAGTTACAATCTTTATTGTACAAAGAGGGCTGATTTGTAATACACTCTCCTCTATAGTCACCACATCTCCATCTAACTCGACATGGTTGTATCCATTTTCTAAATCAATGGTTATCTTTTCAACTTTTCCATAAAAAGACCCAAATTTTTTAATGAAAGAGGCGGGTGTAAAAATAAAAAAACGTTTTGAACTAAGTAACATAAATGGAGTCATGATGAGGTGTACAGGCAATAAAAATAAAACTGCCAGCATGTATTTGGCTATGCCATTTTTGAGTATACCAAAACGTAGAGTTTCAGAAAGAAAAATATGTTGTAAGTCACCCATATTCCCTGCGGAGAAAAGAAATACTTCTTCATTGAGTGCATATATTTTTTGACTATTGGTAGGGGGTATTTGTTTATTTGCAAGTTTTTCTAATATTTTTTCCACTTTGGGTACGCGATGCATTTTTGCAATGACATTAAATGAACCCGTTGGATTGAGTATAAGTGGAGGTACATTTAAGTGATGTATTTGCTTTAATACTCTTCTTATCGTGCCATCTCCACCAGAGATTATGATGTAGTCAAATGTCTCTATATCTTGTGCCAAATTTAGCTTTGAGAGCTCAATTGAGACAATATCTATTTGATCATGTTGTAAAGTTTTACCTATAGAAAGTATACGCATTCAATTCCTTATCTTTATCGGTTATAATTATAACCATGAAACTTGAAAATGAAGATGCCCTTGATAACCTTATCATTTGTCACCAGTGCTTTACCCTCCATGAAGAAGTACCTATAAAAGATGGTAGTAAAGCATGTTGTACTGAGTGTGGAGGTATACTTTACCGGTATGATACTAAACTTGTAAACCATGGTTTAGCACTGAGTATCACAGGGTTAATCTTTTTTATTTTAGCAAATACATTTCCTTTAATTCAGATGGATATATTGGGAAATGAACAGTTTATTACAATGCCTAAAACAATATTGTCTTTGTTTGATAATGGCTTTTATCTTGTGGGGTTTCTTGTGGCTTTTCTTATTTTTATTTTTCCATTGATGATATTTCTTATTAATATCCTTCTTTTTATGCTTTTAAAGTTGGAGCGTGGTGCAAAAACCACCAAAGAGTTACTCATTTTACTTTCTCATATTACACCGTGGAGTATGGCCGATATCTTTTTTATAAGTATACTTGTGGCACTTGTAAAACTTATAGCTTTTGGGCAAGTACATATTGGCATTGCCTTTTGGGCACTCATGGTATTTGTTTTGATAGATATTTATATTACTAAACGTATTCGACTCTCTGAAATATGGATGTTAAGAAAAAGAATTTTATTAAAAAATGAGACTAGATGATAGAAATAGATGAAAAGTTACTCATACGTTGTCCTGTATGTGATGCTGTTAACATAGACAAAGGAAAAAAAAACACCTGCAGGCGTTGTGATTCTTCTATCTATCAGCATAGAAGTTTTTCGACGGAAAAATCTTGGGCATTTCTTATTACGGCAATGGTAGCCTATATACCTGCAAACCTCTATCCGATGTTGGTAACTTCGGCATTTGGTGCAAAAGATGAAAGTACTATTTTAGGTGGAGTTGTAATGTTATGGGAACATGGGTCTTACCCTGTTGCGGCAATTATTTTCTTTGCCTCTATTGTAATTCCTGTGATGAAATTTCTTATCTTGATTTATTTATTAATTAGTGTAAAATACCCTATTGGAAAAGACAGGAAAGTAGATAAACATAAATTGTATTATATGACAGAAGTGGTTGGACCATGGTCAATGATAGATGTGTTTGTTGTTGCCATACTTGCAGCACTTATACATTTAACAAGCATAGAAATACTTGCAGGTACAGCAGCAACTGCATTTGCGATTTCTGTCTTTTTTACACTTTTAGCAGCACATGCTTTTGATGAAACACTTATTAAGGAAAACAGATAAATGTCCAAAAAGATCCCAGAGATAACAGAATCTACCAAATTTAATCTAATAACTTCTATTTGGATTGTCCCCATTATTGCACTGATTATAGCAGGATGGTTAGCATACCAGCATTTTGCAGAGCGTGGTCCAGAAATTAAAATTATTTTTCCTCAAAATGAAGGCTTGGTGGCAGGTCAGAGTGTGGTCAAATTTAAAAATGTTCCTGTAGGAAAAGTCACAAAAATTTATCCAAAAGAAAATACAGGTGTTGTTGTTGTTGTTCGTATGAATTCTAAAGCATCAAAACCGTACCTTTCTGAATATGCCAGATTTTGGATTGTAAAACCTGAAGTAGGGTTGTCAGGAGTGAGTGGATTAGACACACTCCTTTCCGGTACATACATAAATGTATATTCAAAAGAAGGTGGAAAAAAATTAATAGATAAGTTTATAGGCCTTACTCATGCATATAGAGATGATTTAAAAGGTGAGTATTTCCATTTGACATCAACCAATGGTGATAATGTTGCTGCAGGTACACCTATCTATTATAAAAATATTAAAGTAGGACAAGTGGAATATGTCTATCTCGGTTTAGATGGGAAAAACATAGATATAATTGTATTTATTGAAAATCAATACGTACCTTATGTACATTATAATTCTAAATTTTGGACAAAAAGTCTTGTCAATATTGACTATTCAAAGGGAAACCTTGATTTTAGTGTAGCGCCAATTAATTATTTGGTACAAGGGGGTATTGTTTTTTCTTCTTCTGGGGAGCAGAAAAAAGATGCTGTACCTGATAAATATATTTTCCCTTTGTATAAAAATAGAGCAGAGGCAGAGAGTAAACGTATTGGGTTAGACAGTACATCAATGAGAAAATTTATGTTACATACAAAAGGTCCAATTGCTAGATTGAAAATAAATTCTGTGGTGCGTTATGAGGAGTATGATATTGGTGAAGTCGAAGAGATAAAACTCTCCTATGATAAAATAACACATCAAATTTTAGGTAAAGTATTAATAGAACTTGATACATCATTTTTTGTAGATTATGGTGATTTAAATACTACAGGGGAAGAGAATTTATATAGGGCAGTGAAATTGGGCTTACGAGCAAAGATGTCTTCTTTAGATCCACTATCACGAATGCTTTATGTAGATTTGACCTTTGACCATCATGATGGAAATGCTAGCATTGTCCAAGGTGCTAAGTATGCACAACTTCCTATGGCAACTACTGACAGTGGTGGCATAATGGATAGTGTCAATCAAATACTTGCTAAGCTCAATAATTTGCCTTTAGAAAAACTCCTTGACTCAGTGACTAAAGTGGTAGAAGGAAGTGCAGAGCCTGTAAAGCATGCAAATGAATTGTTGATTGAATTACAAACAACGGTGAAAAATATCAACAAGTTAACAAGTAAAAAGTCATTTGAAGTGATGCCAGATGAACTCAATAAGGCACTTAGAACCATGACTAAGACACTGAATGAGACTTCAAAAGTAGTCAAAGGCTATGACAGTGATTCACTGGTTAAACAGCAATTGGCACAAACACTTAAGATACTTACTAAGACATCACAAGAGATGCAAGTATTCTTGAAGATGCTAAACCGTAAACCAAACTCACTTATTTTTGGAGATAATTAATGAATACAATCAAAATAATTTTACCACTTATTGCACTACTAGGATTAAATGGATGTTTGTCCTCTTCTCAAAACTATTATGTACTTTCTATGCCATCGCAGCCCTCTGTGGTCTATGCTAAAAAAACGAATGTGATAGGTGTAGAAAAAATTACAGTGCCAGGATATTTGTATAAAAGAGAAATAGCCATCGCGAAGTCATCAAATCAGATAACACTCCTGGGGAATGCTCTATGGGGAGAAGATTTAGATTCAGGGCTCACGCAAAGGCTCATAAGTTTTTTACAAAAAAAGTTTAACCAACCTAATGTATATGAGTATCCTTGGAATATAGAGAGACAGCCAAATGTAAAAGTTGGAGTACAAATTACCCGTTTTATAGCCCAAGGAGATAAGGTTTATCTTGATGCAAATTGGGAAGTGATAAATATACGTACAAAAAGACGTAAAGCAAGGCTTTTTTCAACAGCTGTATTGACTGGTAGTGATGCCTCAAGCATAGTAGATGCTATGGATAGAGCCTTTGGACAACTTGAAGAACAGGTGGCAAAAGATTTAAAATGATCAATTTTAAAGAATTTATCTTTGCCATAAGTACACCACTGGCTTCTATTTTTGGAAGTGGCTTTTTGGTGATGGTCCCTATTTTAGTAGGTGCTGTAGGAGAGTATGCTCTTTATGCCATGATAGGCATTACTCTTGTTGCGTATAGTGTAGGCTCTGTCATACGGTTCAATATCAAAAATATTGAACCTCTTTTAATTAAAGGTATGCCTAAACGAACAGCATGGTTTGAAAAGGCATCAGGTTTTTCACTTATTCTTGCGTATATAGTGTCTGTGAGTCTTTATTTGCATATTCTTTCTACATTTGTATTGACGGGCTTGGGTTTTGATTCTGACTACCATGAAGATATATTAACCACAACAATCATTGCCATCATTACTTTGATAGGTATGACAAAGGGGTTAAAGCCACTAGAAGTTTTGGAGAAGTATGCGCTTCTTATTACGCTGGTGATTGTAGCACTTCTTATTGTTGCTTTTGGATGGTATGACTTTAATTTACTGTATGAAGGTAAGGGTTTCATACGACCAGTAGCATCTTCTCATACAAGTTGGGAAATAGTAGGTATTTTAGCTGGTATGCTTATTGTTGTTCAGGGGTTTGAAACCAGTAGATATTTGGGTGAAAGCTACAATGCCAAAACAAGAATATTAACTTCTAAATATTCCCAGATTATATCAGCCTTTGTATATATTGTTTTTATTACTTTGGCTATACCCGTGACACATCTTTTACAAGGAAACTATGAGGACCATAGTCTTATTATATTAGTAGGTTTCGTGTCTATTATACTTGTGACACCACTTATTATTGTGGCTGCGTTGAGCCAATTTTCAGCAGCAGTGGCAGATACTTTAGCTGCAACAGGTAGCATAGAAGAGATAGCAAAAAAATATGTAAGTAAGAACCAAAGTTATATGTTAGTAGGATTGTCTGCTATTGTTATTACATGGAGTGTTCATACCTTAGAGATCTTGGCTTTGGCATCTCGTGCTTTTGCACTTTATTATCTTCTTCAAACTATCGTTGCTATATCTGTTTCTAAAAGTACTGTACAAAAAGTCTTTATGAGTATGCTGGCTTTTGTATTGGCATGTATTACCCTTTTTGCAATTCCTGCTGGTTAGCATAAAAGGTTCTTCTTCTTTTTATAAAAATTAGCGTACTCAAACTTAGATAGACAAGCGTCTGTACCCAAAGTATGGTGTAATTTTCTATAATCATATCAAAACTTGCACCCATTTGATTTAAGCCTAAAAAGCCATGTATCGCAGGTGTGGAAGGTACAAGTAAAGATAGATAATGAATACTATTGGGAATAGACTCTAGTGGCCAAATAAAGCCAACAGAGAAAATGAGTGGTAATGAGCTAAATAAAACAGCGGGTGTTGCAATTTCCCTAGAGTTAAAGAGTGTACCTAGAAAGATACCAAAAGAGATGGCTGCGAGTAAAAAAGCTACAGCAAATGTAAGTAAGTCAGTTATATTTGCGAGTCGTGTGACTTCAAAAAGTTCAAAACTAAAGCCAAAGTAAAAAAGTATATGTATAAAAAAGATAGAACCAAAGATTAGAATACGTGAGAGTACCATATACCAAAAGGGTGCAGTTTGGAAGTATTCATCTTCTTTCCTTCTCATTCTCTCATTGATGCCACCTCCTAAAATACCAAGTCCTATAAGTAGGGTTTGTTGAAGTATAAGTATAAATACTGCAGGTACAACATACTGAGTGTAGGAGTTGTCTTTATTAAAGAGATTGATGATATTTAAAGAATAGGGTGTATATGCTTCTTTTGCAGTATTCAGAGGTACTTGTTTTTTAAGTAGATTTGCCACCTTTATTGTTGCACTTTGTGTTAAAATGGATTTCATAGCAGCTTCTAACACACCACCATAAATGAGAAAATAACTGCTATCTGCACCTACCGCTATGGTAGGACTTTTGTTAAGTGCCAAATCTTTTTTAAAATGTTTAGGAATAATTATAATGGCTTTTATTTCATCTTTTATTAAAGCATCTTTTGCATCTTGTTCAGACATGTTATTTTGTGTGACTTGTATTTGGGGTGTGGCATTAAGTTTAAAGACTATATCACGACTTACATCACTTTTATCATAGTCAACAACACTGATACTAAGTTCACTTACACTTTGATTAGCATAAGGCTGAGGGTATAAAAATGAGTATAAAATGACACCTGCTATGATGGTTAAAATTATGGCTGCATCTGAAAATATAAGTTTTACTTCATTTTTAAATGTATCTCTAAAATTCAATGCATCTCCTTTTTTAATCTTTTATAAAAAAGCATAAAAACAGGGATAAAAACTACCCAAAAAGAAAATAAAACCAATAATTTATCTGCATCAAAAAATATATCAGCACCATAATTGGCTTGTGAAATTTGTAACTGCATATAGTGTGAGATAGGAAGCATGTCTCTCCAAAAAAGAGCAAAGTTATTCATATTATATACGGGAAAGGTTACCCCTAAAAATGCAAATGCAGGAGCCGTATATACTGCACCTAAACTCAAAGATCTGGCATAGTCAAATCCTGTTGCAAAAAATAGAAGTGCTATACCCTGATAGGCAACCACAGTTAAGAATATACCAAATACCATGACTGAAAATGAACCTTGAAACTCCCACATACTATACATATATAAAATATGCAGTATGCCTATGAGTGTAAAAGCAATGGTATAGGGCAAGAGTAGACCTATAAGCTTCATGGGGACATACCTTGCATTTTTAAAACATAGTCTCTCGTGTTTGTTTTTAAAGATTACCCCTATTGAAACAAGTGTCGTAATGACAATAAAGATTTGCCACATAGCAGGAAGTAGTGCAGATACTAAGAAATAAAAATAGTTCTTAAAGGTGTTGAAAAAAGGTGTAATCTGTATGCCAATTGGAGAGATGGAGTTTATGCTGGCATGTGGGTTTTGTAAGTCCACTAAGTTTTTTACGTATTCAATCTGTGCAGAACTTTGCATTAATGTAGAAGAGAGAGCAGAAGTTAAAATCTTACCAATTAAAATATATTGTGTATTAATCATAGCCGTAATATGGGGTTGTTTTTGTAGTAGGGTATCTCGAGAGAAATGTCTTGGTATGACAACAACGGCATAGACTTTACTGCTTTTAACTAAATTTAAAGCCTCTTTTGTACTGTTTAGCGTATACGATATTTTCATTGTCGCATTTGCCTGAATGTGGTTTAAAACCATACGTGATAACTCTGTCTTATCATTATCTACTACTGCAATGGGCATTTCGTATGCGACACCACTTTTAAAAATAGAGATGATGAGTGTAAAACCAAGCAATGGTAAAAGAGTGATGAGTATAAGTTTGTACCATGAACGTCGGATACTTTTTAGCTCATAGATAAAAGCTTCATTGAGTGCTTGGAACATCTATAGTCTTTGTTTAAAGTTCAAGGAGTACACTCATGCCTACGCGTAAATCTTTTATCTCATTTGTAGGACGGAGTTCAACTTCAAAGCTTTTCATATCAAAACCTTTTCCACTTTCTGTAGCTCTCCATGTAGCATAGTCACCCATAACAGCGATGTTTGTTACTTTCATTTCATAAAGCTCATCTGAGAGTGCAGGAATTTTAACTTTAAAAATTTTATCTTTTTTAAAATCTCTTAAATAATCTTCACGAACAGAAAACTTTGCCCATGAATCTTCTATATCTACAATGGAAACTACCGGAAATCCAGTAGGTGAAAGTTCACCCGTATGTATGAGTACTTGCGTTACCTCTCCTTTATGAAAGGAGTGTTGAGAAGTTTCTTTGATGAATGCATTCACTTCATCTACTTTTGCTTTATAGACACGTTCTTGTGCAGAAGCAGCTTCTTTTACTTCTACTCTGGCACCTTCTTTTGCCATAATAGCCATCTGTTTGGCTGCATTTGAGTCAAATTTAGATGCTTTGTATTTAGTATATACTTCATCTCTTTTTTGTTCAGAGACTACACCTTCTTTGTAGAGTCGTTCAATCCTTTTATAGGTTGTGTGCATCAATTCTTCTGCTGCTTTTGCTTTTTCCCATTGATCATGTACTGCTTGAATCTCTTGTTTTCTAGCTCCCATGTCTGCTTGTGTTTTTTGGGCACCTGCGGCATCTTTTGCTGCTTCAGCTTGGGCTAGTTTTGCTTCAACTTCAGGTGAAGAGATAGTAAACACTATATCGCCCACCTCAATAAAGTCACCCTTATCTACAAAAACCTGACTCACACGTCCTGGAAGTTTTGAAGAGATGTTATAGGTTTGTGCATCAATCTCTCCTTGTAAAACCAATGCCTTAGGCTGGTAGGCTTTATAGAATGTCATACTCACCCAGATAATTAACATCATGACAAGGGTAGCAACAACATATATAAGTTTATTATTCATCTTTTTACCTTACTTTTTTACTTGAGTTTTCAAATTTAAAAAACAGCTCACTGTCACCACTAAGTACACATAATTCTGCCAGCTTTTTGACATAATTGTAAGATGCAGCAAAACGTTTTGTTTTTGCTGCACTTAAAAACATTTGTGCATCCACTACTTCTACAGAAGTAGCTAAACCTTCTGAAAACGCAAGGTTTCTAAGCTTGTAGTTCTCTTTTGCAAGGGCTAATGATGAGGATAGGGAGGCAAATTCATCTTTATATAAAAGCATTTCATTATAGGTTTTTTTAACAGCAATATGTAAATCTTGTATGGCTTGTGCTTTAAGTGATGAGACTTTTGAATGAAGAAGTTGTGCTGCTTGTATCTCTTTACTTCTGTCACTTCGGCTAAACAGCTCAAACTTAACAGCAACCCCAACCATAGAGGAGGGTGACAGTTCCATAACAGGGCTGTCATCCTTATAGAGGTTAAGATTCGCATATCCTACTACTTGTGGATACCATGCAGATTTTTCTATGTCAACAGAAGCATTTGCCAGTTTTGATTTTGCATCTAGTATGCCAAGGGCAGCGTAATTTTCGATGCTTTCATTTAAAAAATAATGTTCATTTCTTGTTGATTTAGAAATGAATAGTGAAGATTTAGGTTTACTGTGTTCTTTTATCATGCTTGAGAGTGCAGAGGTGACTATCTCTAGTCTGTGTTTTGCTTTTGTTGTTTCTATTTTTGCTGCATCAAATTTTACTTGGGCATTTAAAAGTTCAGCTTTTGCTATTTGACCTTGACCTTTTAATTTTTTTGCATGGTTAAAGTGAAGTTCTAATGCATTTTGGGACTCTTGTCTTGTTTTATGTAAAGACTCTGACATCACTACACCATAATAGAGATTTATCAATTGTAAAAATG
>Ga0256824_10000870_pt1 | contig 11680 bp, 13 predicted proteins | sample CV67metaG_FD_191570 | JGI IMG/M metagenome (GOLD analysis project Ga0256824, IMG submission 191570) | Hydrothermal vent microbial communities from East Pacific Rise, Pacific Ocean - CV67 | ecosystem: Environmental > Aquatic > Marine > Hydrothermal vents | place: Pacific Ocean: East Pacific Rise...
TTAAAATATAGCTCTCCATAGAGCCTTTTGCATGGTTACATCGTGTGGTGTGGTTGTGTAAATCTATTCTCATGGAAAGTATTTTAACATAAAAGGTAAATTTTATAGAGTATTTGTTGTTTTTCTTATGTTATAATCATTCTATATTAGAATCATAAGGAGAATACATGAACATAGACTTTTTTAATCCATCAACTATTTTGGTAATTTTAGGGGGTGTTGCAATTGGCTGGATACTCTCTTATTTGAAGTCTCTATTGACCATTAGAAAACATAAGAAAGAGTTGTCTGAATACAAGTCTCATTTAGAGAGACAGATGAAAATTACAGACAGTGGTCAAAAAGCGATGTTAGCAGAGATGGAAGCACTCAAAAAAGACAATGAAAACTTAAGAATTTCAGTTAAAACTTTGGGACAAAAACCAGGACGTGCTGAACTTAGACAGTTTAATATTTATGATAATGCTTTACGGAAAATGATGCTTAATGCTCCAGGGTTTTCTTCTGCATGGGAGAGTGCTTTACAAGAGTCTGAACGTGAATATGAAGAGAATGAATCGGGATTAAAAAATATTATAGGAAAAGTTTTTGGTTCGGGTGGTTCGAGCAGTGATGGAGGAACAACACATCAAATAGAACATAAGAATTAATAAAAAGAGAAACTTTGAAAAAGTTTCTCTTTCATTATATCTTATAAGTATTGCTCATCTATTTTAAACTTATCAAACTTTCTAAGTTTATTATGAACAATAAATTTACTTAATTTTTTTGTATACTTCTCTTTTAATTCACAGTAATTTACCAAATATTGAACCAATATTAGTGGATTGTCTGTAATGTTTCTTTGCTTTCTAAAACGCTTATAAGCTCCTCTTCCAATAACAACAAAGTAATCATCAATAGCATCACTTAGTGTTGCATACTTTTTAACATAAATTGCTTTACCGTTTCTTGTCCCTTTGGCTCTTATTCTAGGTTCATTTTTATTGTATGACCACATACCAAAAATATTATTACCTTTTTTGAAGAATCTTGATTCTCCCCATGCAGACTCAATCGCAGCTTGTGCTAAAATAATACTTACAGGGTGAGTTTTTAAACGATTAAGTAGTTTACGATTATCGGTTGTTTTATATTTCTTATATAAATCTTCTAAAAAGTTTTTATCTTCTTCAAAAAGTTCATCTTTAGGTGTAGAGATAAGTGAAAGAACTCTCTCTCTTTTTAGTTTTAAATTTTCTTTTGAAATTAAAATTGCAGGAAGAAGCATATGAAAAAACTTTTGCTTCTTATCTGAAACTTTTAATTTGTTAAGCGAGATAGTATTGGTATAGTTGATAGGTGCAATTTTTTTATTTTTAAAAATTTTAATATCATTTGTTGTTCGTAATGTTTTGTTCACGACAGTTAGTTTTTCATTGTTTAGAGAAGTAGTTGTATTTTGAGTTACTTTTTTATGAATAGGCGAAGTATGTGTCACAGTTTTAACATTGTAGTCTTTGATACCTTTGTTCATTTGAATCATGTATGCATTATCAAATGCAGAAACCCCTAAAGTTAGTAGCAAAAATGTTATAAAATGTTTAATCATATTAATTCTGTCCTTGTGAAAAAATTTGGGAATTATACCTTTAAAATCTTACAACAAAGTTAAATCATACTTTTTTGTTTAAAATTTATCTCTTCAAACACCTTTATATAGTGATTAGGCGAGAATTAAAATTTTTTATAAATTTTTTAGCTAAATTTATTTTAATGAAGATTTTTTGTTTTTTTGAAATAAATAAGAAATTGTAAAATGTGAGATTTTGTCCATATTCAACCTAAAATAGAACTAAATAAACACTTACATTATATATAAGCAAAAAATTACACAATTATGAGGAGAAAATATGATTAAATAGATTCAATCTATATTTGATACATGATTTCTGTTAATAAAAGAACATTTTTCTTAAAAACAGTGCTTATAAATTACTATTTTAGATGATAAAAGGTTGAAAATATAGTAAGAGAGAAGCTTTTTTATGTTTTTTTGCTATACTTATGCGTATAAATTTAAACAATTAGGAGAGTGTCATGGCACTATTTGATGATGTAAAAGAAGTAGTTGTAGAGCAACTAAACGTAAACCCAGATGAGGTTAAAGAAGAATCTAAGTTTGTAGAAGATCTTGGTGCTGATAGCCTTGATGTAGTTGAACTTGTAATGGCACTTGAAGAGAAATTTGATATTGAAATTCCTGATGAAGATGCTGAAAAAATTGCAACAGTTACTGATGCAATCAAATTTATTGAGAATATTAATACTAAAGCATAACTATTAAAAGTAGGCATCCGTCTACTTTTAAAGTATAAAATATATTTGAAACCATAAATATATGGTTTGATATATATCTTAAAAAGAGCATAGGAGATAGTGTGAAAAGAGTAGTAATTACTGGCTTAGGAATGATCAACAGTGTAGGGCAAGATAAAGAGAGTTCATTTACTGCCATTTTAAATGGTGAATGTGGAATTAAAAAGATTGAACTTTTTGATGCTGAAAAATTTTCTGTAAAAATTGCAGGAGAAATCATTGGTTTTGATGCAAGTGAAGTAATGGATGCTAAAGAGGTTAAAAAAGCTGATAGATTTATCCATTTAGGGATAAAGGCTACTCAAGAAGCGATGGCTGATGCTGGTTTTTCAGATGATATAGACAAAGAGCGTTTTGGTATCTCATCTGCATCTGGAATTGGTGGACTCCCAAATATTGAAAAGAACTCTGTTATTTGTGACAAAAGAGGACCCAGACGAATCTCTCCATTTTTTATCCCTTCCTCTCTTGTTAATATGTTGGGTGGATTTATCTCCATTGAACATGGAATTAAAGGACCAAACTTGTCTTGTGTAACAGCTTGTGCAGCTGGAACACATGCCATTGCAGAAGCTACCAAGACAATTATGCTTGATGGTGCTGATAGAATGTTGGTTGTGGGTGCAGAGTCTGCTATTTGTGGAGCTGGGATTGGTGGATTTGCTGCGATGAAAGCTTTGAGTACCAACAATGAAAATCCTAAAGAGTCGTCACGTCCATTTGATGCAGATAGAAATGGTTTTGTGATGGGTGAAGGTGCCGCAGCTCTAATTCTTGAAGAGTATGAGATGGCTGTAGCTCGTGGAGCTAAAATTTATGGTGAAGTGGTAGGTTTTGGTGAAAGTGGTGATGCCAACCATATTACAACTCCTGTAGTCGATGGTCCATTAAGAGCGATGAAAGCTGCTATGAGAATGGCTGGTGATGTGAAAGTGGATTATATTAATGCACATGGTACTTCAACTCCTGCAAACGATAAGAATGAAACGGAAGCTGTTAAAGAGTTATTTGGTGGGGCTGAAAATTGTCCCCCTATGAGTTCTATTAAAGGGCAAATTGGTCATTGTTTAGGTGCAGCAGGTGCTATTGAAGCTGTTGTTTGTCTGATGGCAATGCGTGATGGAAAGTTACCTCCGACAATTAACTATACAACTCCCGATGAAAATTGTGATTTAGATTATGTTACCGAGGGTGTCCGTGATGCTGAACTTAATGTTGTTATGAGTAATTCGTTTGGTTTTGGTGGAACAAACGGAGTTGTAATCTTTAAAAAAATATAAGGATGTTGCATGGCAACTTATTTAGAATTTGAGAAAAAAATAGAACAGATTCAACAAGATATTGATTCTGCTCGTGCAAAAAATGATGAGTATGCGATTGAAGCATTTGAGAAAGATTTAGATAAAGAGGTTGAAAAGACCATGAAGTCACTGAGTGACTATCAGAAGTTACAACTTGCTCGTCATCCAGATAGACCTTATGCTTTAGATTATATTCGTCTAATATTAGAAGACTCTTATGAGATTCATGGAGACAGAGCTTTCCGTGATGATCCTGCAATTTTATGTTATATGGGTTACATTGATGGTCAAAAGACCATGGTGATTGGAGAGCAAAAAGGGCGTGGTACAAAACATAAATTAAAAAGAAATTTCGGTATGCCAAACCCTGAAGGTTACAGAAAAGCTTTACGTGCTGTGAAGTTAGCTGAAAAGTTTAATATTCCTGTACTGATGCTAATAGATACCCCAGGTGCTTACCCTGGGCTTGGTGCAGAAGAGCGTGGACAGAGTGAAGCGATTGCAAAAAACCTTTTTGAGTTTACTAATGTAAAAGTACCTATGGTTTCCGTTGTGATTGGTGAAGGTGGTTCTGGAGGTGCTTTGGCAATTGGTGTTGCTGATAAATTGGCAATGATGCGTTACTCTGTTTTTGCTGTTATCTCCCCTGAAGGGTGTGCTGCTATTTTATGGAATGACCCTAAAAAAGTGGAACAGGCTGCCAAAGCATTAAAGATTACACCTGATGATTTACATGCTCATGGTTTGGTTGATGACATTTTAGATGAGCCATTAATTGGAGCTCATAGAGATAAAAAGATAGCAGGAGAGGTTGTTAAAGCATACTTTTTAGAGAATGTTAAAGCATTGAAAAAGCTTAGTGTGGAAGAGATGTTACAACAACGTTATGAACGTTTAACTTCAGTGGGTGCTTTTACTGAAGATTAAGCATTCATTGTTCAGGTGTAAATAGCAATGTTATTAAATTAAGCCTGAATTCTGTAGGTTCGATTTTATCGAACGGAAATTAAAGCCCATAAAGCAATCCGTTCGATGAAATCGAACCTACAAATTTTGAGCTTTAATTCGTTGTATTTAAAGATTTAGTCCAACCACCAAACCCGTAACTTCTTATTTTTAATCTTCCCATTTTTTAACCCATTAAAGGCTTTTTTGATAACCGATTTATCTATGGCAACATAAGAGTGTGTCGCGTAAACATTGATTTTACCTATCTGTTTGTTTTCTATACCGATATCTTTACAAAGTGTCCCTAAAATATCTCCAGCACGAACTTTTTTCTTTTTTCCACCATCTATACATAAGGTTGCTACTGAACCTTGTAGGTAGAAGTTTTTGTTTGGTCTAAGTGTATCAATGCTTTTGGCTTCTAGTTCAGGTTTGATTTCAGAAAGTTTTCTCAGTCCATATTCATCACAGAGGGTTACAGCTAAACCACTTTTATCGGCTCGACCTGTTCGTCCTATACGGTGGGTATAGTCTTCGGTTTTCATTGGTGTATCGTAGTTGATAACAATATCTATCGCTTCTATATCTAACCCTCTTGCAGCCAAATCGGTAGCCACTAAAATAGGAAGTGAGCCATTGGCAAATTGTAAGAGCATCTCTTGACGTTCATACTGTTCTAAGTCACCATTGAGTGTTGCGACATCAAACCCTTTTGAGTGAAGCATCTCTGATATTTCAGTTGTTTTTACTTTGGTGTTACAAAATATAAGTGCCAAAGAGGGTTGATAGTGTTGTAGTGTGGCAAGTAGTGCTTTCTCTTTCTCTTCCACTTTATACACATGCTCCTCAATAGATACTTTTTTCTCTAAGCTTTCTACTTTAACTTCAACAGGATTTTTTAAAATAACTTTGGTGAGTTTGTCAATATTTTCAGGGTAAGTTGCTGAGAAGAGTAAACTTTGTCTCTGTTTGGGTAAGTTTGAGACAATTTTTAAAATATCATCGGCAAAACCCATGTCTAGCATTCTGTCTGCTTCATCGAGTATTAGGGTTTTAATTTGACCCAAGTGAATAGTTTCTCTTGAAAAATGGTCAAGAAGTCTTCCTGGTGTGCCAACAAGTATGTCAGCACCTTTTTCAAGTGAAGCCACTTGTTTGGTGAGAGATGTTCCCCCATAAAGGGTAACCACTTTGACATCGGCTTTGTAACGGGCCAATTTTTTACATTCACCTGCTATCTGTTCACAAAGTTCTCTGGTTGGAACGATGATAAGAGCTTGGGGAAAGTGTTCATTCTCATCCAATTTTAAAATCAAAGGGAGGGCAAAGGCAAGTGTTTTTCCTGAGCCTGTTTTTGCTTTGGCAATAATATCTTTTTGTTGCATCACCAATGGGATAGCTTCTTGTTGTATGGGGGTAGGGGTTGTATAACCTAATGATAGAAGGTTTTCTAAGGTATCAGAAGGTAAAGATAAATCTTTAAATGTTGTCACAGTAACTCTTTTTTCGACATTATACCCAATTATGAATTATCTTTTATGGGCTGTGAACTGTTTAGTTTTAAGATAAGAGAGCTGACTAAGAAAATATAGAGTGAAATAAAAAGGGAAAGTTTATTTAAGGTGATGTTGATCAAGGTATTATAGATGTAGTTATCATGAAAAAGAAAGGTTATGAGAGTTATATTAAACCATGTACTAATGATGATTAAGATAGATGTTAATAGAAAAAAACCAGTTTTAGTTAGCATGTAAGGGAAAACATCTTCCATAAATGGATAAAAAATAATAATACTACCCAATGTCCATAAAATAAGTGAAAGGAGAAGCCAATTGATGTCACCTTTGGACATTATCCACAATAGAGGGCTAATCGTAATCATAAGAACAGTAGCAATAAAGAGTGTTTTTAAGTAAATGTATGATGAGTGGGAGTTTATATCTACAAACAAAACGATATCCTATAATTAATTTTTTTACTAATTAATTATAGTATAGAATCTATCCAATTAAGTTAAAAATATTTAATAATTTAAATTATTTTTTAAATTTAAGTTTAAATAAAGTTTTAGCTATTTATTTTTGTGAGTATAAAACAATTATGTTCGATACTCAGCATTGATTTTAACATAGTCATAAGAGAGGTCACAGCCATAAGAGGTATAAGTTCCTTCCCCTAAGCCTAAATCACAGACCACTTTAAATGAATCATTTTTCATAATAATATAGGCTTTATCTTCACGCTCTTTATCAAGTTCTCTTTTTTCATTTGAGTAAATTAGAAGATTATCATAATGGATAGTAAGGGTGGTGTCATCACATTCAACACCAGATGCTCCAATGGTTGAGGCGATTCGTCCCCAGTTTGGGTCTTCACCAAAAAGAGCAGTTTTTACTAAAAGTGAATTAGAAAGAGCAATACTTGCTGTTCTTGCCTCTTCATTATTTTTAGCACCTTTTACCTCAAACGCTACCAGTTTTGTTGCCCCTTCACCATCTTTTAAAATCATCATGGCAAGTTCAAAGGTTATTTTATTTAACGCTTCTCTAAAAGCTTCTTTGTTGTAAGCCCCTGAAACCTTGTTGGCTAAAAGCATAATGGTGTCGTTGGTTGAGGTGTCACCATCGACAGAGATTCGGTTAAATGAACCCTCGGTTGCTTCAGACAATAGCTCTTCCATATCATCCTTAGGGATATCAGCATCGGTAATAATAAAACAGAGCATGGTTGCCATGGCAGGGTTAATCATCCCAGCACCTTTACAGATACCTGCGATATTAAAACTTGTACCATCGTCAAGTTCTATTTTGAATGCCAATTCTTTTTTAAAACTATCTGTGGTCATAATGGAACGGGCTGTTTTATCTGAATTTTTAGCGTTATAGTCAAATTTTTGAAAAGCAGAGGTGATTTTTTCTTGATTTAAACGGTAACCAATAACCCCTGTTGAGGACATAATTGGATTGGTGAGGGTATGGAATTTATCGAGTTTTTCAAAAATAGACTCTATATCTTCTACCCCTTTTTCACCTGTCATTGCATTGGCATTTTTTGCATTCATCAGTATAAAGTTGGTTTTAAAATCTTTGGGATACTTTTGGTAATGCTTTATGGGTGCTGCTTGAAATTTGTTTGATGTAAATCGTGAGGTAATATCGCAATCTACCTTAGAACGTATAAAGGCAACATCTCCATCGACATCAGATGTTCCTGAGTTTGCTGGATTTGTTTTCATTCCAACATTTACACCGTCGCAGTAGAAACCTTCTACATTTTCAAGTCCATTTTTTAGTGAAAATAGGTTAAACATTAGTTCATCTCCTTTGGTTTTATGGTTTTTCTTATTATTTTTCTGGCTTTTTTTATACCTTCACTTGGTCCAATAAGCAAAAGTTTTGATCCTGCTGTAATGATGGTTTCCCCTTTTGGCATGGGGATAAATTTTCCATCTTTATGACGTAGACCAATAATGGTAACATTGGCTATCTCTCTAAATGAGGCTTCCTTGATTTTTTTCAGTGTTAACCAAGATGTTTTTGTGACCCTTGCCTCTTCCATATCTAGGGGTGTATCTTGTTTGTATAAAAACTCTTGTAGTAAGTTTTCCATATCGGGACGAATTGCCATGGCATTAATACGTTGTGCCATAATATTGGTAGGGGTTACCACCTTGTCAGCACCGAGTTTTAATAATTTCTCTTCATCTGAAATGGTTGGTGCATTTGAGATGATAAGAAAAGGTCTTCGTCTGTTAATCTCTTTTTCATAAAGACGTACCGACGCGATGGTTGCAATGTTGTCTGCAATATTGTCTGCCAGTGTGATAATCCCTTTTGCTGATGAAAGGTGAGACTTTAAAATAGCTTTTTCTGTATGGGGCTCTTCTTGTACAAAATAGGGATAATTATATTTAAGTGCCAGTTCTGCAAGGTTTTCTCTCGGGTCAATCACCACAAATGGGAGATGACTTTCGCGTAAATGTTTGGTCACTTGAATGGTAAATTCATTATGATAACAGATAACAAAATGTTGTTTAAGTCGTGCAACATCATAAAGCATATTTCTCTCCTTTATAACTTTAAATAGTTCACCTTTGTTTAATACATCAACAATAATACCAATGGCAACAGAGAAGACTAAAAAACCAAAGATAATAAGACAAATGGTAAACATACGTCCTAAATCTGAAATGGGAGCAATCTCTCCAAATCCAACAGTGGTAAAGGTGATACCTGTTTGATAAAGTGCGTCAAGTAAAGACATGTTATCAATAAGAATATAACCAAATGTACCAAACATCATGGTCAAAACAGTTAAAATAAGGGGAAGTCTGAAAGGTGCTAAGAGTACATATAACTCATCGCTTAGAGTTATATGTGGTTTGGAAGTTTCTCGCCAGTTGAGAAACTTTTTTATTCTATTTTGTGTAGCCAAAATAGTTATCTGAAAAGGCTAAGGACTATGCCTCAGTTGTTTCAGCTGTAGCTTCAGCAGCTTTTTTCTTCATTGTTCTAAGTGTAGACGCAGCAACTTTAATTTTTTTAGTTGTACCATCCTCTAAAGTAATCTTTACAGATCTTAAGTTTGGTAGTTGTCTTCTTTTAGTCTTGTTGTTTGCATGAGATACATTGTTTCCAACCAATGGACCTTTTCCTGTTACATCACATCTTCTTGCCATGTTAATACCTTTGTAATTAATAGTGTTATGGAGAAGTTAAAAAACAGCACCCATAAAAAGTTTTGCAATTATAGACAAAAATATCTTAAAATAGGGTAATTTTTGTTTTCTTGTTGAATTCTTTGGTTATAATACCTGAAAATTAAAATTAGGACTTTAAATGTTAATAGCTCCAAGTATTCTGTCTGCTGACTTTGGGAATTTAGCACGTGATGTAAAAGCCATTTGTGATGATGGGTGTGACTTGGTTCATGTTGATGTGATGGATGGACACTTTGTTCCCAATTTAACCATTGGACCTGTTGTGGTTTCTGCTGTTGCTAAAGTTGCCACAAAACCATTGGATATTCACTTAATGGTTGAAAATAACACTTTTTTTGTTGATTTGTTTGCCCCCTTAAAACCTGAATATATCTCTTTCCATATAGAGGAGGAGAAACATCCACATCGTTTGGTACAGCATATCCGTTCTTTGGGGATTAAACCAGCCATCGTTTTAAATCCACATACTCCACCTGAGAGTGTCGAGTTTTTGTTGGCAGATGTTGATATGGTTTTACTGATGTCAGTTAATCCTGGTTTTGGGGGACAAAAGTTTATTGCTTCTGTATTAGAACGTGCTAAACGACTTAAAGTGTTAATTGAAAAGCATAACCCTGAGTGTCTTATTGAAGTTGATGGTGGTGTCAATGGTGAAAATATCCATGATTTAAAAGATGCAGGTGTTGATATTGTTGTTGCTGGTTCTTATGTTTTTGGAAACAAAGAGGGTTATAAGCACGCTATTGATACTTTAAAGGTATAATTTTTTTTCAATAATTGCTTTAAGGGAAAAGAGGAGGAGAAGAAGTATGAGAGTAAAAATTTGTGGAATTACCAATTTTCAAGATGCAATACAAGCTGTAGAATCAGGGGCTGATGCTTTAGGTTTTGTTTTTTATCGAGAATCACCAAGGTATATTACCCCCAGTGATGCAAAGAAAATTATAGATAAACTTCCTCCATTTATAGGGAGAGTTGGTCTATTTGTTAATGAAGGTATTGATACGATTGATACCATCTCAAAGTATTGTGATTTGACATTGTGTCAAATCCATTTTGAAGTGGATGAAGAGGCTTTAGATATGATAGGCTCAAAAGCGATGCCTGTTATTCGTGCCAAAGAGGCGAAAGATGTCTTGCAGTATGCCGATAGATATCGTTTAGTAGATGCCTATTGTGAAGAGTATGGTGGGGCAGGAAAACGTTTGAACCTAGAATGGTTTAAAGGTGTTGATTGTTCTAAAATTATTTTAGCAGGTGGTTTAAATCCTGATAACTTATCAGAGCTTAAAGGGTATGGCTTTTATGGTATAGATGTAAGCTCAGGTGTTGAAAAAATCAAGGGTCGAAAAGATTATGCAAAGGTATCAAAGTTTATAAAGAATGCAAAAAGTTTATGAAGAGTTAACCTCAGCTTTTAGAAGAAATGAAGGTTATTTATCAGCACCATCATACAGACGAATCGTTAAAAAACATACCACACTTTTTGAAAGTAGTGATACCTTGTTTTTTCTTTTACAAGCCGCAGGTTATCCCATTGTCGAAGATGGAGAAAACTATCGTTTAGAGAGTTTTTTTATCCCCTATAGTGAGCAAAAATATTGTGTCATTGACATAGAAACCAATGGAAGTAAACCCGATGCCTCACAAGTGATTGAAGTGGGTGCTGTTATGGTACAAAATGGTGAGATTATAGGTACATATGAGAGTTTTGTTGAGTGTGCTTATCTACCTGAATATATCTCTAAAATCACAGGAATTATTCCAGCTGATTTATTGGATGCCCCTAGCCATTTGTCTGTTTTAACAAAATTGCGTGAGTTTATGGAAGATGCTGTTTTTGTTGCACACAATGCAAACTTTGATTATGGCTTTTTAAACTACTCTTTTGATCGTTTTGGATTGGGAAGTATTGGAAATCAAAAACTATGTTCCATAGATTTAGCGAGACGAACCATAAAGAGTGAACGTTATGGTCTTGCCTATTTAAGTGAATCGTTGGAGCTTGGAGATCATATGCATCATCGTGCTTATAGTGATGCTTTAGCGACAGCAAAATTGTTGAAATTAACCTTTGAAAACTTACCATCATATGTTAAAAGTACCGATGATTTATTACGTTTTTCAGTTTCAAGTAGGAAAGAGAGAACGAATAATAATAATAAATAATGAAAATAAATCTTTATAGTTATTTCAAAATATTAATATTTATAATATCAAGAGGTTGTTATAATAAGAAAAACATTTTAAAGGGAAACATATGAAATATAGTAATGGTTTAATTATTTCTACAGCAGCTTTAGCTATCCTCACGACAGGGTGTGTAAAAAAGCCTACGACAGAAACCGTGGTC
>Ga0256824_10000871_pt1 | contig 11674 bp, 10 predicted proteins | sample CV67metaG_FD_191570 | JGI IMG/M metagenome (GOLD analysis project Ga0256824, IMG submission 191570) | Hydrothermal vent microbial communities from East Pacific Rise, Pacific Ocean - CV67 | ecosystem: Environmental > Aquatic > Marine > Hydrothermal vents | place: Pacific Ocean: East Pacific Rise...
GTTGTTGAAGAGATGAATAGAGATAATGAGATGTGTATCAAGTTGAAGATTGTCTAAATCTTACTTTTCACGTTTCTTATAAAACTCCACTTTAAACGCATCAAATCTCTCTTCTAAAATAGCTTCTCTCATCTCTTTCATCAAGTTTAGATAGTAGTAGAGGTTATGTATGGTTCCTAGTCTAAAGTAGGTTATCTCTCTTGCACGATAAAGATGGCGCAGGTAAGAACGAGAGTAGGTTTTACATACCATACACTCACATTCAGGGTCTATAGGTCCATCATCAGTTGTAAACTCTGCTTTTTTAATATTTACTTTTCCAAAGCTTGTGAAGAGGGTACCGTTACGTGCATTTCTTGTAGGCATGACACAGTCAAACATATCTACACCACGAGATACGTTTTCTACCAAGTCTTCAGGTGTACCTACACCCATAAGGTAGCGTGGCTTGTCTTCTGGCATAAATTGTGTTGTCCATTCTACTGTGTCATACATATCTTGGTTAGCTTCTCCAACAGAGAGTCCACCGATAGCAAAACCATCATAGTCCATCGCACAAAGCTCACGAGCAGACTTCTCTCTAAAGGCATTGTCTGTACCCCCTTGGATGATAGCAAAGATATTTTGCTCCACACCTACACCTTCGGTTTGTTTCTTTCTAAAGTAGTCGATGCTCTCTTGTGCCCAACGTGTCGTACGGTCGATACTCGCAGCGATGCGTTCTTGCGTCGCAGGAAGGGCAACAAGATCATCAAGTATCATCATAATGTCTGAACCTAGGTTATGCTGAATATCTATCACTTTTTTAGGGGTAAAATAGTGCTTTGAACCATCCACATGAGAGGCAAAAGTGATACCTCCTTCGTCTATCTTGACATTTTTAGAGAGTGAAAAGGCTTGAAAGCCTCCGGAGTCTGTAAGAAAAGACTTAGGGTACTTAGTAAAGCCATGAAGTTTGCCCATTTTAGCCACAACATCATCGCCTGGACGGATGTACATATGATACGTATTTGCAAGTATAATCTCTGGTTTAATGAAGGTTGCTAAGTCCATTGCATCTAGCGCTTTAACTGCACCCACTGTACCCACTGGCATAAAGACTGGTGTTTGCACGGTAGAATGTGCTGTTTTTATCGTACAAGCTCTGGCTTTGCCGTCTGTTTTATCTATCTGAAATTGCATTGTGTTATAATGTCTCCCTAAATAATGGTGAAATTATACCTAAATATGACAAGGCTTAAATGAAAAATATACTTATCTTAGCAAGTGGTAGCATTGCTAAACATTTTATCGACTGGGTGAGTAAAAATAGGGTAGCTGAAAACCAGTACCATGTTACCTGTTATAAAGCAGATACTAAACCAGATAAGATAGGTAAGAATGTTACACTCATAGATGCTGATCCTACAAGTTTTTCTAAACTCTCTCGTATTATGTCTGAAACAAAATTTTCCAACCTCTTTATCGTCATGGATGACATAGAAGATGCACGTTATGTTCTTAAAAATATTGCACTTATCAACACCAAAATGCGTGTGGTACTCGTAAACCAATGGGATAATGATGAAATAGGTAAAGATCAAGAAAATATCACCATCGTCCATACTGCTGCACTCCTAGCAGCACACCTTTATGATCAACTCCCCAATGTACCTCTTGTAGCACAAAATGTTGGGCTAGGACAGGGTGAGATTATGGAAGTACATGTACCTTTTGGCTCTTCTTATGCTTACCGACATATAGGTTCTATTTTACAGCGTAAGTGGAAGATTGCAGCACTCTACCGTGATGAGAAACAAATACTCCCTACCAATGCAACAATGATAAAACCAAACGATACACTTCTTATCTTAGGAAAGCCTATTGTGCTTGATGGTGTTTATAAAACGATTAATAAACGTATGGGACTTTTCCCTGAGCCTTTTGGTAAAGACATCTATCTTATTTTAGATTTTAGACATGACAAAAAAAATGCTATCAAATATATACAAGAAGCTCTGTATCTACTGGATAAGCTTGAAGATAAGTCTTTATTTGTGCGTGTTATTTACCCTAATGACTTTGCTTTACTTGACCATCTTAAACAATATGAATCTGAGAATATCACCATCGCTATTTCTTATAAAAATGAAAAAATAGGAGAGCTCGTGGAGTTTGATATTCACGAATATAATATTGGTCTCATTATGAACTCAATCCCTGCGTTTGAAGCAGAGGGGCTTAAAGAAACACTCTATAACTTAAAAAAATTGGTATACCTCTTTGGTAATCGTCCTCTAGTAGAGAGTACAAGCTCTGTGATACTTATGAGTGAAAATGAAAAGATGGAATCCATCTCTTCGACTGCATTTGATATCTCTGAGACCTTGGGAATGGGTCTTTCCTTGTGTGACTTTGATCCAGAAGGTGACTTTGAGAGTAGAAAGATGATTATAGAACATTATGAGACCCTCACACACATTTTCAATATGGAGATTCACATAGAAAAAAAAGTAGCAAACCCTATTCGAGAACTTTCAAATATGAACAATATACTTCAGATTGCCCCCTTTGAAGAACGTCTCAATGGAGATACATGGAAAAAAGTAATCTCAACTAAAGTACAAGACTTTCTACTTACCACAACAAAACATCCAAAACTCCTCGTACCTTTTGCCATTACTGAAGGTTAATAAAAAACTTCCTAGCCAAGGGCTTGTTGCCCTTAACAACGATAATTAATAACAAATAAGATAAAATAAAACCTATTAGAATTTAAGGTTTTTATACGATGATCGTCCCTATTAAATTGGCTCAAACTCAAAACATAACATATGATATAACTATTGATACGCTACCAACGCTTACTTTTGACACCTCTGTGGTCGTGGTAACCAATCCTACTGTGGCAGGGCATCACTTAGAGTCACTACTTGCAAAACTCTCTGCTACACAACTACATGTAGTCACCATACCCGATGGGGAAGAGTACAAAACACTCGCTACGGTTGAAAATATACTAGGTGAATGTTTTGAACAAAAGCTTGATAGAAAGTCTCTTCTTATCGCCTTTGGCGGTGGAGTCATAGGGGACATGACAGGTTTTACCGCAAGCCTCTATCAAAGAGGGATAGACTTCATCCAAATACCTACAACCTTACTTAGCCAAGTAGATGCAAGTGTTGGTGGAAAAACGGGCGTAAACAACAAGTATGGGAAAAACCTCATAGGTGCTTTTTATCAACCTAAAGCCGTCTACATTGATCCAAGTTTTTTAGAGACACTTCCTGAGCGTGAATTTGCAGCAGGTGTGGCAGAAGTAGTCAAAATGGCTGTGATGTTTGATAAAGATTTTTTTTACTACTTGAAAGAGGCAAACCTCAATGACATTGAGACTATCAAAGAGATGATTGCAAAGAGTGTTTCACTTAAAGCATGGGTAGTCAACCAAGATGAAAAAGAAGCAGGCATCCGTGCAGTACTAAACTATGGACACACTTTTGGACATGTAGTAGAGAACGAAACAAACTACACTACCTACCTGCATGGTGAAGCAGTGGCTATTGGTATAGTGATGGCAAATGCATTAGCCATAGAACTTGGACTCTTTACGCAAGAAGAAGCAGAGGAAGTCAAAGCTTTTTTAGTTTCTGCTGACTTACCAACAGAGTATGTCATCAAAAATGTAGACGATTTTTATGAACATTTCTTTCTAGACAAAAAGTCTGCAAAAGGGAGCATCAAGTTTATCTTACCAAATGGCTTGGGTAACTACAAAATGGTCTCAGACATTGATGAGCATATCGTTAAAAAAGTTTTAGCGCAGTTTGGAGAAAAAAAATGAATTTAAAATATACACTTTTTGCAACAGTATTACTTACTGGTGTCTTAACTTTTGCTCAGAGTAACAATGAAGTCAATATAACAGAAGAACTAAATGCATCACAAGCAGTCTCCATACACCAAAAAATAAATAATAAACAAAAGGAAGAACTGTTACTAGAAAAAGAAGCGATAGAGAAAGAACTTTTAGACAATAATATTTGGTCTAAAATCTATAGTAATTACCATACCTACCAAGAACTTAAAAAGCAAAAGAGTCTTTTAGATGCGAAAATTGCACGTTTAGAAAAAAGAAAAAAACTCTCTAAAAGTCAAAAAAAAGAGCTAGAAGAGTTTATAAATCATCAAAATACACTTCACGGTAAACTTCAATTACTCCAAGAATATGAACAAGACCCCTTTAAGAAGTTCCTTACACCACCTGCTATAGATGCGGTACCTTCCATTGGGAACCCTCTGGCTGTGATTGGTGCACTTTCCTATAAAGAAAAACTAAGTTCTGACCAAGAAATATACCATAGTCGCTATTTATCACTTGAACATATTATGGAAAGATTTAAAGTTAAACGTAAAATAATGCAAAAACTTTTAGCCTTAGATACAAATAATACAGCATATGCAGAAAACCTAACTGCCATAGAAGATCAAATAAAGACATTTACACCTGTGATTGATATTTTTAAAACCACTGAGAATGTATATAGTAAAAAAATTGATGAAATAGAAGCCACATTAAAAACAGATGTACAACGTGAGATTGAAAAGGCCTTTATGATTGGTGTGATTGTCCTCTTCTTTATTTTACTACTTTTCATTATCAAGTACCTCGTCAAACGTTATATGTCCGATAATGACCGTTTTTACAGTATCAATAAAGCACTCAACATTACTTTTGTGACGATTCTTATCTTAACACTACTCTTAGCCTATATAGAGAACGTCTCTTATCTTGTGACTATTTTAGGATTTGCTTCAGCAGGTATTGCCATTGCAATGAAAGACTGGTTCATGTCTTTAATGGGTTGGGTAACTATCGTCATGGGTGGTGCCATACACGTAGGAGATAGAGTTAAGTTCCAAAGAGGTGGTATCGAATATATCGGAGACATTGTAGATATTTCTATGTTACGTATGACTATGCATGAAGATGTAACACTCACGGCTTATATGCACAATCGTAGAGCAGGGCGTATTATCTTCATCCCAAACAACTTCATATTTACTGATATGATAGCCAATTATTCTCATGCAGGTCTCAAGACGGTATGGGATGGGATAGACTTTATGATTACCTTTGATTCAGATATTCAAAAAGCAGCTTCCATTGCTAAAGAAGTCACTAAGAAGTATTCTAAAGGATATACAGATATCACAAGAAAACAACTCAACAAACTTAGAAGCCAATACCATATGAAAAACACCAATGTTGAACCACGTATCTTAACATTTATTGAGCCTTATGGGATGAAAATTTCAGCATGGTACCTGACTAACTCTTATGCAACATTGACATTACGCAGTACCATCTCAGCTGAGATTATCAAACGCATACATGAAGAAGATAGTATTAACCTTGCCTTTCCTACACAATCTATCTATGTGGATAAAGATGTACGTAAGCCTGTACCAGAGCCACAAGAAATACCTATGGGCGAGGAGACATTTTAATGCAGAAAGTTTACTTTAAAACCTTCGGATGTCGTACAAACCAGTTCGATACCCAAGTGATGATGTCAAAACTCAAAGACTATGAACTTACTGATGATGAGTTAATTTCTGATTACATCGTAGTAAACTCATGTACGGTAACCAATGGTGCAGACTCATCTGTACGTAACTACATCTCTTCTATGGGTCGTAAAAACCCAGATGCTAAAGTGATACTTGCAGGCTGTGGTTCACACTCTAAAGGGGAGAGTCTTTTTGAGGACAAAAAAGTCTTTGGGGTCATAGGACATTCAGAAAAAGAAAATATTAACGCAGTACTTAAAAATGAAACTCCTTTTTATCAGATAGGTGATCTTGAACATATAGACTCTACCATCGTAGAAGAATTTGTAGGAAAAAGTAGAGCCTTTATTAAAATACAAGAGGGATGCGACTTTGCCTGTTCTTACTGTATCATCCCACAAGTACGTGGTGCTGCACGTTCTCATAAAGAAGAAACGATTTTAGAACAAATTGCTAAACTCGCTTCCAATGGATTTGGAGAATTCATCCTTACAGGAACAAACGTAGGTTCTTACGGACGAGACCATAACACATCAATGGCGAAACTACTTAAAAAGATGAGTAATATCAGAGGGGTGAGACGTATACGTATAGGAAGTTTAGAACCTATACAGATAGATGATGAGTTATTGGAACTACTAAGTGAACCTTGGATGGCGAAACAAATGCACATCGCATTGCAACACACTTCAGACAAAATGCTTGAAGTGATGAATAGACGAAATAGATATAAGACAGACCTAGAGCTTTTTAATAAAATAGCTTCTAAGGGCTATGCTTTAGGTACCGACTTCATTGTCGGACACCCTGGTGAAGATGATAAAGAATGGAAAATCGCTATGGATAGGGTAAAAGAGTTACCTTTAACACATGTACATGCCTTTTCTTATTCTAAACGAGACAACACAGTAAGTGCTACACTAAAGCCTGAAATACGTGGGAACATCGCTAAAGAGAGACATAGAGAACTAACGGCTCTCATAAAGGCAAAGAACTATGCCTTTAGACGAGACCATAACTCAGCACTCGAAGTACTACTAGAAAGTGGGAAAGAGGGCGTGTATCAAGGTTTTGACCAATATTTCAATAGAGTAACAGTTAAAAGTGATGAAGACTTAAGTGCAAACTGGGTCTTTTTAAATGATGTGGAGGTTACCGATGCCGGAAATGAAGCCAAGATTTAAAGTCAAACTAATTAATGCTAAAAATATTAAAATCATTACGATGCTTTTAGTAGTACTTTTAGGACTACTCTTATTTGCTATGTTTAGAGATACAGATACACTCATCACACATAAGCAGGCAAATGCCCTATATAGTGGTGATAAGATAGAAAAAGTCATCATTGATGGTAACTATATCCGTCTCAAAACCAGTACAGATAGTTACAAAATATATAAAGATGCTGTCAATAAAACAGCATTTTTTGAAAAGTACCCGGTAGAAGTAGTAGAAGATAATGGATATATTTATGACATAATCTCTCTTCTTATTCTTATCTTTGCATTTGGGTTTTTCTATAGACTCATTCAGCAAAATAGGCTACAACAGCTCAAACATCTCCGTGCTTCAAGTAAAGCCCATGGTGAAGTGGATTCAGAGCCCGTACAAGCACTGACTTCTTCAGTAACATTTGACGATGTAGCGGGTATCAAAGATGTAAAAGAAGAGCTTGAAGAGATTATCGACTTTTTAAAAGAGCCTCAAAAATACCGCAATTTAGACATTCGTTTGCCTAAAGGTGTATTACTAGTAGGACCACCAGGTGTAGGTAAAACCCTCATTTCTAAAGCCGTGGCAGGTGAAGCGAACGTACCTTTCTTCTACCAAAGTGGTGCAAGCTTTGTGCATATCTACGTGGGGATGGGAGCTAAACGTGTCTCAGAACTTTTTAGGAAAGCAAAACAAATGGCTCCGAGTATCATCTTCATTGATGAAATAGATGCTGTGGGTAAAAGCCGTGGCGAGTTTAGAAATGATGAACGTGAAGCTACCCTTAACCAACTGCTCACAGAAATGGATGGTTTTGAAGACAGTTCTGGTGTTATCGTTATAGGTGCAACAAACAAAATAGAAATGCTTGATGAGGCACTCCTCCGTGCTGGGCGTTTTGACAGACGTATACACATCTCCTTGCCAGATATAGAAGATAGAACAAAAACCTTAGAGCTTTACCTTACGAACAAACCACATGAAGTAAATATCGAGCAAGTCGCTCGTATGACTGTCGGGTTTAACTCAGCTGCACTTGATACACTCACCAATGAAGCCGCTATCTACGCAATGCGAGACCATAGACGTATGATAGAAACTTCGGATTTTGAAGCAGTCAAGGAAAAAGTACTTATGGGTAAAAGAAAGCTTCTTACTTTTACCGAAGAAGAACGTGAAATTCAGGCAGTGTATCAAGGGGCTAAAGCTGTTATCGCTACATGGCTTGATGTTGAGTTCGATAAAATAGGTATTGTCAATACCAGACTGCTTACGGAAGATCATGAAATACTCTCAAAGAGTCAACTCCTGGCACGTATCAAAGTTTATTTAGCAGGAAGCATCGCCACACGCATACGCTACAATGAACAGTTTACCAACGCTGCGTCTGACATTGCCCAAGCCAAAGAGATAGTCGCAAAAGTCATTTATGAGTATGCCATGAGTGATAACTTTACGGTCACACCACAGCAAGAAGATGAACTCCTCCGTGAGTCTGTATCGGAAGTGAATACACTACTCAAAACACTTGATGGTGCACTTAATGAAATCTCTACCTATTTATTAGCCCATGAGAACATTACGGCAAATGAGTGTAGAGATATATTACGTAAAATATTTTAATGGCTCGTTCCTATGAAATATTTTAATGGTTTCTCTTTAACGGGTGAAGAGGTATTTTTTAGTAACTATCTAGATAAGAGTGACTATACAGTATCTGGCTTCTCCTATGGAGCCCAACAAGCCTTTGAGCATGTCTATCATACTGATACACGCATTGATAGGCTTATCCTACTCTCTCCTGCTTTTTTTCAGACACAGAAACCTAGTTTTATTCGTACACAGTTACGTTACTTTGAAGCAGGAAAAGTATCTTATGTGAAACAGTTTTTAGCAAATGTAGCTTCCCCCTCTAACCTATCGCTTGAGGAATATCTCAAGGTGGGAACAAAAAAGGAACTCGAATCTCTACTTACCTATGTATGGGATAAGCAAAAGATCAAAGAAGTTCTTGCTAGAGGTACAACGATTGAAGTCTTTCTTGGTGATAAAGATAAAATCATAGATAACAAAGAAACACTAGCATTCTTTAAAGATATAACCACCATATATACTATTAAAAAATCTGGGCACTTATTGGAGCAAAAAATATGACAAATATTGTAATCACAGGATGTTCTACGGGGATAGGACTAGAAACGGCTAAATACCTCAAAGATAAATTGGTAAAAGTTTATCCTACAGCACGCTATAAAAAAGATGTAGAGATGCTTAAAAGTCTCGGCTTTGAAAATGCAATGCAACTTGATGTTACAAAACATAGCCAAATTACCGAAGTCATTGATGCAGTAATGAAGAGTGAGGGTAAGATAGATGTCTGGTTTAATAACGCTGGTTTTGGACAAGCAGGAGCAGTAGAAGACATCACCACTAAGACACTAAAAGAACAGTTTGAGACCAATGTCTTTGGACTACATGAATGTACAAGACAAGTTATTCCTATTATGAGAGCGCAGGGCTATGGGAAAGTTATCCAACACTCTTCTGTACTTGGACTTATATCACTCTTTGGGAGAGGTGCATACAATGCTAGTAAATATGCTATAGAAGGACTCACAGATACCCTTAGACTCGAACTCATGGATACAGAGATATATGTTTCCTTGCTCAACACAGGCCCTATCACAAGTGATTTTCGAAAAACTGCTATGAAAAAACTACAAAAAAATGTAGACATAGAGCACTCCGTATTTAAAGAGAATTACCAAACAAGTTTAGAAGGTAACCATAAGAAGGTACCTTTTAATGAAGAGGCTACATCTGTAGCTGCAGTCGTACATAAAATCATTTTAGCTAAGAAACCAAAACCACGTTACTACATCACTAAAGCAACCTATTTACTTGGTTATTTTAAACGTATTTTGAGTTCAAACGTCTTAGATAAGATACTTGTCAAACTAGGCTAGGGTTGCGTCGTACAGTTACGCCCTCTACTTTTAGAAAGGTACATCGCACGATCTGCATTTTTAATAGCTTCATTAAGTGAAATGTCTTTTTCTAATATAGATATACCTATACTCATCGTTACATCTATACAACTATTATGATACGGTATAGATGTATTTTCAATTTTTTTACGTAATTTTTCTGCAATAAGATAGGCTTCTGAAAGAGTCACTTCTGAAAGAAAAATAAAAAACTCTTCTCCACCCCACCTTACAGAAAGGTCTTGTATCCTAATATTTTCTTTAATCATTTTTGCAACTGACTGTAAGACATAATCTCCTCCATCATGACCATATGTGTCATTTACCTTTTTAAAATGATCGATATCACACATAAGTATAGCGCCATAAGAAGCATCTTCTATATTTTGAATATTAAAATCATAGCCTCGTCTGTTATATAGTCCCGTGAGAGGGTCTCTTCTTAGAAAGAATTCTAAATCTTTTTGCATCTTTTGCATACGCTGAATAGATATTTCTCTTGTGTATTGATATACGGATGAGAGAAATATGACCACCATAAAAATGATTATAAAACGGACTTTAAAATCATATGCATAGAGTGACTCATAAATGACACCATCTTTTATAAAGAATATCCCTAAGACAAGTATCATAAAAATAATAAGTTCAGTAACTCCTCTTTTTAAACCATGTATAAACAATACAATAGGAGGCAATATAAATGACCATAAAGGTCCTGTGTGACTTACCCCTCCTGAGTACACAAGAAATAACATTAAGGAAAAAAGAAAATAAAGTACGATGTAGGCACTTACCGTATAGTTATTAGTCAACTTCAAATAAATGATATTAAGAAAAAATAGAGCTGAACCACTTAACAGAATAGTCCTAAGATAATCATACTTATCTAATTCACAATTGGTACTCAGAATAAGAAAGATAAGTAGCGCAATCGTACTAAAAGTATAGATTAGATATGTTTTCAGTGTTGTTTCATAATTATTTGAGCTATAAAACCCATTTTTTAAATAATCTAGCATAGAATGAATACTCTTAACAAACATATTATTTGCTCCCTATAAGTTTATAAACATATAAAGTGCAACCTGGCAATCTTACTTGAGACCCATAGCTTTCCGTCCATACCTCTCGATATGTTTGGCTAAAATTGTTATATAATGATATATATTCTAACTAAAAACGATTATGAGTAACTTAGAATTTAACTTCTAAGCACAACTAAGCTATAGTTTGCAAAATATTTTAGGATAAGCAGATGGATAAGATTAAAATTGGCGTAGTAACTACAAGTGATAGAGCGTCACAGGGCATTTATGAAGATATTTCGGGTGTCGCTATTATGGATACAATGAAAGAATATCTACTGAATGAATGTGAATATGAGTATAGATGTATACCTGATGAGCAAAGTCTTATTGAAACAACCCTTGTAGAGCTATCACGTGACAAGAACTGTGATCTTATAGTGACTACAGGTGGGACAGGGCCAGCGATGAGAGATGTGACCACTGAAGCCACTGAAAATGTATGTCAAAAGCTTTTACCAGGTTTTGGTGAGCAGATGAGAGCTGTCAGCTTACAGTATGTTCCTACAGCCATTCTTTCTCGTCAAACTGCGGGTATTTGTAACGGTGCACTTATCATCAACCTTCCAGGTAAACCTAAGTCTATCAGAGAGTGTTTAGATGCAGTCTTTCCTGCTGTTCCATACTGTATAGACCTTATCGGTGGAAGCTTTATGGAAGCCAATGAAGAAGTCATTAAAATCTTTAGACCAAAGTCTAAGTAACGTATATACGGAGCATACTATTTAATATGAATATACCTTTTATAGAAGAAAAATTAAATGAAATCATTAAAGAGTTAGAAACTGAAGTCATGTCAGTACTCATGGATGAAAGTCTAGATAAGAAGCAAAC
>Ga0256824_10000873_pt1 | contig 11666 bp, 13 predicted proteins | sample CV67metaG_FD_191570 | JGI IMG/M metagenome (GOLD analysis project Ga0256824, IMG submission 191570) | Hydrothermal vent microbial communities from East Pacific Rise, Pacific Ocean - CV67 | ecosystem: Environmental > Aquatic > Marine > Hydrothermal vents | place: Pacific Ocean: East Pacific Rise...
TTGATATGTTTAAAGGTGAGTCAAGCTATGTGGCATGTATACCTATAGATGAAGAGGTACATATAGAGAGTGGATGGATACGTGGCAATGTAGAGGCAGGACAAGCACTTAAAACCATGCATAAAGGACGATACCTACACTTAGGCAATGGTTGGATGACAGCTATCAGTTTTGCCCGTATGAAGAAGATGAAGATGCAAAAGTCTCCTGTAGGCTATGAGTTTTACCCTAACAACCCTTACGATACTCCCCAAGAGGAGTTGGTGACGGAGATATTTATACCTCTTAAATAAACTTATTTAATAAATTCTACTACTTCATCAAAAGGTAGCCTAAGTTGCGAAGACTGCCCGTTAAGTCTATATCCAAAAGGTACTACCACAGAGACTTGCCATTGCGTAGTATCAAGTTCAAGTATCTCTTCTACTTTTTCTTTTTCAAAACCCTCTATAGGACATGAGTCTATGCCTATGTAAGCTGCGGCTGTCATCATATTGGCTAGTGCTATGTAACTTTGCTTTGAGGTCCAATGGTAGATATTTTCATCGGAGCTGAGGGTTTTTTCTAAATGTTTTGCATAGATATCCATATAAAAGTCTAAACTATCTTGAGGCATGTCACGTCTTGTGAAACGTTTTTTAACTTCCCCACTTTCTACTTTTACATTTTCTATAGCAGAGAGAACTATGACTAGATGAGAAGAAGAGGTTACCTGTACTTGATCCCAACATACAGGACGTAGTTTGGCTTTTAAATCTTCATTTGTGATAACCAAAAATTTCCATCCTTCCATACCAAAAGAAGAGGGTGATGTACGTCCTGCTTCTAAAATGTAATACATCTCTTCATCGTTTATCTTTTTTGTATCATCAAATATTTTACACGCATGTCTAAAGTTCATTGCTTTGGTGAAATCGTTTTGCATTTTATACCTTTATAGTCTCTTTTTCTATCCATTGTAAGTAGAACTCATTTGCATCGAGTAGGGGTATCATAATTATCTCCGGTACATCGTAGGTGTGGATAGACTCTATCTCTTTTTTTATGTGTTCAAAGAGTGACTTTTTGGTTTTCATTTGAAGGAGTATTTCATCTGATTCTATAATTTTACCTTGCCATCTATATGAGCTTTGTGTGGTTGTGCATTGTGCACAGGCGACGAGTTGTCTTTCTAAAAGGGTTTTAGAAATCGTATCGGCATTTTCTTTTGTATCTGTTGTGGTATTAACTATACAGTAATCAGAGGCTTTCATTCTCTATCTCCATTAATAAGTCTTGAACACAGTGTTCTATCATAGTATACACTTTTTCAAAGCCATCTAGTACATTATTTCCTGTAAAAAAATAAGGATCAGGGACATCTTTACCTCCTTGGTTTCCAAACTGACCTAACAGATAAACATTTTTAAATCCAAATACCTCCATATCTACTTTGTTTTGTGCATCCATTGCGACTACGTAGTCATAGTAGTCAATATCATTTTTCATGATGGTACGTGAATGTTGTTTGCTTATATCTATATGGTGATGTTGCGAGATAATAATGGAATTATCACAAGGTGGTTCTCCTATGTGCCAATGGGAGGTTCCTGCTGAGTCTACTTCATAGTCACGTTGTTGTTTTTTAGCGATATGCTCTGCGATGCCATGAGCAAGTGGACTACGGCAGATGTTACCAAGACAGACAAATAATATTTTTTTCATAGAGATTGCACCTTTGCTACATAGTATATGCGATACAATAGCAAAAAATGTAGGATGACTTGATGAAAATAATTTTAATTATATGTGTTTTTGCATTGATGACTTTAAATGCAAAAGATTACAGAAATCATCCTAAAGCTATTTCCACGATGAATATTTTAGTGAAGAAATATGGTTTTAAAAAATCAGAACTACGTAAACTCTTTTCAAATGTCAAAGTACAAAAGTCTGCTTTGCGTGCATTTACACCTAGGCATAAACAAAAGAAAAGAAAAGATACACGTACCAAAGTACAAATATCAAAAGCCAAAATGTTACGTAGAAAGTATGGTTCTTGGGGAAGATACTCACGAAATGTAGTGAGTGCTAAGCGTGTTTCTCAGGGTGTACTTTATGTGAAAAAACATAGAAAAACATTTGAAAAAGTAGAAAAAAAGTATGGGGTACCTAAAGAGTACATTGCTGCCATTATCGGTATAGAAAGTGCCTTTGGTAAAAATGTAGGGAAGTATCCTGTTTTTGATACGTTGTCAACTCTTGCTTTCGAAAAAAATAGACGTAATAAATTTTTTAAAAAAGAACTTATTAAATTTTTACACCTTTCAAAGACGCAAAGATTTAACCCTAAAAATGTTAAAGGCTCTTATGCGGGAGCAATAGGGTTAGTACAGTTTATGCCTAGTAATTATGAGCATTATGGTGTGGATTTCAACAAAGATGGGCGCATTACTTTACAGCGTGCAGACGATGCCATCGCTTCTGTGGCGAATTACTTTAAAAAGAATGGTTGGCGTAGAGGCGAGCCTGTGGCTACGAGAGTGAAGTATAAAGGCAACCGTTTTAAAAAGCACAAAACGGGTTATAAACATACCTATCATAGAAAATATCTCAATGGGATAGAACCAAGATATAAATGGGACTATAAAAATAAAGTTAGACTCATTAAACTCAATAAAAAAACACATGATGAACTTTGGTATGGTGCTAAAAACTTTTTTGTGATTACACGCTATAACCATAGTTCTTACTATGCCATGGCGGTACATCAACTGGCACAGAAAATAAAAAAGGGACTCAGAAAGTGAAAATAAATGTCATCATCGTTGATAAAAAGGGAAAAGACAACCTTTACTCTGGACTGATAGAACACTATAAAAAGATAGCAAAACCTTTTGCTAAAGTGGAAGTGATAGAAGTCTTTGATAAAGAGATAACAAAGGCACATGAGATATCTCCTGAAGCGGCTCAAAAATCTTATACAAAAGCGTTAGAAAAATATATGCACAATGGTATAAATATCGCACTTCATCCTGCTGCAAAAGAGGTAGATAGTCATGATTTTGCAAATCTGCTTAAGGATAGCGTACAGATAAATCTCTTTATTGGCGGTGCATACGGCTTTGAGAGCGATTTTTTAGCTAAATGTAATAATGCTATATCATTTGGTAAAATAACGCTTTCACATAAACTCGTGAAAGTTGTGTTGTTAGAACAGGTCTTTAGGGGACTAACGATTAATAATAATCATCCCTATCATAAATAATTTATGATAGCAAATGGATAGAACAGAGGAAGAATAAAAAATGCTTACAAAAGTAGAGCTAGAAGAGTTTCAAAACAATTTGTTAGATAGAAGAGTACAGATAGAGAAGAATCTTAGAGGTACAGCGTTAGAGTTAGATGGTATGAGAGACTTAGAGCTGAACGATGAAGGTGATTATGCGGCAGCATCTGCTGAAACAGTTGTAGATAGTGCAATTTTGGTACAACAGCGTAAAGAATTAAACGAAATTGAACTTGCTTTAGATAAAATAAAACAAGAGACATTTGGTATCTGTGAGATGTGTGAAGAGTCTATTGGTAGAGCACGTTTAGAAGTGAAAAACTTTGCTAGATACTGTATTACATGTCGTGAGATTAACGAAAAAGAATCTAAATAGTATTAGATTGAAGTAAGGGGAAAGAATGAGATTAGGACTATATATTTTTGCATCACTTGCACTGATAGCAATTATTGGGGCATTGGCATATACCGTAAATCCCAATAATTTTTTACTAGAAGTATTGGGTATTAACTTTAATTTCCCTGTAGCTCTTTGGTTGGTTTTACCTATGATTGCATTGTTTACTTTTACACTTATACATATGTTTTTCTATGGACTTAAAAACTATTTTTTACTTAAAAAGTGGCAAAAAGATACGGGGACATTAGAAGATGCACTTTATTGGTCACTGGTTAATGAACCCAAAAAACAAAAGTATGCTATAGATGAAGTGGGTGCATCTGCATCACTTTTGGAAAAAGCTTCTTTAAATATTACTGACAATGTTGAAGGGCTTACCCCAAGACTTGCACGTGTTGTAAATATTATTCAGAAGATAAAAAATGGTGAGTATGTTGATTTGAAAGAGTATAAGATGACTAAGGTATTTAACCCTGGTAACCCTATACTCATTCAAAACAGACTTAACTGCCTTGAATCTGATAATAAATTTGTTGAAGGTGTGATGCGTGCGACATCAGAGTATTCTGAAGTAGTACAATTAGAAGCACTTCAAATTTTTGCAAGAAAAGAAAACTTTTCTAAAGCGCGTAAATATGCAAAAGTATTTGATGTAAAGAATTTTTTAGTCATGTTAAACCGTGTTAATCACCAAGACGATTTAGGTTTAACAACTGAGATACTCAATGAATTTGTTAATGGCTTAGAATTGAAGTGTAAAGATTATATCAATATAGCGATGATTACCAAAAAATATTTTAAACCAGAAGAGAATTTACTTCTTTTTAGAGAATATCAAAATAAAAATGAAAAAGCACAAAATGCTTATCTTTACCTTCTTTTTGAATATGAGCTTATAGAACAAGTAGGTATTTTCCTAGATGAGCAAGAAGAAAATGAGTTTGTGAAATTTAGAGCACTTTATCAGTTAAAGCAAGCTAACAGTAAATACAAACTTGAAGATATTATTGATATCCATTCTGTATGTGCTGAAACTAAATTCTTATAAGCATTTATGGCTTCGTTAGACTTTTCCAAACCTATCTATGCATTAGCCCCTCTTGCGGGCTTTACAGACCTTCCTTTTCGTGCAGTTGTTAAGAAGTTTGGTGTTGACCTTACTGTCAGTGAAATGATTAGTTCTAATGCATTGATACATAATTCTAAAAAAACCTACAAAATGCTTGAAAAAGCACCCATCGAAAATCCTTATTCTATACAAATAGCAGGTTCTGATCTTGATGTGATTAGACGTGCCGTAGAGATTATCAATGAACGTGATGATGTAACATGTATAGACTTAAACTGTGGTTGTCCTGCCCCTAAGGTGGTTAATAATCTTCAAGGTTCATCCTTACTCACTGACTTACCACAAATGGCTAAAGTGATAGAAACGATTAAGAAGTATTCTAACAAAGAGTATACTTCTGTAAAGTTTCGTCTTGGCTTTAATGAAAAAAATCATGTAGAAATAGCTAAACTTTGTCAAGATGCAGGTGCAGACTATATTGCAGTTCATGGTCGTACGAGAGCAGGGCGATACAAAGCGCCTGTAGACTATGATGCTTTAGCTGAAATAAAACAGAATATTACTATACCTATGTTTGCAAATGGTGATATAGATACACCTGAAAAAGCAAAATGGGTACGAGAATATACCGGTGCTGAGGGTGTGATGATAGGTCGTGCAGCAGTAGGTAAACCTTGGATATTTAGACAGATAAAAGAGGGTATGAATGAGCCTACCCCAGAACTAATCAAAGAGGTGGTTTTGGAGCATTTTGACAGGATGATAGAACATTACGATAAATATGGTGCTATTATTTTTAGAAAGAACTTACACTCATACTCTAAAGCAGGGTATCAAGGTGCATCTGTATTTAGAAATGAAGTCAACCGTATCGAAGATCCTAAAGAGATGAGAGATGTTATTGAAGCATTCTTTTCTCAAGAATTTATTATTTAACTCTCTCTATCATATAGCCTATTGACCTAACGTTAAGAATAAACTCTTCTTTGAGATTTTTTTTCAGTCGATTTACTTCTGTCCGAATAGTAGCATTGTCAATTTGATGGTCATTCCAGACATACTCTCTTAATGTATCGTAATCTACGACTGTTCCTCTACGAGATGCTAGAAGTTGAATGATCTGTAATTGCCTATGTGCTAAGGTATGAGGAGCATTGTAAAAAGTGAGTAGGGTATCTTTACAATTAAAACTATATCCTTTTGAGAGTCGTGTATGCTCTTGTGGTGTTTGTTGGACTTGAAGCATTTTATCAATACGTAGTGTTAATTCTTTGAGATGAAAAGGTTTTTTTAAATAATCATAACAACCTAGTTCAAATGCGCGTGAAATTTCTTCTATATCAATAAGTGCTGAAATAAAAATAGCAGGAGGTGTTATTTTTGCGGTATGTATTTTTTCTAGTAAAGTAAGACCATCAATATTTGGTACATTGATATCAAGAATTAATAAATCAAATGCTTGCATCTGAAGCGTCTCTAATGCAGCATTACCTTCACGAAAACTCTTCACTTTGTGTCCTGTGGATTCTAGATACTTAACAATGGCATCATTAAGCATTACATCATCTTCAAGTAGTAATATTTTCATGAATGTCTCCTCTTACCTTTTTTAAATAAATAATTAAAACAAGTTAGCGAGGTATCTGATTCTAATTTGATATGAATATGTTCTTCATCACATATTTGCTTCACAAGATTTAATCCAAGACCAAAACCTTCTTGATTATGACCTTCTCGATAGTATGCTTCAAAAACTTTATTTGGATGTTGAATATGTGTTGATTTACTAGAAAAAGAAAGACTAAAAAAAGAGTCTACTTCATCTAGTGATATAACGATTGATTCATCTTTAAGTGTATATTTTATGGCATTGGTAAGATTATTGTCAATTACGCGTTGCAATTTTGTTTCATTTAAATATATGGGTGCTTCATCTATATTACAAATAAAAGTAAAAGAGAGGTGGGTGTGTAGTGCAACTTCCGAAAAAAAGTCTATACGACTTCTTACATAATCTACAAGGTTAATATAATGTTTAGGGTACTCAAGCTGATCTTTTTTAACATGATAACTCAGATCATCATAAAGTGTAAAAATATTTTTCATTGCTGCTTCTATATTGGATAAATAGCTATTCTTTCCTTTTTCAATTTCAAACAGTTCTATATTACTCATAATGACTGAAAGCGGTGTCATTGTTTCATGTATTGCTTGTCTCATGAACAATTTTTGATTGGCAAGTAATTCTTGTGAAAATTGTTTTTCTGCTTTGAGTTTATTTGATTGGGCTTCAAGGTCAGCGGTAGATTGTTGAATTAAATGTGTCAAAGCTTGAATAGTTGTTGCATATTCACTATGTTCTTGTGACACACCCATCTTTTCAGAGCAATTTAATATTTTTTCATCTGCCGAAGATTCAGAAAGTGCAATAGCAGTTAATGTTTGATTGAGTAATTCATTATGATTATGATGATGATAAAATTCTGCATAAGTAAAAAAACCTGCGACAGGTGCAAGTTTGGCAAAAGGTTCGATTTCTACTTGAATGAATCCTGGCATATATCGTCTACGAGCCATACAAGAATAGAGAAAAAAACTTTCGACAGGTACGTCACAAAATTTCTCTAAAGCCGTAGAAGGATTATTAATTATCATCTCAGCATTACCAAATCCAAGTCTAACAATATCCCCTTCATGGAGGTTTCCTGCAAAACTTAATGAGCCATCATCATGTTTTGCTATGACGGCACGGGCAGTTTGTATAGCACCTTTTTCTATAATAAGAGGAAATTCAATACCTGTTGCAGGAAGTGCATCAGCAACATACTCTCCTAAATATTTAGCATAGAATTCAACGGGACTAATACCATCTATACTGTACACTCTATTGTTTTCAACCTTATCAATTTTGTGCATCACTCCAATAGGATTCCAATTAAAACTATAATCATTGTGAACACTAAGTTTATCTGAGTTTAGAGATACACCTACCGCTCCTTTTTCTAATAATGTTTTTCCTTCTGAAATATATGTTTGAATAAAGTTTCCATTATCTCCTGCCATGCCACCTGCAACAACAATATTGTTATTGATTGATTCTATACCTTTCAAAAAGTTTTCACCATTTGTGGTTGTTCCATCTGTAAAAAGTATCAGTAGTTTAGTATTGGATGTAATGAGTTTTTTTGCTAATGATTGACCATTATAAAAACTGTCTTCTGAGTAGGCATGAGCACTTTTTATCTGTGTCTCCTGAAATATAGAAATAGAGATAATAGTCTCTTTTGTGTAGATATTATGGTCTCCAATTTCACCATCGGTAGTGGTTCCAATACATACAGCATGTGGAAGTAAAACACTAAAAGTTGTGATTACCTCTTGTAATATATGCTTTCCTGCACCACAAAATATTTGTATTAAGATATTTTCATAGTTTGAAAAATAAGGAATATCAATAGTCTTGCTTAATTTTTGTTCTGTGAGTCTAAAATTAAATGTCTGCATATCTTCTCTGGTTATATTTTATATATATGACAATATTTGTTTCATAATGTAGCAATATAGTCTCATGATTAAAATCATTATACACTATTGTATAGATATTCTACTAATGCTATATTCACGCTATATATCATTTGTATCATATTATTATGGGTTTGCACATGAGGTCTATTCATAAATTTAATGATTTTAAAATAGTTATATAGGCAATAATAAAAAAGGAAAGCAAATGGCATTTGATAAACCAACATTTAAAGCACAGTATGAAAACTATATCGGGGGTGAGTGGGTAGCTCCTGTTGATGGAAACTATTTTGAAGCAATTTCACCTATCGATAATAAAGCTATGACACGAGTAGCACAATCAACTAAAAAAGATGTGAAAGTAGCAACAGATGCAGCATGGAAAGGGTTTGAAACTTGGGGTAAAACTTCTGTGACTGAAAGATGTGCAGTATTGAATAAAATAGCTGACGCGATAGAGGCAAATCTTGAAATGTTAGCCATTGCAGAGACTTGGGATAATGGAAAAGCAGTAAGAGAAACTATCAATGCTGACCTTCCTTTGGCTATTGATCACTTTCGTTATTTTGCTTCTGTTATTCGTTCCGAATCTGGAACAGTAAGTGACTTGGATAGCTCACTAATTTCACAAGAAGTGCATGAACCATTAGGTGTTGTAGGACAAATTATTCCTTGGAACTTCCCGTTACTTATGGCTGCATGGAAAATTGCTCCAGCGATTGCTGCGGGGAATTGTGTGGTTCTTAAGCCTGCTGAACAAACACCTGTTTCTATCATGTTAATGATGGAAGTTATTGGAGACATAGTCCCTGCGGGAGTTATAAATATTATTAATGGATTTGGTCCTGAATGTGGTAAACCTTTAGCACTTAGTCAAAATATTAGGAAAATTGGATTTACAGGAGAGACTACAACGGGTAAATTAATTATGCAATATGCTTCTGAAAATCTTATTCCTGTGACACTTGAACTTGGTGGTAAATCTCCAAATGTATTTATGGAAAGTATTATGGATGAAGATGATGCTTTCTTTGATAAAGCCATTGAAGGGTTAGTGTTGTTTGCATTTAATCAAGGTGAAGTATGTACTTGTCCATCACGTGCACTCATTCAAGAGAGTATCTATGAACCATTTATGAAGCGTGTTTTAGAAAGAGTTGCAGCTATTAAGATGGGAGATCCACTTGATACAAGTACAATGATGGGTTCACAAGCTTCAAATGACCAGTATGAAAAAATATTACATTATATTTCTATAGGAAAGGAAGAGGGTGCGGAACTTCTTATTGGTGGAGATAAATTTGAAAATGAAGTTTATCCTGATGGGTGTTATATTCAACCAACCATCTTTAAGGGACATAATAAAATGAGAATTTTCCAAGAAGAAATTTTTGGTCCTGTACTTTCTGTAACAACATTTAAAGATCTTGATGAAGCACTTGAAATTGCAAATGATACACTTTATGGATTAGGTGCGGGTGCATGGACTAGAAATGTACATGAGATGCAAAAACTTACCCGAGGTATAGAAGCAGGTCGTGTTTGGGCTAACTGTTATCATCACTATCCAGCACATGCATCATTTGGTGGATATAAACAGTCAGGGTTTGGTAGAGAAAATCATTTAATGATGCTCAATAATTACCGTCATACAAAAAATATTTTAACCTCTTATGACGAGAATGCTTTAGGATTCTTTTAGACCTTATAGCTAAAAACCTAGGTTTTTGCCTAGGATAAAGTATATTATAGAATACTAAATATTTATTAGTCTTTTGTATACTTCAGAATAAAGGAAACCATATGTACAGCAAACGTGTTGAATCAACGCAGAAAGCAAATGACCTTATCGATAGATTACGTGAAAAGCATGGAACAGAACTTATGTTTCATCAGAGTGGTGGATGTTGTGATGGTTCTGCACCTATGTGTTTTGAAGTTGGTGATTTTATGGTTGGAAGCCGTGATGTTAAACTAGGGGAAATTCATGGCTGCGAATTTTTTATGTCTCCCGAACAGTTTGAATATATGAAAAGTACACATATGACCATAGATGTAGTAGAAGGAAGAGGGTCTAGCTTTTCAATTGAAATCCCCTTAGGCCTTAGGTTTATCACTATCTCAAGACTCTTTACTCCAAAAGAAGAAGCAAATCTAGAAGAAATTGAAGTAGATTTAGATTAAAACTTCTGCTTCGATATTTCGCACCTCGGTAGAACTACTCTTGATATTTATCAAATAGTTTATATATAAAATTGATTATAATTCCCTCAAAAAACAGGACTCAGTTATGACCTTCATCATTATCAAAACCATACACCTTTTTGCAGCATTTATTTACGGAGGGTTTCTTATCGTTGATAACCTTTTTTTAGTACATTTAAAAGAAGCATATACCGAAGAAGAGCATAAGAGCATTCGTGAGTCATTTATGAAGTATGTGCGTAAGGTTGTGCCACCTAGCCTTATTGTTGCAGTACTTACAGGACTTTACCTTATTACGCAAGTGTTTGGTAGTATAGGAGAAGAGGGGATGAGTTCTTTTCAAGTGATGTTGGCACTTAAAGCCTTTTTAGGTATTTGGCTTGGGTTAAGAGGCTTCTTGCAAGTTTATATGGGCATTCAGCCTTTTGTTTTTAAGAGTCATATCTTGCCGTTTACTTTTGTACTCACGATTATCTTTTTATCTCAGTTTATGTATCTGTAGGTTTTTTACTTTTTTTAACCATGTACGCAAGTACAAAGCTTGTCAATACAAAACTTAAAAAGAGGAAGAACCCCACTTCCAAATGAGTACCATTGGTTGTAATAATATTAATCGGGTCACTTTTCCCTTCTAAACGTTTAAGTTCGCTACTTACTACACCATCAAGCCCTAAGTAAGCCATAAAGATAGAAACGACAAAAACATCAGCCATAGACCATTTGGTAGAGTGTAATGCAAAGAAACGTGTCACAGGGTTATTTCCGATGATACTTTTACTGTAGTAGTACATGGTTGTAGATATCAGTTTTAATGTAGGGAAAATCACAGAAAACATAACAAGTAAAACCCCTACAAATTGCATTTTTAGTTTATCTGAATCCAAAAGTAGTGTTACCAAGTCAGAAATACTTTTACTTTGAAAAAAGAGAATTTGATTTTGAAAGACAACCGTATTGTCAAGTATCGTGAAGTTGAGTTGTGCGATCTTAGCTTCAATGTCAAGCATAGGAAGATAAATACCAGAGATGAGAAGTACAATAGTTGTCCCCGAAAGTAATAGTAGGGTAAATGAATTGAGTGCACCAAATAACACAATGATAAGAATGATTATAAAGGCAATGACAATCATCGTTTCCATTGTATGATGCATATCTTCTGATAGTGTTTGCATTTTTTGAGATAAGACGGTGTTACATGC
>Ga0256824_10000874_pt1 | contig 11647 bp, 9 predicted proteins | sample CV67metaG_FD_191570 | JGI IMG/M metagenome (GOLD analysis project Ga0256824, IMG submission 191570) | Hydrothermal vent microbial communities from East Pacific Rise, Pacific Ocean - CV67 | ecosystem: Environmental > Aquatic > Marine > Hydrothermal vents | place: Pacific Ocean: East Pacific Rise...
TTACTTTTGTTATTAAATCGTATAGGTTTATATTTGCAACACTTCTAGCACTAGCTTTTGCTTTTATATCATCTGTATGAAATACAAATGATGGTTTTTTAAACTTATCACAAAGCTTTGAAGCTACAATTCCTACAATTCCTTCATTCCAAGTATCACTAGAAACAACTATTACATCATCATTTTCATCTACTTGTATTTTTGCTTCTTCGTAAATACTTAGTTGCTCTTTTTTTCGTCTTTCATTTAGTTCAATTAAATAATCAAGATGTTCATTTGCCTCATAAATATCAAAAGAAAGTAAAAATTCTAATGCAATTGATGCATCTTCCATTCTTCCTGCACAGTTTATAAGTGGTGCTATTTTAAATCCAATATCTTCTTCAGTAATAATATTAGCAAACCCAAATCTTTCTCTAATAGCTACAAAAGCAGGTCTACTTGATGTTGCAAGAAGTTTAAGACCTCTTTTTACTATTGTTTGATTTAAACTAATCATAGGCATAATATCTGCAATAATTGCAATAGTAAGGAAGTCAAATAATTCCATTAGATTGTATTTTAAATCTAACTCTTTTTTAATACTAGCACATAAATACCAAGCTACATGAGCTCCACATATTTCAGGAAAGGGAAAAGTACAATCACTTTGTTTTGGATTTACTATTGCATATGCATTAGGTAAAGTAGTACCAACTGTATGGTGATCTGTTATGATTAAATCAAGCCCACGTTCTTTACAAATATCAGCTGGAATAACGGCACTAATACCATTATCAACAGTTATAACTATACCATCGTATACCATATCCAAAATAGCTTCACTTACGCCATATCCATGCTCAAATCTATTTGGTATGATGTAGTTTACTTCAACACCAACAGCTTTATTAAAAAACTCAACCATAATAGCAGTTGAATTTACTCCGTCTGCATCATAATCACCAATAATATTTATAGTTTCATCATTTTTTAATGCTGCTACAATTCTTGATGTTGCTTTAGCCATATCTTTAAATAAATCTGGTGCAGGCATATCTTTTAATGCTTTGTATTTATCATCTTTTATTTTATCGTTTAGGGTATCTTTTATTTGTGCAATATTTAACTTTTTCATTAAACAATTATATCATAATTTTTTGCTATAATATTACATATAAATAAATAGGAATTCAAATGAATTTAGAAAATAACGATAAACAATATGTACTAAATACATATGCTAGAAATTATGTAAATTTTACAAAAGGTCAAAATGCTACATTATTTGATAGCGAAGGAAATAACTATATTGATTTTACTTCTGGTATTGGTGTTGTTAGTGTAGGGCATGCAAATAAAAGAGTTGCAGATGCAATTTATAATCAAGTTTCAAGTATTACACATATATCAAACCTTTATGCTATAGAACCACAGGCACTGTTAGCAAAAAAAGTAGTTGAACTAAGTGGTTATGATATGGCTTGTTTTTTTGCAAATAGTGGAGCTGAAGCAAATGAAGGTGCTATTAAAATAGCAAGAAAATATGGTCATGAAAAGTTTTCAAATAAGAAATATAAAGTGGTTACCTTAGAAAACTCTTTTCATGGAAGAACAATAACAACTGTAAAAGCAAGTGGACAAACTGCTATGCACAAAGATAGCTTTTCTCCATATCCAGATGGATTTAGTTTTAATGCCAACATAAAAGATGTATATGATTCTATAGATGATAAAACAATAGCAGTTATGATTGAACTTGTTCAAGGAGAAGGTGGTGTTCAACCACTTCCAAAACAAGATGTACAAGATTTAGCTAAGTACTTAAAAGAAAATGATATTTTACTTATTGTTGATGAAGTACAAACAGGTGCATATAGAACAGGTGAGTTTCTTGCTTCAAATTTATATGATATACAGCCTGATATTATTACAATGGCAAAAGGTATTGGGGGAGGTGTTCCAATTGGTATCGTACTTACAACTCATAAAGATTTATTAGTTCCTGGTGACCATGGAAGTACTTTTGGTGGTAACTATCTTAGTACTAGAGCATCATTAGAAGTATGTAATATACTAGAAGAGATCAAAAAAAGTGGTGCATTGCATGATACTATAGAATACTTCAATGAATGTTTTGATAAACTTTATGATAATAATAAAGGAATATTTACTAGTAAAGTTGGTTTAGCTCTTATGAAAGGACTAAGAGTAAAAGATGCTGATACTCTAAATACTATTGTATCAAAAGCTTTTGAGAAAGGTGTATTAGTGTTAAAAGCTGGTCAAAATACTTTGCGTTTCTTACCTCCTCTTACTATTACTAATGAAGAGATAAATAATGGTTTTGATAGACTAGAAAAAGCTCTTAAATCATTATCTTAAAATAGTTAGCCAAGTTCAAAGGCTAACTTCATAAAGTATGATTAATTTGTACTTATTTACTTAATAATTTTAAGTATAAAATTCCTATATATTCGTGCCAAGCTTTTGCACTTTTTTCAAGATGATAAGCATTTGGTAAACTTAGTATTTTATCAGATTTTTTTATCCAAAAATCTGTTGGAGCGACAAGTGGGTTTAATCCAACACTTTTAAACAACATCATAGCTCTTGGCATATGATAAGCAGAAGTTACAAGTATAAACTTTTCATCTTTTAGAACTTCTTTTATTTTTAGAGCTTCTTGCTTAGTATCTTTTGGTTGGGGATAAATTTTTAGGCTATTTTTATTTATACCTACACTTTGAAGAACTTTTGCAGTTTTTATAGCTTCAGCAATAGTTCCTCGACCTGCATATCCAGAAGTGATAATAGTACTATTTGGTAAAGTATTATAGAGTCTTAGTACTTCCCATCCTCTATTTTGTTGATCTCCACCTAAAAATACAATATATTTTATATCTAATGGTACAACTTTTAGTTTAGGGTAAGCATTTTCTAGTGGATATAAAAGCATATTTGAAAATGGTGCATATGAAAATAAACTTATCCATATTATTGAGATGCTCAGAAAAACTTTTGCTTGTTTATATCTATTTTTATATAAAAATATCAAAGCTAAAATAGCTAATATTATACCAATAGGTAATGGTATAATAAAAGAAGATATTATCTTTTTTATTATAAATAAAATATCCATTAAAAAATATTATCTAATATAATAAAGATTAAAAATATAATCCCTAAATAACCATTGATAGTAAAAAATGCCTTATCTATTTTAGTAAAATCTCTTGAAACTATAATATGCTCATATGTAAGCATAATTGCACTTACTATTACAGCAAGATATGCAAGTAGTCCAAGATTTGCACTAATTACAAATAAAAACCAAAATATAATTGTAAATATATGAAGTATTTTTGAAAATTTCATAGTTTTTTCTGATCCAAATTTAGATGGAATTGAATGAAGTCCTAATTTTTTATCAACTTCCATATCTTGCAATGAATAAAGTAAATCAAATCCAGAAACCCAAAACATAACACCAATAGCTAAAAATATACTCCATAAGGTTATAGTTTCACTAACAGCAACTACTCCTGCAACTGGTGCAAGACCTAGAGAAATACCAAGTATGATATGAGCTAAGTATGAAAATCGTTTAAAATAAGAATATGAAGCAATAATTAGTAAAATTGGCACAGATAAATAAAAGGCTAAAGTATTGACAAAATAAGCAACTATTATAAATATAATTGCATTTGCAATTGTAAAAATTTGCATTTGTGTAACACTAACTCTTCCATCTACACTTGGTCTATTTAGTGTTCTTGGATTTAGACCATCTATATCTCTATCTAGGTATCTGTTAAATCCCATAGCAAAGTTTCTAACACTAAGAGCTGCTATAGTACCTATTACTAATAAGTACCAACCAAACCAACCATTTGATGCTACTACCATAGCTATAAATATAAATGGCAGTGAAAATATTGAGTGTTTGAACATTACAAGTTCATTAAAATTGTTTATTATTTTTAAAAGTTTATTCATAAGCTAATTTTACTATAATAGCACTTAAGTACCTCATAATGATTAATATAAATTTAGATGGTATTTAATTATAGGATTTACTTTATGAAACAAATAGCAATAATTGCACCAACAGCATCCGGAAAAACAGCATTATCAATTAGCATTGCACACCAAACAAATAGTGTAATACTATCTCTTGATTCTTTAGCTATTTATAAACATATAGATATAGCTTCTGCAAAACCTAGTTTAAAAGAGCGAGATGGAATAATTCATTTTGGTATAGATGAGATATATCCAGATGAAAAGTTTGATGTTATGAAATTTATTGAGATATATAATAAGGCTAAAGATTATGCGAAATCAAATAATAAAAACTTAATAATAGTAGGTGGAACAGGATTTTATCTAAAAGCTATGATAGATGGAATATCTTATGTACCAGCTCCTAGTGTTGGTATACAAAATATTATAAAAGAAAAGTTAGATACATTTACTATAAATGAATTATATGAATATATGAATAGAATTGATGAAGAGTATATGCAAAATATAAAATCAAATGATAGCTATAGGATTGAAAAGGCTTTAAGTGTATATCTAATAACAAAACAAAAGCCAAGCGTTTATTTTAAAAATAATTTAGCTAATCCTATTATAAAGGATATTCAACTTTTTGAAATCACTTGGGATAGGGAACTTTTACGAAAAAGAATAGAGATTAGAACAAATATTATGTTTGAATCTGGACTTTTAAATGAGGTTTGTTTTTTACATAATAATTATACAAGAGAACATGCATCTATGAAAAGTATTGGTATAAAAGAGGCTTTAGAATATTTTGATAGTAAAATTACAAAAAATGAAGCCATAAGTAAAGTAGCAATTGCTACAGCCCAACTAGCAAAAAGACAAAGAACTTTTAACAACGGACAGTTTAACGATGTAATAAAATTGCCATTAGATAAAATGGAAAATGAGATATTAAAGTATTTTAATTCTTAACAATCTCATCAACTATTAATTTAACACCATCTTTTTTTATTGAGTTTACAAGTTTATTACTGATACTTGATATATCAAGATTTAATATATCTTCAATTATATTTTCATTTAGCTCTTTTTGTGTTTTTAGTAAACACATATTATCATCAAGTAAAAATTTTGCGTTATAGTATTGATGATTAGCAGCAGCATAAGGATATGGTACATAAAGTGTAGGCATTCCTAAAGCACTTAGTTCCCACAATGTACTAGCTCCACTTCTACTAATTGCGAAATCTGCTTTATTCATATAGTCTAAAATATTTGTAGTAAAATCAAATACTTCAACATCTATATTTAGTTTTTCATATTCTTCTTTCACTCGTGCATAATCATTTTTACCAGCTTGATGGATAATATTTATATTTTTTGCTTTTAATAGTGGAGCAATTTTTAGTGCAAAGTTATTTATTGCAACAGCACCTTGGCTTCCACCTAAAAATATGATAGTTTTTATTTTGGTTCTGACTCTTTGGTATTTAAAAAACTCTTGATTAATTGGATAATCTTTTATAGAGCTTGTTTTATCATAAGAGCTAAAAACTTCTTTTGCAAATTTTGATGTGATTTGATTTAGCTTACCCATAACAGAGTTTTGCTCATGTATATAAAAATCAACTTTAGAAAATATACTTGTAAATGATGCAGGAGCAGCAGAAAAACCACCTACACTTATTACTTTACTTACATTGTGAACTTTGTAAATATTTAGCACTTTTATCATAGCTTTTAGTATCATAAATAATGATTTTATTTTCCCAAGCTTGCCTTGATTTACCACACCTTTGGTGTCTAAAAAATAAGCTTTTGTAAGTTTGCTCTCTTTTTCAAACCAAGACTTATCTGCTCCTTTTGTAGAACCTACAAAGATTACTTCATAACCTCTACTATGAAATTCATATATTAATGACCTAGCAACACTTAAATGTCCACCAGTTCCTCCACCAGTTACTACTATACTATTTTTCATAATCGCTCCATATACATTGCTCACCCATAGAAGGTCTATTTTGTAAAACTTCAAATGGTGCATAGTTTTCTTTGTATCCCATAGAATAATGATCTTTTATCCAATATCCTAAAAATAAGTATGGCACATTTGCTTGTTTTGCCATTGATATTTGAGCTAATATTGAAAACTTTCCAAGCGAACGGTTTTCATAGTCATGGTCATAATAACAATATACACTAGAAAGTGCTTCTTGATTCATATCACATAAAGCTACAGCTATTAGTTTATCATCTAAAAAATATAATATCTCTTTACCAAATTCACCTGCCCCATCTACATAGGATGAATGATATTCTGCAGGATCAATTTCATTTTCTTTCCATTGTTTTTTTGAACTCATATGTTTGTGGTATTTATTAAATAAATTTATATGATCAATGCTTAGTGTTGGTTCTTGAACATATACATGTATATCTTTATTCTTAGATAATATTCTTTTTTGACTTTTTGAAAATTTGAATTTTTTTATATCTATTCTTATGGTTTTGCAGTCATTACAAGTTTTACAAAGTGGTACAAATTGTACTTTACCAAATCTTCTCCAACCTCTTTGTAACATGCTATTTTGTGTATCTAAGTCACATGACTCCATATACTTATAAAGTGTATCTGATCTTCTATCATCAAAATATGGACATTGTTGGTTTTCTTCAAAAAACTCTGTAATATTTTCTTTTTTTTGCATGTTTGTATTATAACATAAGCACAAAAATAACTCAAATATAATTTTAAAATTATTTTGCAAATACTTTGTATTATATCCTCCCTTCTTATATCAAAAGTGATATAATAATATATAAAAAAAGAAGGTCAAAAATGAATTTCATAGAAAAAACATTAACATTATTAAAAAAAAGCAATTGTCCTAGTGATAGTAACTTCTTTCAAGCAGTAAAAGAGGTATTAGAATCAATAGAACCTCTAATTAAAAGTAATCCAAAATATGAAAAGTATTCAATAATAGAACAACTAATAACACCAAATAGACAAATACAATTTAAAGTTTGTTGGTTTGATGATAAAGGAAAAGTACAAGTAAACAATGCATATAGAATACAGTTCAATAATGCTCTTGGACCATATAAAGGAGGGTTGAGATTTCATCCTAGTGTAAATAGTGATATATTGAAATTTTTAGCTTTTGAACAAATATTTAAAAACTCTTTAACTGGATTACAAATTGGTGGAGCTAAAGGAGGAAGTGACTTTAATCCAAAAGGTAAAAGTGATTCTGAAATTATGAGATTTTGTAAAGCATTTATGCTTGAACTTTATAAATATATTGGTGCTAGAGTTGATGTACCAGCTGGTGATATAGGAGTTGGTTCTAGAGAAATAGGCTACTTATATGGTGCATATAAACAATTAACTTCATCATATGAAGGAGTGCTTACAGGTAAACCTGAATTTCTTGGTGGAAGTTTATTACGCCCACAAGCTACAGGGTACGGAGTTGTTTACTTTACAAGAAAACTTTTAGAACTAACTGCTAATGAAACTTTAGAAGGCAAAATATGTACAGTAAGTGGAAGTGGAAATGTTGCAATATATACAATAGAAAAGCTTACTGAAATGGGGGCTACTGTTGTATCTTGTAGTGATAGCCATGGTAGTATTTACGATAAAAGAGGATTACACCTTGAATTGCTAAAAGAGATAAAATTTGAAAAAAGAGGAAGCTTAGAAGAATATGCAAATGCATATCCAAGTGTAGAATATGTAAAAGTAGAAGACTATCCAAAAGATGGACACTATGTATGGACAATACCTTCTTATGTAGCAATACCATGTGCAACACAAAATGAAGTAACTTTAAATGATGCAAAAATATTAGCAAAAAATAAAACTACTATACTTGTAGAAGGTGCAAATATGCCAAGTACTGCTGATGCTATGCAGTTCTTACAAAAAAGTGATGTAATATTTGCTCCAGCAAAAGCAGCAAATGCAGGTGGTGTTGCAGTTAGTGAGTTTGAAATGGCACAAAATGCATCAATGCAAAAATATAGCAGTGAAAAAGTAGATCAAATGCTAAAAGATACAATGGAAAATATTTGTGAAAATATTCATAGTACTGCAATTAGATGCAATGTAGAAGGAAATTATGTAGATGGTGCAAATATTGCAGGATTCCAAAGAGTAGCAGATGCAATGATTGCCCAAGGAATATAGATGCAAAATTTAGTGAATCTTAATATAAAAATTGAAGAGTTACTACAACAACAAGCAGCAGACTTTTTAATTGCAAAAGAGATTAAAAACGAAATAAAAACATATCTTAATTCACTTGATATTATATTTAACAACTCTCAAGGAAAAGACTTTTTTATAAAACATACAAAAAAAATTGATGGATTTATAAAAGTTATTTATAAATATCTCTTACGAAAACATTTTGGCGACTTTTTACCAATGAGTAACTCTATACCTATTACACTTATTGCTCTTGGTTCTTATGGAAGAGAACAATTATGTGTATATAGTGATATTGACATAATGCTTTTATATAAAGAAGTTCCAGGATTTAATATAGAGCCTATTATGGAAGAGTTTATGACTATTGCGTGGGATAGTGGACTTAAACTTGGTTCAAGAGTTCATGAAATATCTAGTATTGAACAAGAAGTAAGAAGTGATATAACTATCAAAACTTCTATAATGGAATCAAGACTTATATATGGATCTAATATATTATGGATAAACTTTTTAAATAAACTTCATAGTATAAGAAAGTATAATCAAAAAGAATTTATATTAGAAAAATTAAGTGAACATAAACAAAGGCTAATATCTCATCCACTTTGTATGCAAGCAAATATAAAAGATGGATATGGAGGTATGAGAGAATCTAATATGTTGTTTTGGATAGCAAATGCAATATATGGAGTTAGAACTACAAAAGATATGATAGGTATACATTTTAGTGAAGATGAATATAGGGCATATCGAGGATCACTAGAGTATATATTTAGAATTAGAAATGCTTTACATTTAATAGCAAAGAAAAAATTAGATATCATAAATTTTGATGTATTACCAGAACTAAGTAGTAAGCTAGGATTTAAAGATACTCCAAGACTTGTAAAAGAACGTCAATGTATGTCAAGATTATTTGAATCACTTCATATCATACATAATTTTTCAGCTAATATAGTAAAAAAAATAAGTAGACAATATATGTTTGATAAAGAAAATATAAAATTACTTAGAGATTCAAGAATAAAGAAAAATCTATATATTTGTAAAAATAAAGTATATACATCATATAGTAGAAAACCTATTACATTACAGTTATTATTAGAAGAAATTAATGCATTGAGTGACAATGTAAATAAATTTGATAATTCTTATATATATTTTGCTAAAAATACAATATTACCAAAACAAAATACAAATAAAATAAAATCAGAAATAAAAAAATTAATATCAAAACAAAACTTATATGCAATATTAAAGATGCTTTATAATGCACAATTATTTTTAGTAATATTTCCAAATGCAAAAAAGATTTTAAATCAACCTCAATTTGATGGATACCATATACATCCTGTTGATATACATAGTTTAAATTCAATTAAATTTATAACAAATATAGAAGATAACTTTGTATTAAATACTTATAATTCATTAAATACTAACGATAGAGCATTGCTAAATTTTGTAACACTATTTCATGATTTTGGAAAAGGAAGAAATAGGGAACATTCAATAGTTGGAGAAATGATTTTTAAAAATGCAGCAAATTATTTAGGTCTAAAAAAAGAAGATATAAATGATGGTTGTATTGTAATAAGACAGCATAATTATATGTCATATGTTGCAACTACTCAAGATATTTATTCTCAAAAGGTTATTTTAGCATTTACAGCACTTCTTGGTTCTAAAAGGGTACTTGATTTATTATTTTGTTTAACTTATGGTGATATTAACTCTGTAGGTAATAATATTTATACTAGTACAAATGCATCACTTTTAAGAGAACTTTATTTACAAAGTGTAGTTGCTTTAGATAATAAAGCACTTTTAAAAGATAGTACACGAAGAGTAAAAAAAGAAAATGCAATAAAAAATAATAGCTTATTTAAAGAGCAATCAAAATTGATGCAAAAAAGAATATTAAAAATAGAATCAACACAGTTATTTTTAATATATAAAGCACAAGATATTATATCTATTGCAATGGATGCAAAAGACGTTTTTGATATGAGTTTTAAAATAGAAAATAAAGAGCAACTTACTATTAAAATAACTAGACTTATTCCTATTAATCTTGGCTATTTATTAGGTAAACTTAGTTTTTTAAGTATTAGTGGTATGCATATTTTTAAACTATATGATGATAAAAAATATTTTGATATTACATTTTCTAAAAAAGTAGATGAGGTAGATATTCCATTTATTGAAGAAATCATAAGAAACTCAGTAGATATGAGTAAAAAGTTTAAATTCTCAAAACCAGTTATAAAAGAAAATGATATTATACTTGAGTTAGACCATAGCGAAGAATTAGCACAAATACAAATAAATACAAAAGACCAAAAAGGTTTATTTGCATATATTGCTTATATATTTGATAAGTTCAATGTAGAAATAAGAAGTGCAAAAATCAATACTAGAAATGGTGCAGTAAATGACTTGATACTCGTAGAAAAAAATGGTAACTTTGTACCAAATAAAGATAAAATAATTAATCTTCTTACTGAATCTTAATTTTTTTTAGTTACAAAGGCGATATTATTAAGATTATTTAGTTGTAATATATCCAATAATTCTATTACTTTATTGTAAGGAACATCTTTATCAATATTTATCATTATTGATTGTTTTTTATCTTTTATGATTTCTAGTTCTTTTTGTAAAGATACTAAATTAATTTTCTGTCCTTTATAGCTAATAAATCTTTTATTTAGTTCTATAGTAATATTTTTTTTATTAGTTATTGTAGAAGTTGAGTTTGAAGATGGAAGTTCTAGTTTTAATACTGTATTATCTTTCTTAAAAGATGAAGTAATTATAAAAAATATTAATAGTATAAATATAACATCTATTAATGGTGTTAAATCAGGACTTAGGTATTCAAATCGTTTTTTCATTTTATAAATTTTCTAAAATTTTATTATTTATATCTAATTCATTTTTATATAATACACCAACATAATAGTTGTAAAAAATATAATGAGGTATTGAAACTATAAGACCTACAACTGTTGTAATAAGTGCTAAAGCAATATTACTTGAAAATAATGTAGGATCATCAAGTCCAACTTTTGAAATAGTATCAAAAGATAAAAGTATTCCTAATACTGTTCCTAAAAGCCCAAGAAGTGGAGCTATTGTAGCAATTGTTTTAATACTAGTTAGACCAAATTCATATTTTTTACTATGATGTTGAATCATATCAGTAATATGTGATTCTAAATTATAGTTTTCACTTACTTTTTCAGATATATCTTCAATTATTTTAATTTGATCTTTTTTCATTGAGAATATGTTTATAATTTTTGAAATAATAATAGCGAATCCTATAATATTTAATCCTATTAGTATATATACTATTGGTCCACCATTATTTAAAAATGTATTAATATCCATTATTTCTCCTAATATATTAAATTGTACTTTACAAATATT